>JACCDO011893662.1_pt1 | contig 17342 bp, 6 predicted proteins | sample 7446101 | NCBI WGS metagenome assembly JACCDO01 (sample SAMN15323440, study PRJNA562643) | freshwater metagenome | isolation source: river surface water | place: USA:Blue River Watershed | collected 2017-08-16 | reverse complement strand
TGCAAAAAAAACCAAAAAACACACGTCACACAGTTAGTTTTGCTTTTTTTGCAAAAATGAAGCTCCGCGGTCGGGGAATTGAAGTGGGATCTAACTCCCGATCTCATGCGTGACAGGCATATATACTGACCATTATATTAACGCGGATCAATTTGTATTGAATTGCTTTTGAAGGTTTAATGCTTCGATGAGATATGTCAGAGGAAAATGTGTTAAGTTAGATTTGTTTCGGTCGTCGTGGGACCGACCCGCCTCAAAAACAAGTTTAAAGAACGGAAAATCTGGTTGATGTAAGCATTAACACATTCGAAGCATATCTGTGCTTTATGTTCCCAAATAAAGACACAAAAGAAAAAAAGAAGGCTAGCAGATATGTCGGAGTGTTCCGTGCCGGCAAGAAATGGAAATCCCAGGTTCAACACAATGGAATTCAAAACTATCTCGGGATATATAATACGGAAGAAGAAGCCCGGGATGCTTATTTAATCTATAAGCAGAAACAACAGCTTAACGCAAGCTTATCACGCGGAGCTTCAATTCAGCAAGTTACTTTTCCGAAAACCTCCGATACAAACTCCGAAGTGATTCCCAACATTTATACACTTGACGCAAAAACTGAGATGCCAACTCATCCAACCTGCGCAATGCCATTAACGGCTAATAATATACAACATCATGATATCTCAGAGCTCTGCCCAAAACAATTTCCACAAACTCCACTTCACTCACTATTGCTTGACGACAGCTGTGCTCCGATAAGCCTCGAACTGCCTGCAAACAGATTAGAAGAGCTGCGTTTAAAGTTGAGGTTAGGCGAGTTTCTTCAAGCCAATTCTAGCTTTTTACATATTCCATACACATCTGTTGGAATACTGGAACCAGATGCAGGCCTTTTCGCCGCTCAACTGAGAAAACTGTTAGACGAAATTTACCGTGTGTCACCAGCAGGATCATACTAATTAGTAAATAATTGCGAGAGCGATTTAATGACATGGGGTTCGTATTGTTATGAACCTCGTGTAGTGTATGTACCATGTATTTTTTTTAGATAACAGAATAAACTTTTGAGGAAATCCACTCACCAGACATGTTAGGCTCAAAAGGATTAACGCGTAACCAACCAACAACCTCGCTTATAGATGCATAACTGCTTTCAGAAAACCCTGTACGTTCGGGTAAACTGTCCACTTTGATTGCAGGTCCGATGATTAAATCGCCCGAAATACACGAAATGCAGGCGCTCTTATTTTGCGTAAAGGGTAGAAGCGAACCCGGAACGACAGACATAGATCCGTTGCCGGGCCTTGTAATTTTAAATTTCATAAGAGACGGCAATGACATAGAGTCGCCTAGACGTACAACCTCGTCCCGAATAGCGCTGGTAGCAGACCCAAAGACATTCACTCCAATATTTGCAGAATCATCTCTCCCTTTGCCTTTGTTATCAACAGAAATCGAGTATTTGATGGTGACATTCTGCAATAAAGTATGCAAATTCTTCAGCCCATTTCCAACTGCAGAAGTAAGATCCTTGTCACTTATGACAGCACCTAATTTTTGCGCAACTCCATCTTCGCCCCCGAAAATCCTGAAGAATATCTCTTGGAACTTAATTTGATCTTCTGAAATAGGAAAAGTATTTTTCCTGCAATGCTCTGCCAATTTATTTAACATACATGCTGCTGTCGTCCAAAGCCCGAGCTCTGCTGCTTCATGGCCACAGAACCACAGCATGTGCATAAGGAGACTGGCTTTAAGGCGCTCATCCAATAAGGACGCTCGAACAAACTTTAAACTGCGCAGGATAGTTCGACCACTTGAGGTGAGCTCTAATGGATCTCTTACAAAATTCCTCAACATAGATAAGCTGATGGTCACTGCTTTCGCGAACTGATGACAGATCACCAGTGGTACGACTGATTCTCCATCACTTGCCATGATTTCTGCTTCGCCTGCTAAATTTCTCCACGAGCTATAACTGCGCAACGCATTATTATCAGCATAAGATTTGCACTTCGCTTCGTCACCACGGAAGAAGCGATTTATCATGAAATATTTTTCCTTCTCCACGCTGTCTTGTTGAATAGAATCGAGTATTTCTAATCCATGACGAAGATCACCTTGATCTGCAACACGCTGAGCAAGAAGGCATTTAATTTCATCTGTATCCTTTAATTGAAGGCACGCCGCTAACGCAAGAGCTAATTCATATTCCCCCGAGCTGTTCAGCACTCGCAACGCATCCGAAACATTACCGACGGATAGATGCTGCGCAGCAGCATGAATGGACTTTCCCGTTAAAACAAGGACATCCGCATATGCATGACTAATGGCTTTTACATACTGTTTAGGTTCATTAAGGTTCATAGCTGTAACCACTGTTGCATTGATCTCAGTTGCAAATGCGGAGCTTCTTGGTGCGCCCACCTGCACGACTTGAGTGCGCGGTGGCGTCCGTGCTCTCACAGAAGGTATAGATCCGGATGCAATACTCCCAGACGAATCTGCCTTACTACCAATAATTAAAGCGCTACGCATATCGTGCCGTTGAAGATAAAAATCAATTGCGCATTCGACTTTTCCAGCCCCGATGTAAAATGGGACACACATGTCCGAACTTTTTTTAGCCAACTCAGCGGCGTAAACCAAACTCAACTCCCGCCAATAATCCATCGATACACATGGAGCCACAGCCAGAGCTTCATTATAATGACCCAGCTCACACATGATACTACAAAATTTAGTGTAATTGCCGGCGCGTGCATAGAGACTTGCCGCTTCTCGAAGTTGATGTTTTGTTTTCTCCGACATGTGCTCTCCTCTCGCACTCATTTTGACCGAATCGCATTTCACAGCATCCGATTCCGCACCAGATAAAATTTCATGTCTTGTTAATATGACGCGGGAACTTGCGGGTCTTACTAACAAAGATGCGGGCAGCGGTTGTGGCACTCCGTTTGACTTCTGAGTATTCAGGAGGGAAAGCGCACACTCCCACACATCCAGCGAGCCGTTATTACCGCAATAAAAATTAAAAAGTTCATAGTATTTTTTCGCAAGATCGATTCTATCATCTATACTGAGTGTTGCGGTCACATGCGGCGAAGAAAAAATTTTCGACTGTGATCCCAGCTTATGAGACAAGAGTAAGCTATTTTTCCCCGATAGAGCATAAGGATTGTACTCAGAGACAGATCGACTCGATTCACAACTGGCACTCCAAATAGACTGAGCTAAACACAATCGCACAGGGCCTTCCAATTCCCACATGCGAATTGTACTGTCCCTTGAACAGGATAGGTAAGAAAAGGGTCTATCGGGGTGTGCGACCAAGGAGTACACATCTGCTGCGTGCCCTTTTACGCATTCCAAACACTCAGCGCTGTCAGTATTCCAAATTCTTATTGTGCAGTCCCACGATCCGGTCAGCAAAATATTTTTGAACTCAGTGTTCCACTGTATGGCGCGCACGTTCATTTCATGACCCTTCAAGACTGCTACTGGCCCGACGGACATAGACTGACGACTAATATCGCCAGACTCATTTTTACCCTTTTCTGAATCAAGCGCTTCTACATCAACTTTCCACACCAAAACATTCTTATCATCGGAGCCACTAGCGATTAAGCCAGCCACCAGCGGAGACCACACGCAGTTGAAAACTCGCGCAGTATGCCCTTTAAGTATACAGATCATAGGGTTTCGCAAAAGATAATCAAATATACGCACGTTTCCATCATGAGCTCCAACAATAAGCAGGTTTCCTGCCGTTGGACAAAAATGAACCCCAAAGACTGGCACTGTAAGCATCACTCTCATCTTGATTTTGCTTTCGGTAATTGCTTTCTGATTAATCATATGAGAGCCTCTAACAACTTTGCTATTGACTTCATTGAGCAATTGCTCTTCATTGACTTGAAATATAACAATGGAAAAGTCCGAAGAAGTCGAGCATAAAATATCGCGGTGTAAAGAATTCCACTGAACGCAGAACGAAGCCTTCGTATGATGGCAATAACGGGCGAGCTCCTTTCCTGTATCAACGCTCCAAACAATCACTGAACCAGAAGACGTCGACGCGGCAATACAATTACCAGTCGGCGACCAAGCAAGAGAATATAACACGGCATCTGCTCCAGTGATCGTTTTGGACACCGAAAGATCGCTGGAATTCCAAATTTTAAGAGTAGTATCAAATGATGCCGTGGCAAAAACGTCTGGCGAATGAGGCGATAACCTACAATCGAAAATCGTTTCTGTATGCCCATCGCTCGTTTTAAACTCTATGTGTCTTTTCTCTAGATGATATACCATAACACTACCGTCAACATTGGCACACACGCACTGTTTTGTACCGGGACCAAGCTTTAAGTATTTGATGCCAACGTCGCCTACTCGAATAGTTTCGAGCGGACTTTTCTGCGATGCGTTCCAAATTTTTAAAGATCCATTTTTACTGTTAGATGACACAAAGTTTCCTGCAGTCCAATCAAGCCATACGATAGAAGTTATACCAGCAGGCTGCTTATCGAAAACATTGATCTCAGCCTGAGTCTCTGTATCCAATAGAGTGATGTAGTTGCTATAAGCGACTAGTAAATACAACGACGAAAGCCGGTCCCATTGAATATCAATAATTGGAGTTGCTTCTCTGTCTTTAGCGCAAAAGATTTTTTTCGTAGATTCAGTGTAATTAAATAGGTAAATCTCACCCGTACTGCAACCCAAAGCCAAAAGAGTGCGAACATGTGGGTGCCACCGGGCGGCATTAATGACCAACCCTTCCTTGAACTCCAATATTTTATGACGAAGTATGGCAGATTTACATGAATCTTCATTTCTATATACCCAACAGGTCACCCTGTTCAGCGCATCGATGCGCCTGTCAATCATAACACATACGTCCGAATCATGCTGACCGCTCAAAATTATGGCAGTTCTTGAAGGAGGCATTTGCGTTGCATTGACAACTTCGCGCAACTGCACATTATAACAACACACATATCCATTGACACATGCAATGAGTAAGATGTTTTCGTCCAGTGGGCTAACACAAAAACTTGTGATGCTGTTCTCCCCAACTGTGATAACATTCAAGAGTGAAAATGTCCGAGTATCATAAACATATACAGCAACTGTGCTAGCATAGTAGAAATACTTCGAAGAAATGTGAGTAAGATACAGCGGAGTGTAACAATTCAAGCCCGCAGGCAGAATTCCTATTTGACGCATACTTCTTCTCAGAGCCTTTTATTGTTGTAACGATTAGTTACGCAAACAAAAGCAATTATAGCAGCAATAAAATCGAAAGTGTTTTACACAGATAGATAATTCAATTACTCTAACCCAGCTCCTTTTCTTTTTTAAACTTTTCGATTTTAAGAAAATTGAAAAGTTTTCCCAAAAATAAGGTTTTCCCTTTCATTTTGAACGAGGAAATACTTCAATGCAGCATATTTCAATCACAGCGATTTTACTATTATCAACCTTACAAACAAAAATGGCAATTTATTCTATCTAAGTTATTTTGAGCGCATCTAAGCGTGCGCGCCAAGACTTGCTGCGCACCTTATCTATGTCCATTAAAAGAGAAAAACAGCCGATAGCCTTTTCCCGTCCTTCTGGAGTTTTCTCCATTTCACAAAGGTCTGCTAATAGACTCAACGCGTGTGGATTTCCTCCTCCTCCTTCGGCAATGAATTTATCACAGCTTTGTTGAACTTTCTTTTGAAGAAACGAATGCTTGATTGCCAAGCCGCGTAAGTAGTTCCATGCACTCTCATTATTCTTTACTCTATGTAATGCATTCCACGCATAAGATATTTCTTCTTCGCAAATTTCTGCAGAAGGTCCGGTTACTGGGACTGGACGATTGTGAACAACAAACCAGCGCTGATTCCAAGCCGAATTGTTGCGAATATCATCTTGCAAGAGTGCGTTGACATATTCCAACTCACTATCCCATAAAGAAAATGTTTTTATCGCCCATTGGCGATGTGCCCATGCATGGTAGTTCTTAGGATCCACTGCGAAGACCCGTTCTGTGAAGGACAGCTCCCTCGATGAATCTTGTAATCTCTCCACTACAACACGCCGGTGATTCCATATTTGATAATTCTTTGGATTGTCTTCAGCAAAACTATCTATATAATCTAGCTCTGCATTAAGATCAAGAGACATCGCTTTAAGACAATCGCGTCGGAATTGCCAAACTGTATAATTCGCTGCATTATGCTGCAAAATGTTTTCTGTCAATTTCAACGAACGTAAGCTATACTCTTGAGATTTCAACACGGAACGAAAATAGTCCATCAACACGCGGAAGTCTTTACTATATGCAATTGCCACCACAGGATTGGGTCCATCATCCTGAGGAATGGGCAATACATCAGACCATTCGTCCAATGAAAAGAAAGCCATTTGAGAATTATAAAGGCAGAGAGTACTTTATCCTATTTGAGGTTTGCGCTTTCAACAAAAATTCTTTAATTAAAAGTTCTAGAACTTCAAAAAAGCTTTGAGCATTTTGGGCAACCCAAAGAGGGGCAAATCCTTTAAAGGGGAGAACCTCGCTCACTCGTTGCTACGCTCAAATTAAAGTATCGGTTAACGTCTAAATTAATAATAAAGTATTTGTATTTACCTTACATTCGGTAGGATCTTTCGACAACTTTTTGCTTATTTGATAGCTATGTCTGTGCCTGAACAAATAGGCACAGAAAGCCTAAGAATAAACGAAACTTCGAAGCAAAAGAAGCGAATAACAAAAAAAGGCAATAGTAATAAAAAAAATGCCGAGAAGCATCAAAAGATGGCATACGAACATCAGGAGTCTTATTTGAAACCACAAAAGACTTATTATGCACCACAACATCAACAGTTTTACGGCTATCCTTACTTTAACACGGAAATGGCCCCTGGGGTACCACAATCGGTTGTATCTCACAACAAAGATAATAAGAATGTCAATCCAATTTACAGCATGATTGTAAACCACAGGGATGTTGAGTATCACGAAAAGATTGTTCGTGAAATGGTTTATGAATCGAAGTCATTTTCAATCGACAGCGAACTTGCCAATCAAATTAATTTATATAGTATGCGGGTCGATAGCATTTTAAACAGCCATTGTCGCCGCAATAGAAATCAAACCGATGCCGCCTACCCGGCGCAGATGTAGTGAAATGACTTACTTTCGATATATTTGGGATATGTGCTGCTTTGTTTAGTTGTTTTTCTTGTATACTTTTTACATAATCAACTTACATAATTCTTTTGCACTGAAAATTGCTGACTTCGTAGTTGACCGGTAGTCAAAAGAAACCAAGCCCCAGAGATCTGGAAAAATTTTCCTGAAGGAATAACGCTTACAAGGTCCCAGACGGCATTTCCGCCTTCATTCTCGAGAAATTTTTCACGCTTGCAAATACCAATTTGAGAGCAAAAGTTATCACGGTCTGCTACGACGTTTTTTCCATTGCATAACTGATTCAGCCAGTTCAATTGACCGAGGCTAACTCTGGACCCTAGCAGAGCATCTAATTGAACTGCGCCATCTGATAAAACAACATCTGGTGCCGAAGCGTAGTCATTCTGATTCCCTGCTACATCATCGATATAAATCTGCGATGCTAAGCGCACTGCTCTGTATAATCCGTCACTCAGTAGGGGACTACCGTGACCTTCAACTTCATCATCCACGAATAATAGTGCTCGCTCAAATTTAGTCTGCAAATGCATATAAGGACACTTGCAGAAACTCAATAAAAAAGTAGGCAAATGCACATTACCTGACTCATCTGCGCAAGCCCAGGAAATTGATGCTATGACATTCGCTGCAGATTCTTGAGCTTCTTTTAATTTTAGCGGGGCGGTAGGAAGTTCACCCCACCCTGAGCTTAGCTTTGGATCCGCTTTCACCTTCTGAATGAGCGATTCAGGACTAAAAGAACACTCTGATACAGAGGATATATCCACAAGGTCAGAATTTCCGGTAACTTTTCCGAGGCACTTGGCAAGTCTGAAAATGTAGTCGAGCGGGATGGCACTCGGCACTGCGGCGAAAATTAAAGATAAAATCATTTCTCTGATAGCGGTAGAAACATTTTGAAATGTGTTTGCATTTTCAACATCGGTATTTTTGTTTACAAAGTTTGCCAGAAAACTTGAGACACGCTTCGAATTTTTCCAACTCCTAGGCACTTGGACACCTTTGAGAACAGCTTTTTTCACAGCGCTAATAACTACGTCAATAACAGCATCTAAAACAGACACGCGTTTTTCAATAATAGGCGCAGCTGCATTAGAAGTGCTTGCTTCATCCTTGGTGCCGTTTCGGCTAAGCATAGGTTTAGGAAAGATCGTGAGGGAAATCTCTTCAGAAAGAGCGGACAACACAGGCAGAGCTAATTGCATGTCACCGACTTCGACTGCATTTTGGCCATTGAAGCTTGGAATTTGGTCATTTAATACATCATCAGAGACCCCAAAGTAGTATTGCTGCAAGAATTGTTTTCCACTCACGGTATCTGGCTTTGTGACCATACCACGCAATTGTGAGCCCCAATCCAGCAAGACCTCATGTTCATATTTATAGCGTCTCTTGCAATAGGTTTTCATATTATTTACCGAATCCAAATTAACAGAGCGCGCTTCACACAGGGATTTATGCACGGTATTCATCAGCGCCAAGCAATCGCTAATAGCCTCCTGATGCAAAATACCCATGGAAACGGATCTGATGTCAGTGCCAGCAGGTAGCTCCATATATGCAAGGTCTGACCACAACGTTCGGTCAGGGAACGATTTTGAATCATTGCTTACACATGATCCAAAAAACTCTCCCACTCGTGCATTCAGACGCTGAACATTTTCTGGGAAGGGCTTAAATTCCTTCTCTAACCAAGGTACACTTGAATAGCGAGCTGTCTCGAGCAATTGCGCCATTGACACAGCGGCAGCTTTTTGAGATTCCAGGATATCGAAAGTAGCTTTAGCATATAAGTCTGCAACTGTGAGGAGACGCGTTTGCAAATCTAAGATAACTCCTGCACAGTTTTCTTCCAATTGCGAGAGTTTACTCAACCAAGTCATGTGCCTGTCATCTATAATATTACCTAGCCCTGTAACAAGATCTTCAAAAACTAAATATTCTTTATCTTGACTGCACGTACTTAGCAACTTTAAAGCGTGCTCACATTTATCAAACCATCGTTTATCTGATGATTTAAGTGATACGATGAAATTCGTCTGTTGCGCACGCTTTGCTCGTTCTACCTCAGCACATGAGTAACTAGCAATTAATATCAAAACTCCGCGCAGTTCCAATTCAAGAGATCTCGCTTCACATATTTTTGCATGTGTGTTGAAAACAATGGAGGGATCCAGCACCTTTTCTTTCGTCACATGAAGTAGCCAAATCTTGTCTTGCGGAGATAATTGAGATCTTCGGACAGTTTTGATATGCGTCACCCTTTCTGTTGCATTGCGAGAAATGGCGATAGATCCAGATAATGCTGTCGAATTGATAGGTGCAAAATCGAAGTGCACATGGTGCAAATCTAGCACAATCGAGAGGACAGTTTCGGCCATCGACAAATCCTCAAAGGCATGGAGATGCGAATCGATATATTTTGTAGAAATTATACCATCACAAGCTGGAAGCTGGGAGTAGCGCACACTGTATATAGGAACCTTTGTGGGGTACTCTCCAGGTGCTCGGGATTCTGCGCCTTCAGCAATAGATAATCCATACATTAGAAGGTACTGCTCAACCGCTGCCAAATTCAATGGCAAATTTAATTTAGATTTAGCAGCATCTACGCAACTTAAGAAATATATGACCTGATTGGCGTCAATGAATCCTTCGCTGTGATGATCTGGTTTAAGTACATTCTTAACTGAATTATGCGCGGCGGCATGCACCCAAATAATTGCAGCGATGGCTGGCTCAGGCGTTGATACCTCAGCTCCTTTTTTAGGGGGTGCTTTTTTAGCTCCTTTGTTACCCCCATCACTCGCAATTGCATCCAGAAGCTCTTTTTCTGTTTCCGGAATATCATCACGTGTGCCTCCTTGCAAAAACCAATCAATAATTCTAGCGGTAACCGCATTGTCACACGCATAAATACTTCCGAATAAGCGAGCTACCACCACGAGACTGGGCATCGCAGCATCGATACCTTCGACAGCAACAAGCTTTTCTCTGACAAATTGCCTGACACGCAAACTAACACCAAGGGCTATAGCGCATCCCACATCAGTGTAAGTTAAGCTCGACAGAGAGAGATCCGGGCCAGCAGCGAGAAGATCTCTTACAGCTAAAATTTTGTCTGATAATTCCACAAGTTCGTTGCAACATTTGAGTATTTCAGCTGTCAAAGTGGTGCCTGAAAGCGAACTTGGACACAAAATTTTGCCTTCAGTAAAAATTTGAACGAGAGAGGTGAAGCTTATAGTGGGCTTTTTACCCTCTAATAAAGGCTTCAACTTCGTTGCGACAAGAACAACTGACACTAAATCCCAGAGACAAACACACTCTCCACTCCAAGACTGCATTTGTAACCAGGCATCACGAGAAGGAGAGCATCCATTTGAAAGAGCGACCACGACTTTACTTCCGCTACTTCGAAGAACATTTTTGCAATCTTCACTGAGATTGAGAGGAATATCGCTGCTTGCGCTTTTACCACTGGATGAAACATCTTGCATCTCTTGATATCGCTGCGAAAAGTTTCCCAAAACAGTTTGGGCTATTTCCAAATATGATTCTTGGCGGAATATTTGTATACTGGAGTCACCACTATTGCTATTGGTGCTGGACAATGACCGGTGGTTCCATTTGCCAATGTTCATGGCTAGAGCTGCATGACTCGGCCAAGAGTCCAGAGATGTTACTCCTTCTAAACTGACTTTATTTTCAATACGTTGACGAGCCATATCACATAACTGCGTAATAAGCAGGTGTGAGTCTGTGGCACACAGGGATGGTCCCTTTTTCTGCTCACTTCCTACGTCAAAGATATCAACAACTATTTCTGTGACTATTGACCTCACGAGAATTTCATTATTTCTGCGCTTTTCTATTTTTTTTGTCTCTCGCAAGTCTACAATAGCCTTAAGTGCAGCTCTTCGTTCAGCTTCGATTTCAGCCGCGCGATTGGTAAAGGTCGCAGACAATTCACGGATTTTTTCTTCTGCAGTCATTAGAATTGCCTCGCGGCGCAACGCACCTTCTGCTAAAATTTTCTGCAGATGCTCTTGCTTTAAAGTATCCTTTAATAGAGATTCCTGGCGTAGCGTAGCCTCTGCAGTTTCTTTCGCTTCGTCTGACGATTCAACCCTCTCTGCCTTGGCGGACTGTTCTACCAACATTGCGCGTCTTTTTCTACGTGCCTTCTCATACCTCGCCACGCGATTATCCTGCGTACGATTTTTTAACGCAGTAACAAAGTCATTGGTGTCGTCATCAGTAGGCCACTTAGCCTTAGCAACGCTGTTTAGCCTTTCAGAAAACAATTCCGTGTCTTCATAAGTTGTCGTTAGGGTTTGCCCGTCATCCCCCCCACCAATCCCATTTCTTTTCATATTCACTTCAAAAGCGTCAATCCCAGCAATTTGATCTTGACGATGGGAATAAGACTTCTTTTTACGCCGAAGCTCATCTATCTTTAGAGTGGCAAGTTCAAATTGCAAATCTCGCACTTGGCGTTTCCGTTTGTCCTCTTCTGTCACTGCCCAACGCTCTGTGATAGCTTTATCCTTTTCAGCATTTCTAGAGGAAACAGAATGACGGAAACTAACAGTAGCATCATGAAATTCTTGACGACGGGTCATATTCGCAGCATGCTGAGCACTCTCCTTAGCAATAGCTGTCTTTATAGTTTCGAATTCTTGCAATTTGAATGATTCCAACAAACATTTTGCTTCAAGCTCTGCAAATACACCTCGATCTAAAACTGTGCGGGCATCATTAAAAAACAACTCTTTTGATGTAGTATCCTTTGAAGTAGATGCAGTCTGTCGAACGAATTCCTTGGGGCGCAAACTCTTCATGATATCTTTATATTTGGGAGGAGCATTGAGAGGTTTTCCATTAACCTGAGCCTCTCTCGAAGCTCTGATTTTCATTACCAAATCGGCGGCTGCACCAGGCGTTTCAGATACAATATTTGCTACATCTTTTTTCGTTAAGCTGATGTTCAATTTGCGAAGCGAGCGCGCAAGAATACGAAAGTTCTCTAAAACAGCATCTGGATTCACAATATCACTCGCTAGCTCATAGCTTTCTTCAGACACATGACCCATTTGGTTGAGTAGTGATATAAAGAGATAGCCATTTGCTAGGTCAGCTTCTAAGTGGGTAACTTGCCTCGGCAAACTGCATTGTTTTTGCAGGTATTCAGTTGCGAGTCGAGACATTTAAAATACAAATATATTGAATCTATATATAATTTATAGCAAGCAGTCTCGACTCTCAGAAGATTTACCTCCAATGCACTCGAAAAGTGCGCTAGACAAAATTTTCTCGTCGTTTCCCTCCGCACTAGCGGTCGACGGCTTCATGAGAACTTGAAAGACCTATTTACTCAGAGTTGCCTCACTTATGAGGCGTTTTGAGGTGTTCAAATAAACAATGACTAATAGCTTTAGCGATAAAGTTAGCAATAATGATTTGCACTAATGTTTGAACTACTCTAACTTCTTAATAAAAAGTGTGGAAGACCTAGATTCTCTCTAACTTATTTCATCAAAATCACGATAGAATCTTGCTCATCATAATTGTATGAGTTCACAAACTGCGATGATATCATCTAAAAGCAAGAATCCAGTTCAAGATGCTCTTGACTTGGTTAAAAAATATGATAAGTCAAACAAGTATAATGTTGCCGCAAGCAAAGGTGATATTCAGCACGAAAGTAAGAAGAAAATTTTAGAAAAGAAACTTCTGAGCAGTAAACAACAAGTTGTACAACATCTAAGAATATCAAGATCTATCGAAAGATCCATCATTCAGACAGAGATTGTAGAGAAAGCAATTAAAGAGCAACTTATCAATCGCGTCGAAAAAGATCCTGCTGGTAAGGTAGCAGATCGTATTAAAGAGGCACACAGAAGGGCAGGCTCAAGTGTTTCGCAGTCATGGTTGGGAAATTCAGAGTTGAATTTGATAGAATCTGTATACGGCTTGGAAATGGGTCATGCAGGATTAGTGCAGAGCACGTTGAACCGTTATGATGACAGTAAATTATGCATAGAGCTTTCAGGCATGCCGGAGTCAACGAGGCTGAAAATGAATTCTGCATTCTTTGCAAAAATTGCAGGTATGGTTTCAACTCAGAGGATTTCGCCACGAGAGGCTGACAAGATTTATTCGCAATCAATGCAATTATTGGATAGAATCCTTGACCATAGTACTCCAGAGAGTGAAGTTAGCGCAACGAAATGGAATATTTTAAGCCGCATGCTTCGCAGTAAACTAATGGTGCTGGAGCTTGCAAAAGCTCTGACTCTATCACCACCGGCGTTGCCATACGGATCCTCTTTATCGACTATTTCCACAACTTCATCCTTTGCAATTGGGAGCAAGAATGTCTCTACAGATAACAACTTAAATGGAAAGAGCGTATCATCTTGGGACAATGCATCATTAGATGGCTCATTACTTTCGAAAAGTCTCACTTTGCCTGCTAAGGATAAGACCAATGCTTTAAGACCGATAGCAGCCAGTTCCACTTTCGACCACTCTGTGCTGAAGAGTAAGTATGATAAGTCCCAATCCCGCCAGTTAGAAATTTCCGACCAAATAATTTCAAATTTATCAAAAATTTCACAAAGTGTTCACATTGTGGAGTCAGAGCATGGTGCAGCTATGAAATTCGCGAAAAGAATTGCTGTTCGCAAGCTTGAGAATATTCTCATTAATGTTGTTAACAGAGCACTTCGAGCTACTTGGATAAAGTGGCAGAAGGAAATAAAATTTCATCGATATCAAATATCCACAATGCATTCTTTGAAAGCATTCTCCGCATTTCAGCTTTTCGACTTTTTGGAAAAGAGTTTCAATGCTAAACTCAGTAGAGGCTTGAAGAGACTCAAGAAAAAAATGGCGTGGTTGCAAGATATGGAGCAACTAAGTGCGATAGCCGAGCTGCAAAGATATTGGCGCGGTTGTTTGTGCCGCAAAAGGAAGAATCATTTGCATCGAAATCAAGCAGCAATTCAAATCCAGCGTATTGCTCGAGGACGGCAGGGCAGAGCGTATGCATTGCGATATGCAGAAACACAGCATTTGCGGAGCCATGTGCTTACAATCGAGCGCGCATACTTAAAGTATCGATGGCGCCGAATTCGTAAAAATGTTCGCATATTTAAAATCCAAAAGAAAATGACCGAAAAAATTCAGCGAGTATTTCGAGGTCATCAAGGCAGAAAAAAGGTGCGCCGCCTCAGGAATCAAGATCTGGCCAAAAGAAGCGTTATTAAAATGCAAAATTCATGGCGGCGTTACAAAGCAATCATTGTTGTAGACAAAAAAATGCGAGCGAGAAGGAGGTTCAAGGCTGCGTCTAAAGTACAGGCAATGATCCGTGGGGCGCAGTCTCGCGTAATTTCACGAGAACTCTTAAGGAAGTTTAGATTAGCGAGAAGAATACAATGTTTGATAAGAATTTTTATTGCGTATAGGGTATGTAGAAGACTCCGCCGAGCGCGCGCAGCGCTTCGCATTCAGTGTATTGTTCGGGGCAGGCGCGGAAGAAAAAGGTACGCGTATTTCTTGAAACGCAAGCAGAATTTTTTGGAAATGAGGCGCGCAGCCATTACAATTCTTGCACCCATTTTGATAGGACATCTAACAAGAAGAAAGTGGATCCCAATCCTGCAAACTTATGTGCGTCGCAGAAAGTTGGGAGTTATCCGTATTCAATGTTTTGTACGAAAGAGACTAGCGGTTCGACGCGTCGCTCGGCTTCGAGCAGACAGAGATAACGTCGAACTACAGAGGCGTTTGGCCGAAGAAGCAAAACAGCAGCGACTGAAAGTAGAAAACGAAGCGGCATGTGTGGTGCAGAGAATTGTCAGAGGATTTTTGGGTCGTCGGAAGGCATTAAAACGCCGAATAGAATTCGAGCAATGGTTGGCGATAAAAAATGCGCGGATCCCCGCATATTATCGCCTTCGAGAAGAGTACTATAAATCCCAAAACTTGTTTCATAGACCCTACCTTATTAAAATTCAATGCGCGTTTCGGTGCAAAAAAGCCAGAGAAAAGGTGAAAGAGCGAAGACGCGAAGTGTCCGCCAAAAAAATCCAGCAGAAATGGGCAAGTTATAAGCAAATACGCGATGCAAAAGTTTATGTTCACAAACGTCGTGAGATGCGCCGCTTGCAAAACAGAGCTGCAGTTCAAATACAGCGCGTAGTCCGGGGATTTATGGGCAGATATGAAGCAAAGAAGCACGAACACGCGGAGATTTTTAAATGGTTCATTCAAGAGGTGCAGTCCTTGGGCATGATTGGAAGAGCTTTGCAAAATTTCCGCATACGCAAACGTACTCAAGACAGAATCAATAGACAAGTTACAAAAGCGCAAGCACTTGTCAGAAGGTATTTAGCACGCTGTAGGTTTTTGCGAGGATATAAGCGGCTCGTTAGAGAGCGCGATGCGCGGCGGAAAAAAATTAGAATTCGAGCTTGCACATCAATTCAAGGCTTTGCGAGGATCATTAAGGCTAAGAATGCAGTTATCAAACGCAAGGCGATCATTGCTGAAGAACGTAAGTTAAAGGGCGAGATGGACGAATTAGAAAGGCGCATTGATGGAATTCATGCGGACTGGACCAACGATCTCCTAGCTATTCGAATTGAAACACAGGTAAGAGGCGCCCTAGGCAAAGCCGCGGCTGAGAAAAAAGAGGCTGAAGTCAAGACTCGTACGGCCAAACAGGAAGCCGAAATTCGAGGCAAAGCTGCAACAAAAATACAGGCTTTGGCGCGCGGAGTGCGAAGACGCAAAGCTTTAAAGCCACAGCTTCCTGCGCTACGTGCTGAGAAGCAGAAGCGTAGCTTTTGCGTGGAGTGCGAGGCAAATGTTGCTGTGAAGCGGTGCAGAAATTGTAAAGACCGATATTGCGACGCTTGCTTTTTACTTATTCATAAAAAGGGTGCTAGGCGTCATCATTCCTGGGAGCCTATTCACGCAGATGCAACTACGATACACTCTCAGCCCGATACAAGCATAGTAGTGACATCTAAGGCTCGTCAAGGTCGAGCATCACTTACCGAAAAAACTGCAAATCCCAAACTTTCCAATGTGAATAACGTTAACAACATGAATGCCAATAAGAGTAATACAAACTCTAAAATGCCAGTGATTAAGGGCAAGAGCGAATGGGTAAAATACTATGACGATGCAGCACGAGCTCATTACTGGTTCAGTGAGGTGACAGGGGAGGCGCGATGGACTGATCCCAATGTTTAAATTAACTATGATGTAATGTTTTAAATATATTGTTCAAATTTTCTTTAGCCGCAATTACGCGCTGTGGTTATCAAACGAAATGCAATATCCAACGAGCTTCTACAAAACTAAGTCTATAGATATATATTGGGTTCCGTGAGTTTATTCTAACCATATCATTTCTCTACCCACAACGCGGTTTTTGCGGGCTCTCTTTATGGTCAGAAATTTGCTTTTTTCCAATTCCTTGCGCTGGTGCAAGGACAGGCCCTTTCTCGAAATTGCACGGCATGCCTGGTCGCACTTTTCCATCTCTTTATATAAATGAGCAAAATCCCCACTCGCGAAATGACAAAAGTCGTTGTCTGGGGAGTAGCTGTATAGCACACGCTTACGAGAGGCATAGTTACATCGAGCTATTTGGAGCTTAAGGAATGGTCACCAAGAACTCACTCAGTTTTGCGTGAAATCATGGCGCTTTTCTTTTCTTCTGTGTATTCTAATTCATGCTACCTACTCTCGCTTCTTTTGAACTAATCTTGCGAAAGTAGGTAGCATGAATAAGAATACACAGAAGAAAAGAAAAGGATCACGAATTCATCATCATGCAGCATGAACCCGATTACGCACGTATCATGGCAAACTTTCACATTAAGCACGCAGATACAACGCAAATCAAAGCATGTCTACCTACTTTGGTTGCCGAATTACAAAAATTTGGATGCATCTCCGATGCCTGCTTGCATAAGCAACCATTTGTGCGGGACTTGGTGAGATCCCCGAGTACAAACCCGACCGCGAACCGACGAGCCTGGCTCTGAGATCATGGCGCCTTGCCATGCTCTTGCACGGAAAAGTACGGGCTGCTCATCTAAGAAAGCAG
>JACCDO010651100.1_pt1 | contig 17342 bp, 16 predicted proteins | sample 7446101 | NCBI WGS metagenome assembly JACCDO01 (sample SAMN15323440, study PRJNA562643) | freshwater metagenome | isolation source: river surface water | place: USA:Blue River Watershed | collected 2017-08-16 | reverse complement strand
TTAGAAGTTTGTATAATAAATTAGATGAACCTAATAAAAAGAAAATACGTCACAATTCATTAAAAGAAATTTATACAAACGCAAGTATTCAAAATGCGAATATATATATGTGTCCTTTTTGTAAATTGTATGCGATGAATATTATTACGAATGATATTCCCGAAGAAAATAATACTATATCAGTTTTATTAGATAAATTTCAAGCTAATACGGTTGAATTATTATTTATAGATGGCTTTGAATATCCATTTATAATAAGCGGTATTAATGCATATTTGTTTTATATATTAATATCAATAAATGATATTGATATGAAAGGTTTATCAAAAAAAAATATATATGAACAATTATCAGAAAAGACTAGTACATATGAATTACAATTAAAAAAAGATAATATTGGCATTATGATAAGAGATACGAAGCATCCTGGTATCACTATAAAATCAAATATTCAAAATATAACATGTAAGAATTGTTGGAGGGAATGGTGTATAGAGTGTAACAAAACATCACATGAAGGTCCTTGTAATAAAATACACAATATATCGGATATTAGTAAAGTAATATCAGATTTAGTTAGTGATATAATGATTGATAGATGTCCAAAATGTAATTATGGTTATATTAAAATAGATGGATGTAATTTAATCCATTGTAGTAAATGTATGAATGCTTTCTGTCATTTATGTAAATTAAATATACATAAAAAAAATAATAGAGAATATTGGCATTTTAAAAATTCTGGTTCGGCTGACAAAGACGCAGAATGTCCATTATATATGAATGATGCGGCAAATAAGATAAAACAAAATTATATAAATTCTAATATTAAAATAAAAAATATAATAAATGAGAATCCAGCTTATAAAAATAAAATTATAAATGAATTAACGAAACATAATATTTATGTTACAAATAAAGCATGTGTAATTTTATAATCATTTTATAACTATTTATTTTATAACTATTTATAATGACCTATAATGATGACATAATTATAATAGATAAAAATTTAGTTAAAATAACCGAATCATCAGAAAAATTATTAAATAAGTCAAATGATGTTAAAATTAAAATTGATATGTTAACTAAAAAAACAAATTTTAAATTAGAAGATTCTATTCATTTATTAAATTTTCAAAACAAAGTATTACATAATGAATTATTTTATTTAAGTAATATAAAAAATATATTATCAACAAATATAAATAAAATATTAATACAGATATCAGAATCATTAACCATGATGACTCTATCGGTGGTGAGTATGTATAAAGATATAATTGCGTGTGATAATAAACCAGTTAAAATATCAAATAAAAAAGACAAAAATGATAAAATAATACATGATATTGAAAATAATTTACAATTTTTAGAAAATATAATAAAAGAAATTAAAGAATATAATATAAATTTATATTCAAATCTTATGGATAATAAATTTCATTGTAACACATTACATAGTTATATTGATATTAAATGTCAACATATTGAATTAGAATATAATAAAACAAAAAATGAAATTGAACAGACTTTAAAATATTTTATTGAATTTACAAATAATATGGTAGAACAAATTAATAATATGACTATACATAATTTCATTTCATAATAATTTTATTAATTTATTTAAAATAACATTTATTTTATTTGTAATGGATACTGAAAGAAATTATTGGAAAGAAGAAGAAGAGTTATTATTAAAGGACTGGGCGGATAAAGCACAATGTTATGAATTATTACATGGTAAAAGTCATGCTGTTTATAGGAAGAGACATACTTATTTCGTAATTCCGGTTATTATTATATCCACTATAACGGGCACGGCTAACTTTGCGCAGGATAAAATTAATGAACAATATAGAAACATTTTTGTAATGGTGACAGGCGGTATGAATATTTTAGCGGCAATTATTACAACTATTGCGCAATTCCTTAAAATATCAGAATTAAATGAATCACATCGTGTTGCTTCATATTCATGGGGTAAATTTTTCCGCAATATTAAAACACAATTGGCTAAACATCCGTTAGATCGTATGAATCCAAATGACATGTTAAAAATTTGTAAAGAGGAATATGATAGATTATTGGAAATATCGCCATTAATTCCCAAACATCTTATTAAACAGTTTAATTCTAAATTTTTAAATGAATCATCTATATCCAAGCCAGAAATATGTGATGTTATATTACCAACAACTGTTTTCTCAATGTCAAAAGAAGAACGTTTAGAAATGGCACGTTCATTAAGACCTCCATCTCCTATAATTGAAGAACCAATTGAAGAACCAAAAGTGGAAATTATTGAAAATCCAATTATAACAAAATTCAAAGATACATTTTATAAAATAAACAATCGTTATCCAACAGAAGAAGAAATAAATACTTCAATTGGTAATTTATATGAATCAGAAAGTAAAGAAGATTTAAATAATAATAATTTATATACAGACAATAATGAAACGAGCGTATAATTAATTAAATAAAATTTATAAGAATATTTAATGAATATTCTTATAACTGGTGGGAATGGAAATATCGCAAAAATTATTATAAAACATTTAGATAAGAAGTTTAATATAAAAAACCCAGGTAGAAATGAATTAAATCTATTAGATAAGAATATGATTAAAAAATATATGGATATTCATGATTTTGATATTATGATACATACTGCTATTACTGGTGGGAGGAGAACAAAAGAAGAAACATCTAATGTTTTTTATTTTAATATGTTAATGTTTGAAAATATAATGGCTTATAGTAATAAATTTAAAATGATTATCAATTTAGATTCCGGTGCTATTTATGACAGGAATACTGATATTATGAATAGAAAAGAAAACGATATCTATACAGTACCAACTGATTATTATGGATTTTCAAAATATTGTATCTATAAGAGAACCTTATCTTTTGATAATGTTTTTAATTTTAGAATATTTAATATATTTCATGAATTTGAGGAAGATGATAGATTTATTAAAAAATGTATGAATGGATTAAAGAATAATATGGTGATAGATATTTATGAAGATAAATATTTTGATTTTTTCTCTGAGGATGATTTTATAAAAGTATTAAAATATTATTTAATAGAATCAAATGTTAAACCAAAAACAATTAATTTATGTTATGATGTTAAATACAAATTATCTGATATTGCTAAAATGATTGGTTGTAAATATAATGTAATTAAAACAAGTGATATGAATTACTGTGGGGATGGTAGTTTATTAAAAAGTATATTACCAGATTGTAAATTTAAAATATAATTTTCGCTAACTTCTTATTCTTTATTTTTAGATTGGTATCTTTAAATAAGAAATAATAAAAATCACTAGATTCTTTCACAAAATTTAAATCTTCATACATATCATCTTCATTTTCCATTATATCTAAAGCTAAAAATGAATCAATCATATTATCTTTTAATGTATGTAAAAACATTAATAACATTTTATGTAAATGATCTGATGTATTTGTATAAAGATACATATAACCATCTCGCATAGTTTTATTCTTCCTCAATACCAATGTATCAAATGTATAATAACTAATAAAATCTAACACCTTGTTATTTTCCAATAAAACATAACATCTTATATGATCATTTATTAACATTTTTTTGAATAATATATGATCCATAATTTCATAACATTCAAATTTATTCATATATTTATTATATAAATCATAGCATTGATTAATATAATTTTCACAATTATCATTTGTTAATTGTAATAGGGTTTTATTTCCTGATTTAACTTTAGGTAACATATACATTCTTTCTAAATTATCCGGATGTGTTGTTGCTTTTAAGAAATCAATATCAACTAAGTATTTAATATTTATAGGACGAATAAAATAATTTACACTTGATAACAAATTTTGATACATATGTGTGCTTGTGTATATTGCTTCATAAATCCCTATATTATTAAATTGTCTTGTGATTTCTTTTATAAGTAAAGGACATAATTTATTATTACGATTATTTTTTGATAAACAGAGAAAATCAATCTCCGCAGCACCTTCAACTCTATCTTTCAATTTCATTGTAATTTTTCTACCAGATATAAAACCAACCATAGTATTCATATTATCCATAATAACAACATTAATTGATATGGTTGAATTAAGATACCAATGAATAAAATCACTTGAATAACATAATCTAAATTTATTCATTTTATCTTCAACATAATTATTACTTAAAAAATCTGCGATTATTGTACAATTCTCTTTCGTTGGTTCATATGTTGACCATGTATAACCTTCTGGCAATACTTCCATATAATTCATATAAATAATTAATATTTAAATAAAAAAATTGAAATTATTATTATTTATATTAAATTAATTAATAATCAAAAACACACATGGCTTTTAAAGAAGATATCAAAAATGATTTGGTTGAATTGGAATCGGGTACACTTGTTACAAGATTCGCTTATTTACATAATATAATGATTTCTATTAACAAACAATATAATATTATTAACGAGTATTTGAAAAAAATTAATTGTTATGATGAAAAAATAAATAATATTATTATTAGACAACTTTATAATTGTAAGAAACTTTTAGAAAAACCGCATGTTATGTCATATATTTCAGATATTGTAATTAATATGTATATTATTGAAGATGAATTAAATAATATTATTATAAATTTACAAATGAAATTTATGTATAATATTATTGAATTAATAAATCATAAGGAAAAAATTGATACTTTTATTAAATATTTTCAAAATATTTTTAATAAAATTAATCAAATTAAAGACTCGTATAATACTATGCCAATTCAATATAGTAGAGATACAACTATACGTAGAACAATCTCAAATGACGCAGCCCAAGCATTAATCCAACTTTATGAGGTGGTTGATTTTGCTAAGAAAAATTGAAAATTTAACTTGTTAATAATTATTTTAATTTAATTAAAACACATCAAGCATGGCTACCAATACACCAAACACGTCAAAAGAAAATATTGACCATTTGAAAAGCATATTTGAAAAATGTTCTTCAGTTGTTACAGATTCTATTAATACATTGGAAGGATTGAAACAACGACATACTACAGCTGAGAATAAGAAATATAGTGAAATATTTAATCATATGATTTCCAAACAAAAAAATATGAGAAAAGATATTTTCGGATTATACAATTCAATTGATAAAGAAACTAATATCATTTCACATGATAAACTAATGGATCAGAAAGTAATTGAACAAGAAAAGATTATTGAAGATTTGTTGATTCAGAATCAAGCATTACAAACACAGATTGATATTTTTTCAAGTAGTGATATTATACAAAAATATCAAAGTGATATTAAGATGTATAATGATAAGATTGATAAGCTTAATATGGAAGTCACTGAATTAACAAAGAAAACACAAGAGTATGAAACAAAAATAAAAGAAATGAGTGAGAAGAATTCATATATGAATAATTCTGACTATATTATGAATATTATTGAACAGGTTATAAATGTTAGACAAAGCATTAACAAGAATATTACGATTATCAGAGCGAAACATATTGAACTTGTTGGAAGCCTCGCAAAATCAGTAAATCAACTTGACTCATGGTCTGTGATTACCGCACAATTTAATATTTCAATGAATGAAATCGCATCATGTGTTCAACAACAATACATTATTGAAACACTTCTTAAACGTATTCTACAAAACAAGTCACCATCACCAAGTAATAGTATGAGCGAAAAATCAAATGTCCCACGTCAAGCAACTAATCCTGGTGTATTTCAACAGATCAGGCATCAACAGCAGATGCAACAAGAACAAGAACAACACCTACTGCTACAACAAATACGACAACAACAGATGCTACATCTACGACAGCAACAAGAACAGCTACATCAACAGCTGCTACAACAAAATGCTGTTAAGAATGTTGTACATACCCCACCTACTCGTGATAAAACAATAAGTATGACAGAGTTTCAACAAATGAAACAACAAATGGCTAAATGGTCAGAAATTATGTCACGAATTGAAAATAAGGACAATACAAAGCATCCGCCAGTATCGGCAGAAACGAGTAAGCATAGTACGGATACTACAGAAATTGAAATGAGACATATTCAATTTAAGAAAGCAAAATTGTCAACACAAAATAATATGACATCTAGCACAACTTGCGAAGAGGAACCTGATGAGACAGAATTATAATCATTATATTATTCATGTAATTAATACAAAATACTAATTTATTTAAATATACAAGATATGGTAAATAAAATGTATTAAATATATAATATGAATAAATAAATGGAATTAAATACATTATAATAATATTTATATTTATTAATATTATTATAATCTGCGTTTAATGTAATACCATTGGTTGAATGCCATAAACAATAGTATCAATATTATTTAATTTTGCGATGCGCATAAAATCATCTGGAGATGGTTTATAAAATTTAGGGTCAATATTATCCATAATAATAGAATCTAGTTGCCATATATATTTATTATTATCAGTATAATAAGAAAAAGGTCCATTTATTCTAGATTTTAATAATACTAAATTATGTTTGCTAATCATATCATTAATATTTATTTTACGAAGTGCCTTATTATTTTCTGCTTCTTTTGTATAATTTAAGTTATTTTGAAACATTAAGGGAGATGTTGAACTAAAATAATTACTCATTAAATTATATAAGATTATTTTATTATTTATTTAATAATTATAATGATTTTTAAAGATGACTATATTGATAAGTTTAATTATAATAATATTCATAAATATATTTCAATTAAATATGTTTTCATGAAAGATTTTAATTATTATTATTCTATCTTGCCATTTTATGTTACATATTTATTTTATAGAATAACGGAAAATGATAATAATGATTGGTATAAATTAGAAGAAAATCATAATATATGTGTACTTATAATAAATAATATTGTAAAAAGAATAATTTATTTTGATAATCAAATGTATATTCCGCAAATTATATATATTGAACTACCATATAATAAAAGTGAAATTATGTCACGCATTTATTTTTATAATTATCCTATTATTAAATCAATTAGTTATTATTATAATAGCGAATCAGAAAAACATGCTACGCATATTGACTATAATATAAATGGGGATATGATTGCGATTGAATAAAAATTGAATATTTTTTTATTAGAATAGTTAAATATATTAATTAAAACACTCATCATGTCTCATCAAGTACCCATTACCAAGGAAGAAATCCGCCAAAAGCTGGATACACAGATTAGATATGGCGTTCTTGCTGAAAAAGCAAAGTATGCCATGGATATGTATGAACATTATTTGGCACAGCATTTGTATTATATTAATCAAATGAACAAGTGTGCTCCCAAGACTGAAACTATTGTTCCGGCTCGCGAGGGATTGTATGTTCCTGTCCCAATGCCCCAGAACGAAACACCAAATGGTAGCACCAATATTATTAAACATAATACACAATCAAATGGTATGTTTAAACACGACAAACCAGTTCCTAATTTCATTGCGAAAAGTAGTGGAGGTAAAAGTATGTTTCAGCCACCGCCCGCACCAAAGAAAGATATGAATTCGCGAACACCAATTGAACCATCAGTTGATGTACGCAAAAATTTGAATAATGTTTTTAACAATATGTAATAATTGTGGTGCGCACACAATTATATTTAAAAGCGTAATTTTTTTTATTATAAATGTTTTGTGAAGAAATTAAAAAATATATATTTATGTTAGATAATACTATTAAAATATATAATAAAATGAAAGAGGATAATTTAAAAGATATTTATATGTCACAGTTTAAATATTATGATTATATTAATCTATTTAGATTACAAAAAGAAAATCATAATATTGTGAATAAAGTAAATATTTTAGAAAATACCAGACTTATTTTATATAAAGGATATACTGAAATGTGTCCAATTATTGAAATTAATAACAAATCCTGTGTTAATATTAATGCAATGATTAGTGAATTATTTTATTTATCTGAATCATTTAAAAAAACTGATCTGAATATATCAAGAGATTTATTAAAAACAGCGATTAATATTGAAAAAAAATCTAAAAATTATTGTTCTTAAATTGTGCGCCCAACCATTTACGAACGCTAAAGGCGAACTTTTTTAATAAAAATTGATTTAAAGACATTCTATATATAATTCACTTATATATAAAATGGCTTCACCTGATATGGAACTTTTTGAATCACATGAGATTACTTATGATAAATGTCCTATTGTTATGATTGATAACTCTGGCTCAACGAGTGGCTGGGTTCTTATGACTGAAATGAAGAAAGCACAAGAATTATTGACACATAGGGGTATTAAAGAATGTTATTTCATGTTATGGAATAGTACAACTGAATATCCTAATAAGAAAGATATCACATTTGTTAATGATATTACTAGTATTAAATGTCATTCAACTGGTGGAACCAATGTAACAACTGGTTGGAAATCACTACCCGATGGTTGGCTTGCTGCTGCTAATGATATTTATGTTTTTACAGATGGCGAAATAGGTGATAATAAGAACACATTCGTTGAGTGTATTCAAAACTTTTTTGCTAATAAGAAGAAATTATATATTGTTACTGTTGAAAATAATAATTATAATTATCTGACTGATGATGTGTCAGCCGGTAATAATATTTTCAAAAATATTAGTGATTCAAATCTATCCCATATGATTAAGCAATTTATTTGTTATAATAAGTTTTATACTGATACAAAGCAACCATTTGTTAATAATAGTAATCCAGATGTTGGACCAAATATGGCCGCATTTAGGGAGAAATTATTTAGGGTTGACAAAACACATCTGTTTATTCAACATATTGAAAATCTGATTAACGAGATTAAGATGAATGGTATGACAGAAGAAGAAAAAAATAATCTATATTTGAAGTTATCATATGATATTACCAGTACATTATATTTTATTACTCGTGATAGACCGTTATCAACAAAGAGACATATTATCAATCTATTCTGTGAACTTTTTATTGATGTTGGAATGTATAAAACTATTAGAACAATGTTATTAAATGAAGTTGATAATGTAGCAAAAGGGAAGGCAACTACATTTCAAGGTTATAAGAATAATCGTGAAAAGGTATTTGAGAAGGCTCAAATAGCATTATATAATAATACAAAACAAGCGATTACAAATATCCCACAAACTAATTATATTAGTTTCCTTATGGGTACTAATATGGGAGATATGATTTTTTGTGACGATGAAACAAATATTACACATCAATTGACACTTAATGACAAAACATTTAATCAATCATGTATTAAAATTGGTAATCATTTTGTGCCAATGATCCCACAAAAAATCACAATGGATCATGACGAGTATGATCAATGTGTTCGTCAATGGCTTCGTGCGAATTATTCAAAGAAGTACCATCTTAATCCAGCATCAGATATGATTTTGTATTGTTTCTTTGCGGATGCTTTGCGTGTATTTTTATCTGATGTACCTGAACATATTAAAAATTGTTATCGTGAACTTGTGAGACTAAATATGGATCGTAAACGTTTTGGGACAGAATTGTCTGAATATGTTTATCTGATGAATAATCCACCGGCGCCGGTTAAAGGTAATCCTAATTATATTAAATATCTTCTGTATCGTGCTCTTAAGCATGGACAGTTTAATGATATTGAGGAAGTCACGGCTATTGAAGAAGATGTGGAAGATATTGAAACTGGAGATACATGTGTACCAACTGAAACGATTGATGGTATGATTATTAGCGATGCGAATAGTGGTATGATAAAACCGTTTACCTTTTGGTATGCTTTCATTAAGAGTATGGGAGATAATGATTTGATAAAGGCACAATTACCCTATTGTATTGATGATATGAAACAAAATAATGTGACAGAAGATAATGTGATTGATTTTGTTAAATCAAAGTTATCACCAGTGAAACATTATATTAGAAATAATAAGATGATTGAATATGATTACAAGTGTTATATTACATTAGAAGATACCACAGAAACAGGTGGATATGTTATTCCACCTCATAAGTTAACGGCAAATATTACTTGCGCGCCACGATTTATCTTATCAAAAGATGGATATGATGCGCTTGAGGATAATATCAGTTGTCCTATTTGCTATAAGATGGTAAAGAAGAATGAATTTACAAAACATCCAACAATGGCAGAATATATTGATAAGTTTAATAAACTTGAAAATATTAATGAGCCAATTGTAACAGATATTATTTATGATAATAAATCGGTTGAGATTGTTAATATAGTGGAGGATGAATATAAGAAAGATGATGATATGACATTAAAGCCATTTGATAAATGTGATTTTAATGTTATTTCATACAAAATTAATGCTCCCTATCTTCAAGAAGCAGTTAGTGGGAGATCTGTTGAAATTAAATCTCAAGAAGAATTTAATAATATCGTATTCAAGCGTTATCCATTCCTTAAGGATTTGGATATGACCGGTGTATGTTTGGCTGGTGGATTTTGTCGGTCTATTATGTTACGTCAGAGAGTAAAGGATCTTGACTTTTTTATGTATGGCAATAATCATAATGTTAATTTCTCAAGAGTTTTAAATGATATTATTAGTAGACTTAAATTAATTAATCCTAAATATAAATTCCTTATGATGTACAAGCATCTTTTCAATGTATTTGAAGTTGTTGTTGTTACTGATCCAAATGACTTTTTCAAGGATGATTATAAATTGGATAATTATAAACAATATCAGTTCAAATCATTACACCGATTTGATATGTATACTATTATTGATCCTGAAACTGGTAAGATTTATAGGAAAAATAATAAGAGTAAATTTACTAGACCAAAGGAGATTGACATTGAAGATGCCAAGATTGAAAATAAAGATTTTAGTAATTATTTTGAGGATGGTGATGTAACTGGCATTCGTATGTGCTACCGTTTACAATTTATTCTTACAAGGAATAATAGTATTGAAAATATTTTTGAAAATTTTGATATGTATCCTTGTCGCGTTGCTTGGAATGGAAAGGAAACATTATTTACTGATAAATCAGAAAAAGCATTCAAATATATGATTAACATTGTAAATGAAAATAATTACAGTGATCTATATAATCATCGTTTGGGCAAATATTTTAGTTATGGATTTAGTATTGTACTTCCTAGACTCAATATGGAGAAATTGAATAAAAAACCATTCTTTAGAATTGAAAAATTAAGTTTTAAGATTAACAACATTAGTGAGAATCATATTATGGTTGAACATAATAGTCACATCACTGATAAACTTAAATCTATTGAAGCGCTGGAAAAGAAGAGTATGAAGAAAGGTAAGGCCCTTTATAAATCATCTATGTTCTGTTCACTTGTTTCATTGTTGCGATATGTTAAGATTAATGATGTATCGTATAGATTTACAAGTGACGTTATTGTTCCAAAAGATGATGGCTTTATGGAATTTCGTGAGAAGAATGAAACGGTTCAATTTATTGATAAAATTGAGAGTCGTATTCCTGGACATGATTGGTATAAAGAAATGGGGGTAGGATATGTCAAACCAAGTGAAATTGAAGAACCAGTTAAAGTAAATATTAATGTTACTAATTATAGTGAATCAGAAGAAAGTGAAGATGACCTGGACAAAGGCGTCCCATCATATATTGTATAAAAACCTTAAAAATTATTTTGAATATATACAAAACAATTTAAACTTATTGTCATATTTATAAAGGCCATAAATGCTCTTGGATGAGCGCCTTTAAATAATTCAATAAATATTTTATTTATATTATTTAAATTATTAAAATTATTATATGATTGTACTTTAGTTTTAATAGTATCAAATGGATGAGATATATAGCTGCCAACTAATCCACCAACTGCGCCACTAAATATATCAAACTTATTATTTTCTTTAAAATATAATACATATTCAATAAAAATAATATTTCTTATACAATGTGGAATATAGCCACGATATAATGATAATTTTTTATGCCCATTTATTGCTCTAATTTTTAAATTTTCTATTGGCGTGTCCGCCAATGTTTGTAATATACCTGAAATAATTGGTATCGCATATCTATTTATATTATTATTTTTCATATATTCAGATGAATATAAGAAGATTGTTCGTGAAGGAATGTTACCGAGTGAGCGTTGTAAATATCCTCTATAGAGTGTATGAAGATAAGTTGGTTTATTTAATTGTAGATTTGTTTTATATACATCAATTGGATGTGTAATAGTTACTTCTATCAATGAACTTATAATGGATGCTTTTAACATTTATATTTATTTGATAATAAATATAAATTGTAATATTCAATATTTTTAGAGTTCAGAATGATTATATTAAAAATCAAGAGCGGTAAATACACCAGCCGCAATTACTATTAAATATATTGATGTATACATCTTACCAAAATTTGATATAGGATAAATCATTGAATCACCTAAACCACCATGTACAGACGCATTATAATATAATAATGATATATATCTATCATCTATAAATTTTGTTTTACTTTTTGGAGGTAGATTCGCAAAATCATTATCAGTTGCGTATGAATATAAAAATGAAGTTAATAATATAATTAAACATATTATTACCAATAATATTTTTATAAAATGTTCTAAATTACGTTTTAACGTGTAATACATATTATAAATATATATATAATTTTTCACACATATTATAATGACAGATATTACTCATTATACATTCCCTGATACGATTGATTATATTGGTAGAGAGTATAATATTATTTATCAACATCAAGACCCAAATGCTAATAAATATAAAATTATTCAAATTAATAATGGTTCAATGTTTTGTAATGTTATATTTTTTGAAAATTATGACAAGTTTCTATTAATTTTAAATAATATGATAGATGATGATAATAAAGCGTTATTATATTATATTAATGACGTTAATATATCATATATGATTATTAATAATGGGACTTTAGAACCCAGTACAAGAACAGTCATATTATAAAAAAATTGAATTTTTTATACTTATTTACCCCTAATATTATTAAATAAAACACACTTTAACCATGGATATCACAAGTCTCATGCCTGCCTTTTCAGATCTCGTATATAACGAAGATCCTCGTTTGAACGAATTCATGGTGAAACATTTTATCAAGCCGTTGGAATACATTAAACCAAATGATCTATCGGCATATCACCAGAATATCGCAACTATCGTTTTACAAGAAAATATCATTGACCATATGTCAGTTGATATACTTGAAAACATTTACGAACTGTGTTATCAGAATAATATAACAATTGTATCTAATAATATTGGATACAAATTTATGTACACTAAAATAACAAAATTTATCACTACCAATAGTCGGACTTATCTGAATCAATGTAAAAGCGCTATTAAATACATTAACTCTGATGCGGCTATTAATATTATTAATACTCTTATGAATGATCCTTGTTCTACAATGATTACCCATAGAATTTACATGGATATTATGTCTATTTTCAAGAATATTCCTTTTATTAAATATAGTTCACTATGTGATGTAATTATGAAACCAATGATTGCGGCGGAACAGATTGATCAATTATTTTCTACTCTCTATAGTGAAAATAAAGAAACTCTGTCACAGTTCGCGAGGAATAGTATTATTAGATTATTTAACAGCAATGATTCACATGGTACACGTGATACAATTAATATTATATATGCGTATTTTCCAGAACTGTTTACAAAAGAATTATTTGGAATTATTCTGAATGACCCTAACTCTAAATTGGATCGTAAAATTAAATGTGATATTTTTACACATATGCTTATTCTTATTTCACCTACTTCTGAGATTATTAAATATATTATTAAATTCGCAATTCACAGAAATTTTACATATATTCTAATGCATGTGTTTGATTGTATGAATTGGCCTATTGAAAATAGGATTAATCTACTTTGGAATCACAAGAAGGCTGATATTCTTATTAGTCAACAAGCCTTATTTAAAATGTTTGATATGTATGATTTTACATATAACTTTATCACAACACTATATAAGAAATCAATTATGAACAATGATGAATTCGGGATTAAATTTTTGAATTATATTTATCAATCTAACATAAGCATTATGAATGAATCAAATGAAATCATTCCAAAGATTGGTAAAATCATGTTCTTCAATATTAATGTTTCAAATGAAAAATGTCCTGGTGAATGTATGGTGTGTTATAATTCAACTAAGATTATTAATTTGAATTGTTGTGATAGTATTAACAAACATCTATGCTGTGAGGATTGTCTTGAAATTATTATAAAGCAGGCTGAAGACCATAACTCAACTCCTACATGTCCGTGTTGTCGCAGAAATATTGATGATATTTCAAATATGATTCAATATATTTAATATATACAACACAAAATATCAACATATAAAAAAATATTTTTATTTATAAATAATGATGTTTATAAATAATAATGATGATTATATTATTGAATCTAAAATGTGTCATGAAGGGGTTTATTACTATCGTATGCCCTGTAATATTATAATTACTTCTTTTAATGCGCCTTATAAGGCTGGCGAAATGGTATACGTCGCAGAGCATAAATATGGTATTGGTTTTTATATTTCAAATACTAATAATTTTGATAATATTGATAGAGATAGTATTAGGTGTCTAACTGTTAATTCACCAACTATTAAATTCGGGGATTTTTAAGTGTGTAAAATTTGATAAATATAGTTATTAAAACAAATAACTATATTTATAAAAATATGGAAATCAAAGAAATCATTCCAATTCAAAAAACACATATTACACAATTATTTCATATTTCTGATATTCATATTCGGAGATATGATAGACATGTTGAATATGAAATTGTTTTTAATAATTTATATAATTTTTTAAGAAAATATAATGACAATAGTTCATTAATAGTTATTACGGGTGATATTTTACACAATAAAGATAACTTAACACCTGATTGTGTTATTAAAACATTTACATTTCTTACTAAACTTGTTGAAATTATGCCTGTTATTATGATACCTGGTAACCATGATTTTGTTGAAACTAATACACATATTAAAGATTCAATTGGGGCTATTCTTACAGATAGAATGATTGATGGATTATATTATTTACGTGACTCTGGTGCTTATAGATATAATAATATTATATTTGGTGTTTGTTCTATATTTGATAATATTATGATTAGAGCAAAAGATATTAAAAAAAATAAATATGATAAATTGATCGGCTTGTATCATGGTCCTGTTGGTAAAACAGAAACAGGTGTTGGTATTATATTAAATGGTGATATGAAACCAAGTGAGTTTGATGGGTATGATGCGGTGTTATTAGGCGACATTCATAAATTTCAATATATTAAACCAAATATGGCATATGCTTCATCTTTAATTTCACAAAATTTTGGAGAGACAGATGAATATCATGGTGTTCTAGTATGGAATATGAGTGATATGTCATCAAAGTATCATATTATAGAAAATCCATATAGATACATGTCATTAAATGTTATAAATGGAGTTGTATTTTGTAATGAAAATGAGATAGATATTAATAAATATATATTCCCGAAAAATGGTAGAGTGCGAATTATTTATACTGGTACTGATATGATAACATGTGATAGTATTAAAAAGAAGATTAAAAAATTATATCCCAATATAGTTTTTTATGAAACATTTCAAAATGATTCAATAGAGAATGTTGTTGTTAAGAATGTTAATGTGATTGATTATATGAGTATGTTAAATGGTTTTATAAATAAATTAGATTCTGAAGAAATTATTGAATGTATGAATATATTTTCCAATAAATTAAATGAGATTAATATGACTGTTGATAAAATGTGTTTTCAATGGGAATTATTAGATTTACGTTTTAGTAATATGTTTACATATGGTAAGGATAATTATATTGATTTTACTAAATTACCTTTTAATGATATTGTTGGATTATTTGCGCCTAATTCATATGGTAAATCATCTTTAATTGATATCATATTATTTAGTCTCTATAGTAATTTTAGCAGGAATATTGACGCGAGATATAAGACAATTCCATCTTATATAGTTAATAACAATGCGAAAGATTTTGAAACATGTATTAGATTTAAATTAGGTAATGAAATTTATAGTATCGTTAAAAAGGGACATTTGGTTGGTAAATTGAAAAGTAAAACAGGTAAAACTATTATATTTGATATGAATGAATTTATAAAAGAACAAAATGGGGTTATTACGAATCTATCAAAAAAAGATAGATTTGAAACACAAAAATGTATAGATGAAATTATTGGTTCATATGACGATTTCTGTTTAACTTCTTTATTTCTACAAAATAAAGAAAAAAATTTTTATGATATGACTCCTCAAGAACGTAAAATATTCTTATATAATATGTTATATCTTGATAAATTTGAAAAGATTTACGATGAATTTAAAGATCAAGAAAAATATTATAATATTAAGAGAAAAGATATTGAAGAAGAAATTAGAAATACAGATATTGATAATGTTATTAATAATATTGATGTACTTAAAAAGAAATGTAAAAAAATTAAAAAGAAAATTGATAACTATAATGATATTAAAAATAAATATAATATACGGCGAAAGAATATTATGAAAAAATTAAATAATGATATTAGTTTTATTAAAAATGATAATATTAATAAAAATTTAACAAAAGATGATATACCTAGATTAAAAAAATATATTGAGATATGTGAAATGATATTATCTTATGATATTCATATTAATGAATCAAATATTCATATTCAAGTTATGAATATGAGTTCGGAAATAAATTGGGCTTATTCTAAAATTAACAAAATTAATATTAAAAACATTTCTAATGATTCAATTGATATATATATAAATATGAATAAACAATTAAGTAAAACAATTATATATTATGATTATATTAAAGAAAAATTTAATTATAATAAGGAGATTAATGAGCGAATTACTAATCTGAATTATAAATTAAATATATTAAATAAACAAATTGATAATAATGCGATTAATTATAAATGTAATATTTGTTTGAAGAGAAAAGATTCATATGAAAATATGATTCGTGATAGGGATACATTGATGTTAACTATTAAAAATACTGAAGATATGTTATTTGATTGTAGTGAATTATGTTATACTATAAATAGTATTCATAATATTCATATTCATAATATTCATATTGATAATATGGATACACTTTATAGTATGATTGAGGATAATATGAATGAATATAATAAGAATAAAGATATT
>JACCDO010254858.1_pt1 | contig 17343 bp, 24 predicted proteins | sample 7446101 | NCBI WGS metagenome assembly JACCDO01 (sample SAMN15323440, study PRJNA562643) | freshwater metagenome | isolation source: river surface water | place: USA:Blue River Watershed | collected 2017-08-16 | reverse complement strand
GTGGCATTCAATACGGCTTACAGTCACGCACAGCACGTGCCTCTGACGGTTCAGGCTTGTTCAATAGCCTAGAGCTAACTGCTGGTAAGAACATTGGCGTTGCTGGCTTAACTGCTACACCATTCGTTGGTATCGGTTACGACAACACTATGAACGGTGCTAACACACCATATCGCTACGGTGTTGCCGGTGTTAACGTTGGTCGCCCAGTCGGCGTTGGCTACGCTCTAGCAGGTGTCAAGACACGCTTTGGCGGTACAGAAGCAACTCGTACAGCACAAACAGTTACATTCGTTCAATACGCACACCCAGTTGCTAAGAACGTTGCTGTCACAGCAGGCTTGTCACGCTCTGACCAAGATATCAAAGAACGTGCTTTCGGCCTAGGTCTACAGTTCGGCTTCTAATCATAGACGCCCTCTGAAATAAAAGGCTCACATTTTCGTGAGCCTTTTTCTTTGGAATAAATAACTCCGAGGAAAACAAAATGAACGACAAAGAATGGCTCGATAAAGTATCACACGCTAGTAAAGTATACAATGAGAACAGAACTCACCGCGACTTTCAAGAGGAAGAAGTGTTGAAGTTCGTCGAATGGTTACACAAGCAGTACGGTTACACATACATTAAACCACTTGCCAAAAACGTCAACTCGTGATATAATAGAGGCTTATGAAAATCACCTCTAGTTTAGAATGGTTCACGGTTCGTGCTGAGATAGTCTCTCAGATACACAGACTTGACTACAACGCTGACCTGCGCAAGATGCTCAAGTCGATAGATCATATGGTAGAAGAACTATCGAAGCTAGAAGTAGAAGCACGTAGAATCAACAAGACTACTAAGACACAGCCCAAGATCGATGCTATCAACAACGCCATCGAAACGCTAGATCAGTTCATTACAATGGCCGCCCTACTCAACGGCGAATAATTCCATTTTCTGTTGACACAAACTTCACCCTGTGTTACACTGCTAACACTTATCAACTCTCAAAGGAAATTTATGTCAACTTGTCTAAACTGCGGCTCTCGCATCGAACCTAAAGCATATCAATGTCCTCATTGTCTACACGAAACTGTCCGTGGTCGGAAGATGTCCACGAACACCAAGATCGGCGTGTATGCCGGCTTTGCTCCGGCAATTCTTGCCTTCATTTTCGTGCCAGCAAAAATCATTGGCTTCGGCGGTCTGTTTATGCTATTGCTACTAGGCTTAGCAGGCGGAGCAATCTGGGCTCACAATATGAACGACAACCTGCCTGATAATCCTTGATGCTTTGGGTGTTGTCAAAATACAACACCCAACTTCTTGACAATAAATGGCTAACCTGCTACAATACTTGTATTGACACTCAGAAAGGCACTCCAAATGGCATACGTATCTCAGGAAATGAAAGCAAAGTTGGCTCCCGCTATCAAGGCTATCCTCAAAACCTACGGCTTGAAGGGCTCCCTGGCAGTTCGCAATCATAGTACTTTAGTACTCAATATCAAGTCTGGTAAGATTGATTTTATTGAGAACTATATTGCTACTGATGCCGCCAAGCCACACGCTGGCAAAATGTCGGCTGACCAAATCGCTTACATTCGTAAGAACCAGTCACTGGATGTCAATACGTTCTGGGTTCATGAGCATTACTCTGGCAAAGCTAAGTCTGCCTTGATGAAACTTATTGATGCCATGAAGGGTCCTGACTTCTTTGACCACACCGACGCTCAGGTCGATTACTTCCACTGCTCACACTACATCGATATCAACATCGGTAAGTGGAACAAACCCTACGAATTGGTGTAACTAATACTTTCGTGTAATTGACGATAAATCACACCTCTGCTACAATAACCCTATCAACACTCAAAAAGGATCTTAAATGTCATCAGTAGTTTCCGACGTTCATAGCGTCAACGCCATCGCCGCTCGTAAAGCCCTGCTTACAGCGTTCAAAGTACAACGCCCTGTATTCTTGTGGGGTCCTCCTGGCATCGGCAAGTCTGATGTTGTCGCAGGCATCACCGAAGAACTCGGCGGCTATATGATTGACTTGCGTATGGCCCAAATGGAACCTACCGACATTCGCGGTATTCCCTTCTTCAATAAAGAAATCGGCAAGATGGACTGGGCACCTCCTGTTGACCTGCCTGACGAGGAACTTGCCTCTCAGTATCCCGTCATCGTCTTATTCTTGGACGAAATGAACTCAGCCGCACCTAGTGTTCAAGCCGCTGGCTATCAACTTATTCTGAACCGTCGTATCGGTAAGTACAAGTTGCCCGACAACGTTGTTATCGTTGCCGCTGGTAACCGTGACTCCGATAAAGGCGTGACTTATCGTATGCCTATGCCTCTTGCCAACCGCTTCGTTCACGTTGAAATGAAGCCTGACTTCACCGCATGGCAAGTATGGGCCCTTGAGAAGGGTATTCACCGTGACGTAGTGGGCTACCTGTCATTCGCTAAGAGCGATATGTATGACTTCGATGCTAAGTCATCATCTAAGGCATTCGCTACGCCTCGTTCATGGTGCTTTGTGTCAGAACTCCTCGAGAATGAGGATGAGATTGACGTTGAGACCTTGTTCACACTCGTAGCTGGTGCTATTGGTGAAGGTCTTGCCGCTAAATTCATGGCTCACCGCAAGATCGCAGGCAAGTTGCCTCAACCTGAAGACATCCTCTCGGGCAAAGTAACTGACCTACAAGTCAAAGAAGTGTCAGCTATGTATGCTCTGACCGTGTCGTTGTGCTATGAATTGCGTGATGCGGTCACAACTAAGAAGCCTGAAGAAGTCACCGAGATGGTCGACAACTTCCTCGCTTACATGATGAAGAACTTCGAGACTGAGTTGGTCATCATGGGTGCTAAGACCGCGATGATGAACTACAAAATCCCGTTCAACCCTATGAAGATGAAGACCTTCACTGAATTCAACGGCAAGTTCGGCAAGTTCATCAAGGCTGCGGCTCAGTAATCCTGCCCTCTCCACACCACTTGACAATAAATGTCAGGTGGTGTATAATTACTATATTGAATCAAACGGAGAATGTATGTCAGATTTGACCACCACCAAAAAAGCTAAAAAAGGCAAGAACCAGGAGAAACTGGACAAGTTAGTCGGCCCTTACGACAAAGCTACCGACAACGAAGCCCGTGATAAGCTGATTATTGCCCGCACTCGCTTGCTGTTCAAGCACTCATTCTTCGGCAACCTGGCAACTCGTCTTACACTTATCAACGCTGACGAGTGGCTACCTACTGCCGCTACCGACGGTCGTAAGTTCTACTACAACTCACGCTTTATCAACCTGCTCAAGCCAGGCGAAGTTGAATTCCTGGTAGCACACGAAGTGTTACACGTTGTTTACGATCACATCGGCCGTCGTGATGACCGCGACCCACAAATCTGGAACATTGCCGACGACTATGCTGTTAACGCTGACTTGAAACGTCACAAGGTAGGCGACTTCATTACATCTGTGCCTTGCTTGTATGAGACCAAGTATGACGGCATGGGTGCTGAGCATATCTATGACGACCTGATGCAAAACGCTAAGCAACTCAACATCGATGACTTGCTTGACCAGTTGCTTGACGACCACATGGACTCTGATGGCGATGGTGACGGCGATGAAGAAGGTCAAGACGGCAAATCTAAACGCCGCCCTGGTCAACTCTCAGAAGAGGAACGTGCTAAGCTCAAGCAGGAAATGAAGGAGAACATCATCAATGCCGCTAAAGCCGCTAAAGAAGCAGGTCATTCCTTGCCTGGCGAAGTTGAGCGTATGGTCAACTCTATCACCGAGCCTAAGATGCCTTGGCGTGAATTGATTCAGACTAACCTTGTGTCAACAATTCGCACAGACTATTCATTCATGCGTCCATCACGCCGTTCATGGCACATGGACTCGGTCATGCCTGGTCGTGCTCCTGGTGAAGAAGTTGATATCGTTGTAGCACTTGACACTTCTGGTAGTATCTCTAACGATGATATCAAAGTGTTCTTGGGCGAGATTCAAGGTATCATGGACTCATTCTCAGGCTACAAGATTCACGTATTCTGTTTTGATACTGGCACTCACAACCCTGCTGAGTACACTAGCGAGAACTTAGAAGATATCTCTCAGTACATCCCTGGCGGTGGCGGCGGTACAGACTTTACTTGTATCTTTACTTACCTCAAAGAACAAGCAATCGTACCTAACCGACTTGTAGTGTTTACTGATATGTGCCCGTTCGGTAGCTGGGGTGACCCTGACTATTGTGACACAACCTGGATCGGTGTCGGCTCTTATGCTAAGGGCATCACACCACCCTGGGGTTCATGGGCTTATTACACTGAGTAATCATGGCTATCGTAAAGACCAGCGAGGAGATAACTACGATTGTGTACACGGATGATACCGCTGAAGTGTACCGTCGTAACAATATCAACTCGCCACTCAAAACAAGCGGACCTGTAGTCATTCGTTGGCTATCATGGATAGATGTACTTGAACAAGCAGAACAATGTGAAAGCCTAGACGAAGTGCTAAGACACATCGAACTTATAACGAACCTGACTAAAAGTGAGCGAAAAGTTTGACTACTTAATCATGTGGCATTCTAGAGGATACTATCTGCTGAACCTGACTATACACGATCAGCAACACACGATAGATATTCTTATGGAAAAGGCCGAAGCAAAGTGGGTATCTAATCCTGTTCGTGATATGATTATTACAATCATGACTGACGACTATAAATGCGCAGAGATTTGGACATTCAGTAGCAATCTGGGCGAGGATGAGTTTGAGAGCGAATGGTTCAAAGACAACGGAAGTGTCAAGGACGAGATTCGTTCTTGTGGTGAATTTATTTACGGAAAGATTTAATATGTTAATCGGAACAAGCCTTGGCCAATGTGTGCCATCTATCATTCGTGGTGAAGTCGAACTCAAAGACGTTGCGCTAATCATTACTCGCACCCTAGCGCAAGACTATGATGCGTTCTTGCGTGTCCTTGATATGTACTATAACGACCCTAGTATCGGCTATGGTAGAACCTCTGGCTATTCATTCGCAGGTATCGAATGGCGTGATGTTGAAGACCTGGCATATGAGCTATGGCACAGTGGTCGTATTCACCAGCCTCGCAACTTCGGCGGCACATCATTCTTGCCTCAGCACGAATTGTGGATTGAGTTAGCACCGACCAACTACAATTCCAATCCTAGTGTTGTACAAGCATACGAGAACTATAAAACTCTCAAGTCACTTACTCGATAAATATCTCACCTAGGAGATAATGAATGAAAGTAAGTAAGATGCCAGGCTTTGGCAGTTTCGGCGCAATAGTTGAAGACTTTGAATGGGACCAGCCAGAAGCGTATCAGGAACTCAAAGAACTAAATCTAAAAACACTAGTCACCGTTGTTAGAAGTGATGGTATTGAGCGTTTCGATACTGTAGCGAAAAACATTCATCATATTACAGATCGTAGACCTAGCAGATTCGTAATGAAGTACGGTCTTCGTAGAGATTACTCGGATGTAATGACCGATGATGAGCGTAGAAATACAGAAATAAATGGCAGATGGGCTATTCCTAATTACACTGGCTGGTTTAGAGTAACCGGCAAAAAAGACAATGAAGGTAAAATGTTAGGAGCCTTCGGTGATACTGAGTTACTATGGCACAGTAATGAGTTTGCTCAAGTATCTTTTGCTCCATTAGTGATTCTTTATGGTATGAATCATATGAATACTAGTTCCACATCTTTCCTACAAAGTGCCGATTGGTATGATAAACAAACAGAGAGTTTCAAGAGTGAACTTAATGAACTAGTATCTGATTGTATTTGGAATAAAAAGGCAATCATGCCATCCAGTAATGAGGATCAAGAACTAAACATGAGAATGTTCTTTGTTCCGCAAGAACACTTAGAAATGCCATTAGTCATGGACAGTCCTGGTGGTTTTAGAGGACTACATTACAGTAAATTTATTAGTGGCTTCAAGGGAATGAGTAAAGCGGACAGCGATAAGATTATTGCTAAAATTGAATCTGAGTTATTTGTTCCTGAATACCAATATGATTACTGGTGGGATAATCCACGCGGCGATTTGGTATTGTTTGAGCAGTCAATTACGCTTCACATGAGAAAAATCAAAGAAGATATGAATATGATCTCCGAACTACATGAGCGTTTGGCTTATCGTTTTGCTGGCGACTATGCTGGTAAAGATGTAAACTATAATGGATTTATTCATGAAGATTTTCACAGACAGAAAGAAGAGTTTTTGGTTAAAATGGCTGATTTGAAGCAACAAGAAATTGCTCACGGCGTTAGAAAAATAAATTAACCTCGCTTGTTGCTTCTAAATACTTCAACTCAAAGGAGCATATATGTCTAACTTTTTAAAACACGTAGGTAAAGTAGGTGATCGCAAAGTCGCTATCATCTTCCGCGAACTGCCAGGTGAACCACACATGGCACTCGTGGTCTATACCGAAGTACTCAACCAAAACATCCACGACCCAATGATGATGGCCATCGAAAGCCCTCAAGGTCAACAAGCTAAAGACTTAGCTGATCACCTAAACAAGTCATACACTCGTGACGGTAAGATTATTCTTCAAGTTCTTCACTTAGAAGGCATGATGAAGAAAGTCAACACCAATCAGGTTATGGTTACCCCAACACCAAACACTAAAGTACGCTTAGATGAACTCAACAAGATTCTAAACGAAATGTCACAGGGCGAAGACGCGGTCAAGCGCCTAGCTGAACTTGATGCCTCACGCGGCTTACAAGACCCAGCTGATGTTGCTCGTCGTATGCGCGGTGAGTCAACCTTACCACAACAAGCACCTCAAGGCGTCATGGGTGATGATTCAATCGCTAACAACTTGCGTCAACAAGCACAACGCATGGCCGCTGAAGCTAAAGGTTTACTAGCAGAGTCAGAGCGCCTAATGCAAGAAGCTGAGTCAATGATGCCTGTGACTACTCCAGCAATAAATACTGTAACAGCCTCAGATGCCGAAGTCAAACGCGGCCGCGGCAGACCTAAGAAGGCTGTAGTTACAGGATAATTAGAGTATGTCACCTGAAGTCTTTGCTAAATGGGAACACATCATACAAGATGTAGAAAAGACAAGAGTACCGGTAGAGTTTATCAGGAAACTGATTGTGAAACTCTCCGGTCGTCGTCAACGCACGATCAATGTTCGCCTGCTACTTGAGCAAGGACTCAGCCCAGATGAAATCGAACACGCGGTTAGTGAAAAGCTAGCCGAGTATGATGAAGAAATGATCTCAGTAGAATTCGTATTCGATATTGAAAGCATCGCTGAGATTGTACAACCAGAAACAGATCACTTCCTCAAAGACTTGAAATGAAAGCTATCTTCGCAGTAGACGCTATCGGTGGGTTCGGTGCCGATGGCACAATGCCTTGGCCTCATTGTAGTGCCGATCTCAAACGCTTCAAAGCCTTAACAAGTGGCGCAACAGTTGTGATGGGCAGTGGAACTTGGAACTCAAAGATGCCAACTCCACTACCTAATCGTAGAAACATTGTGCTAAGCAAGACGATGACTGATACAGAAGGCTGTGAAGTTTACAGTGGTATCACACAACTCTTAATGAACATCAAGCAAGACGAAGATGTGTGGGTCATCGGCGGTGCTGAAACCCTATGGAAACTTCGCCCACAAATCACAACAGTTTACATGACCAAGTTCAAACTAATTACTCGTTCAACAGTAAACTTAGCATACGAAACATTCTTAGATGGATTCACTTTAACCAAAACAGAAGATTTTGGTGATCACACACTTGACATTTACGAGCGCAAGTGATAATATAGTGATATGAAACAGTATCACGATTTACTAACAGACATCCTAACTAATGGCGAAGTGCGTGACGACCGAACAGGCGTTGGCACCCACTCAGTCTTTGGTCGACAACTCAGATTCAATCTAGCAGAATCATTCCCCGCAATCACTACAAAGAAACTAGCATGGAAGGCCGTATGCGGCGAACTTATCTGGTTCTTAGAAGGTAGCGGCAGTGAGCGCAGACTAGCAGAAATCACACACGGTAGTGCAGAAGGCAAAGTTACCATCTGGACACCAAACGCATTAGCATCATACTGGAAACCCAAGGCGCAATTCGAGGGTGACTTGGGCAGAGTGTATGGCGTTCAGTGGCGCAAGTGGCGCAAACATAAACTTAGAGGCGAAGGAACATACAATGACGATTTTGGCAATAGCTATCGCCGTAGGTCTACTACTCAGGTTCAAGAGATTGACCAAGTAAAAGAACTAATCAACGGCATCAAAACAAACCCATACGGCCGCAGACATATTATCTCAGCATGGAACGTAGGCGAACTAGATGACATGGCCTTACCACCATGTCATGTTATGTCACAATACTATGTAAGCAGGGACGGCAAGCTAAGCTGTCATATGTATCAACGTTCCGTAGATGTATTTTTGGGCTTGCCCTTCAACATCGCATCATATGCATTACTCACACATATGATAGCACAAGTATGTGGCTTAGGGGTAGGTGAACTTGTTATCTCAACAGGCGATACTCACATCTATACTAACCACGTAGAGCAAGTCAAAGAGCAGTTGTCAAGATCGGAGTTCCCGCAGCCACAACTCAAGTTGAACCCTGCCGTAACTGATATCAACAGTTTTACAATGTCAGACATTGAACTTGTTGGCTATCAAAGTCACGGTCAAATTAAGGCAAACATGGCGGTATAATGGGCAGTAAGTATCCACCAGATTCAGGATACTTGGGCTCAACGCCTAAGAACGCATCGTTTGATGTTATGATCATTGACGACAAACCAACCCGCATTTACAAAGTAGTGATTCATACATTCACAGTAGGTGATGTAGAAGACCCACAAATCTATGCGGCAGGTCCACTCCTAGAATGGCAGAACAGCGAAGCTGGTACATGGGTGATGGAAAATGCTATTGAGACTCCTATGTGGCATCAGACGAAGGACTACAATATTTGGGGAAATAGATTTGCTATTACAGCAAAACTCAAAGATGAAGATTACACATATTATCTACTGAGGTTCACATGAACAAAAAACTAAACATGAATGATATCGGCGGCACAGTTGTAAAGGACAACGAGACTTATGTTCTCAAGGACAATACAGACCTAAAGAATCTTGTGTTGTCGAGTACATTCTTGAAGCCTGGTCAACAAACTAGAGGTCACACTCATCCTGGTCAAGAAGAAGTTTATTTCTTTGTCAGCGGTCAGGGCGCTATTCAGATTGACAATGACTTATATCAAGTAGAAGCAGGCAGTGTTATGCTGATACCGGACGGTGTATTTCACAAAGTGTTCAATCGCTCTGATACCTCATCGTTATACTTTGTATGTGTGTTTGACGGGAAGCGTTCACATTGACAAAGACTTTAGATTTTTGGGTCAAGTGGTCAGCAACTTTGGCAAGTTTGCTACTTGTAATCTGTAACAGTTATGATATAATGCCTTATGACAGATGGTTAGGGCTTATAGCGGCCGCACTGTGGATGTGGTTAGGCATTCTGTGGCGAGAACCAGCAATGTGGATACCTAACTCTATATTTGCGGTCATTTATATTTCGGGAATAATCAAATGAAGATTTTAGTAACAGGAGGCTTAGGCCTCATCGGACATAATGTAGTCAAGCGACTATGGGACCAAGGCCACCTAGTAACAGTAGTAGACAATCAAACTGACTATGGCATGATACCAAAGAGCGAGTTAGAATATCTAATCGCAGAGCGCAGGGCAAAGCTAGACAAAGGCGTGTTCATTCACAACAGAGACATTACTGATGCCACGGCAGTTGATTATATCTTCAACCGTGACCTACCAGATGTAGTGATTCACATGGCATCATTCCCTCGTCAGAAGGTAGTCAATGTCAACCCAACCCTGGGCAGCCGCGTAATGAGTGAAGGCTTGTTGAACCTACTAGAAGCATCAGTAAAATACGGTGTCAGTAGATTCGTATATATGAGCAGTTCAATGGTATATGGTGACTTCACCGATGATGTAAAGGAAGATTATAACTGTCGACCACAAGGACAATACGGAATCCTCAAACTCGCAGGCGAATGGCTTGTTCGAGACTATACTCGTAAGCATGGTATTAGTCATACTATTATACGTCCCTCTGCTGTATATGGCCCACTCGACGTGGAAGACCGTGTAATCTCTAAGTTCATGCTAGCCGCCCTCAGAGGCCAAACACTCAAGGTCAACGGCGCTAGTGAAACCCTAGACTTTACTTATGTAGACGATGCGGCCGATGGCATCACTGCGGCAACTTTATCGCCCAATGCTGTCAATAAGACATACAACATCACCAAGAGTCACTCCTGGAGTTTACTACGAGCCGCCCAAATGGCAGTTGAAATCGCTGGTCGAGGACAGGTAGAAGTTCGTGACCGAGACTTAGACTTCCCTAGTCGCGGAGCACTTAATATTGATGCCGCCAGACAGGACTTTGGCTTTGACCCCAAGGTAGATGTAGATGAAGGCTTTAGACGCTATTATCAATGGTTCTTAGATAGTCCTTACTGGAGTTCCAGATTGTGATAAATACACAATCATGTGGATCTTATCAATACTACCCGACTGGTTCTTACACGCCGCATTTGGCCTAAGCGTCTTAGCCACTCTTGTTGGCTTTACCTTGGCCTCTGTGCCATTCCTCAGCAAGTACATCATGCCTATGCGAGTACTAGGCGGCATCGTCTTAGTATTCACTCTTTACTTAGAAGGCGGCTTAGCAGACAACAAAATCTGGGAAGCCAGAGTCAAAGAAGTAGAAGCTAAACTAGCCAAGGCAGAAGCAGAAGCCGCTAAAGAAAACGTCAAAATCGTAGAAAAGATTGTGACTAAGCAGGGCAAAGTCAGAGAGAACACCGTCGTTGTCAAGCAATACATTGACCGTGAAGTAGTCAAGTATGACGCTCAGTGTAAAATTCCACAAGAATTCGTAAAAGCGCACAATGATGCGGCGCAAGGACCACAAAAATGAAAATCAAACAAATCGTACAAGGCATCAATGAGTCTGCCTTAAAAGATAAAGCCGATCTAGAAGCAAAACGAAAAGCTCTACAAGATATGGAACGTCAACCAGGTCATGACAAAGAAGCTATTCGTCAACGTAAGTTGGATTTAGAACGTGAAGCAAGAACAAAGGGTCTGGCGGAAGGCGCATATGATAACGCTAGCCCAATGGTCAAAGACGCGGTCAAGCAAGATAAGATCAAGAGTCTAAAGAATCTCATCGCCAAGGCTAAAGAACAAGGCCGCCAACTAAAGGTTCAAGAATACGAACTAGAGTTGAAGAAACTAAATGAAGTATCTCTAGGCGATTACCGCCGCAAAGCATCGCTATCTAAAGCCAGCGCTCAAATGAACAAAGCATTCGGCTCACCAGAGAATAGAGAAAAAGCAGACAGTATCATTGCTAAGCGTGATCGCGGTCTAGCTCGTGCTGATGTTCGCGGCCGAGCAAACGCTGAGAAGCTAAAGCAGAAAGCAGAGCAGGACAGAATCGCTTCACTGCGATCAGCTAAAGATCGTTTAGATGATATCAAAGCCGAACTTGCTGAACTAGAAGCCAAGTTTGATTCCTACTATGAATACAGTGATGATCACGGCGAATGGACAAGACAGCGTGAACTACATCAAAAGATCATGGCAATGAAAAAGCATATTGCTGATATTGAATCACTTGATGAAGCAGACGATAACTTCAGTCAACCAGCAACTATGATGAACGCTAGTCCACAAGCTAAAGCACAAGCACAATCGATTGTTCAGCAACAAGCAGATAAGAATGTCATTAGTCAAGCTAAGTTCGCAGGCGTTGCTCCTGAGATGGAAGAATCTGCCGATCCTGATCCTCTACCGAATGTTCTGTACACTATCTCTGTCAATGGTAAAGACTATGGCACTGTAAGAGGATACAACAGAGCCATGAAAACGCTTGAACGGTTCGCAAAACAAATGTCACATAAAAGATGGTCAATAAGGAAGGCAGAAGATCAACAAGCTACAGAGACTCTCGGCGAAGGCGAACCTGGCGACTTAGGACATCAGTTGAACAAAAAAGAATACAACGACGATAAAATAGCTGGTAGATACGATCCAGACGAATTTGATGCAATGATTAATAGAGTCAAAGAACTAGCGGGCAGAGGTCCATTAGTATCAATCAGAGGTGACGACGGCATCACTCGTAATGTGCCTAAGAAGGACCTAAAAAAATGAAATATCTAATCGTAGCACTAGCACTCCTACTACAGGCTTGTTCTACGCCAGTGCCTGTTGCTGCCAAGTTCCCTGAAGTGCCGCCGCGCCTACTAGAAGCCTGCCCTCAACTAAAGAAGTTAGACGAGAAAGCAGAACCTAAGCTAAGCGGCGTAGCGACAGTTGTTACAGACAACTACGGCACATACTATGAGTGCGCTGTAAAGAACGATGCTTGGATCGAATGGTATAAGATTCAGAAAACAATATTCGAAGGCGCTGGTAAATGAAAATCAGTGAATTGATTACAGAATCGAAGGGTGTGGCGAAAGGCTTAAATGAATTTGCACCACCAGGTAGCAACGACGGTGGCGATGATGGCTTCAGCGAAGAAACACTAAAACGTCTAGCCGCACAATGGTACAACGGTGATGAAGATCCTAGAGTAGAGCGAACACTAATGGCCGCAGGTTGGGAGATTGGTCAGGACGAAGGCTATGATGACGAACCTGGTGTGTTTGTTGTTCAAAGCGGTGATGTAAATGGTAGCAGTTATATTTCATGGCCAGCACACGAACTAAGACGTTTGAACAAATAAAAAAGGACCCACTGGGTCCTTTTTCTTTACTTACACTTAGCTCGTTTAGCGTTAGTAAGAGCACCGAAATCTACTGGCCATTCCCGACCAGGTTGTAACTCTCTACCTCCCTTAGGGTAAGCAAACTTCACACCAGCTTCTTGTTGAATAGAGGCTACTGGCTTACGAAACTTAGTCAAGTCAGCGCCTAAGTTAGGGTAAGGAGCAACGTGGGGGAACTGCCAGCCAGCAAACTCACCAGTAGCTTGATTGATAACAATCTTATAGTAGCCATGCGGCACAACTACACCTTTGCCGATAGTCTTATCGCCAGCGCCATATATAGCTCCAACGTATATCGTATAGCTTTGGTTCGTTTGTACTGCCCAACCACGTACTGAAGTTTCCAGTAACTTCCAGATTCCACGGTTTAGACTGCCAGCTTGAGGATACATATTGGTCATAAGAAAACTCTCGTACTCTACTTGCTGGTCCCAACTCAAGTCCCCGTCCGGCACGGCATGGCCCTTGTCGTAGCCAGTGCCCACATAGTCCGACGGGGTAGCTCCATTTGGGACTGACTGGTCAGCAACGAAAGCGTCAGTACGAGCAACACAACCGATAGCATTTGGTGGTGTGAGAGTGTAGCTAACATACACAGGAATCTTAGCGGCGGCATCATATGCTACAAGATAACCCTGACGACAGATAGGTTGAGCATCTTTGACGCTATCAGCCCAGCCGTATGGCGAGTGTACTACACATTGCTGTGGTGGTAGTGGCGGACGCTGTGTCCATGCATTAGCTGATAGTGAAAATGTAGCTAACAGTGCTAAAAGTAGTTGTTTCATATTGGATCTCCTACTCTATTTAGACGATAAATACATGATACTGGTGCCCACATGAGATTTAACGAAGTAAAAACACAACAAAACAAAGTAGAACAAGTCAGAAAGTTTGCTGACTGGGCTATGGATCAGCTTGGCATCGAGAACCCACCCACTATCAACTACGGTAATGATATGGGCATGGTCAATAAAAATCGCAGTTACGGCAGCACAAACTCAGCAGGCGAAATCTGGACACATATCGGCAACAGAACGCCAGCAGACGCTATGAGAACCTTATGTCACGAACTTATACATCACAAGCAGTTTGAACTAGGCACCGCCCGAGATGACATGGATGACGAGCAACGCCTAAAGATTGAAGACGAAGCAAACGCAATCGCCGGCCGCATGATGAGAGCATACGGCAAGATCGATGGCTCAATCTATGAGAGCGCTGCCACTGCTGCCACATCATATGTCTTGTTTGCTAACGGTAAAGAGGCAGTAACTTTTAATAGTGAGCGTGAGGCCAAGGACTTTATCATGCTCCATAGACTAAATCCTAAAGTATATGTATTAAAAAAGCAAGTTTGTAGATATCAGCCAGTAAACGAGAACAAGAGTAATGCTAAGTTAAAGAAGCAACTGTTGAAACATAAGAAGACTGACTACGACAGCATCGACAAGATGATGACTAAGGTAGCCAAAGAACAAAGCATCACACCTAAACAACTACACGACGAATGGGTTGATGAATATGGCGTAACACCGGATACCTGGATCAAGCGCCAACTAAAAAACAAAGGAAAATAAAATGCAAGTAACACTAGAAATTCTACAGGCACTATGCCCAAAGACTAAGAAGACAGTACTAGAACAGTATGTTGACCCACTCAATGAAGTAGCTGAGTACTATGAACTCAACACTAGTGCTGAACGCTTAGCTGCCTTTCTAGCACAAACAGCACACGAGAGCGGTGCTTTCAACTTTACTAAAGAGAACTTAAACTACGGCGCTAAGGGCTTGATGACTACATTCAAGAAATATTTCCCGACTGAAGAACTAGCAAAGCAGTACGAGCGCAAGCCTGAAAAGATTGCTAACAAAGTGTATGCTAATCGTATGGGCAACGGTGACGAAGCTAGTGGCGACGGTGCTCGTTACTGCGGTCGCGGACTCATTCAACTAACAGGCAAGTCTAACTACACACGCTTTGCTGAAGACTTAGGTGTGTCACTAGAAGAGTGTGTCGCATACATGGAAACACCAGCTGGCGCTTGTGCTAGTGCTGGTTGGTTCTGGGACAACAACGACTTGAACAAGTATTGCGACAGCGGTGACTTTGTTATGCTAACCAAGCGCATCAACGGCGGCACTATCGGCCTAGAAGATCGCAAACATCACTACGAACAAGCACTACACATCTTACAGGCACAATAATGACAGCACGAGCACTATACTGGGTAACACCAGAAGGTAACATTGGTACATTCAAACAAGGTACTGCTTTTACCTATGACTTTATCGCAACAACTGACGACGAAACAGTTGCGGTTACATACGCAGTAACATCAACGTTACCATCAGGGTTCACATTCTCAGGTAGTGTTCTGTCAGCAACATCAGCAGTTGTAACAGGTGAGCATAGTTTTACAATCTCAGCATCAGCAACAGTAAACTCAACCCTAACAACAGTATCACGCACATTCAAAATCAAAGTAGCATCGTATGACTTCAATCTTGCTACAGGCATTCGTCTGGGCAGAATCAACGAGAACTCAGACTACTCGCTACAACTTGAACTTGAACATACACCAGGCTACTCAGTGCGCTTCAAGAACGGCGGCTTACCACAAGACATGACTATCAGCGAGTCAGGCTTGATTTCAGGTAAGATCATCAACTACTCATCACTCGACGACTATCAACTATGGGGCTTGTATATTGTAGTTGAACGCATCAACGCTAACAATGAAATCATTGATCACTTTGTCACAGCACCGTTTATCAAAGTTGTCAAGTGGTTGAAGTGGGTCACACCTCAAGGTAGACTAGGCGAGTTCTCTGCTTATGATGCGGTTGACATTCAACTACGCACATCATACCCAACCCTATTCAAACGCTTGGCATTCTCAGTGCCACTAGGCACTCTGCCTCGCGGCTTATCTCTATCATCTACAGGTCGTATCACCGGCAGAATTTCACCTGAGAACATTAGTCAGACTAATGAGTTTACAGTTACTATCAATGGTTATGACTTTGGTGACAACTTACAGCACACAACAACTCGCACTTTTGCTATCATAAGTAACGCATGGTATCAACCACGAGCAGGCGTGTATCAGTCAGAAATCATTGGTGCGTTCAATCAAAACAAAGCGATGCCTGTTACTAGGTTTGCGGCCTCGCCTGACAATGCTGGTAACATAACATACGTTGTATCAAACGCTCCTAGTTTCGTTCGTTTTGATAGAACTCCTATGGTAACACTTGTAGGAAAAGTAGGTCAGATATCATTAGACGGAATTCATATGACCGTCAATAACACTGATAACTTGTCTCCTGGTCTATTTGTCACTGGTACTAGAATTGCTCAGGGCACTAAGATTTTGAGTATATCTGGTAATCAACTAACACTAAGTGGTTCAGCGACATTTGATATTGCTACCTCACATAGTGGAAAAATTCAGGCAGGTCTAAATCAAATAAAATTCATTTATACACTAGCAGACAATTCTTATCAGCTTATTCAACTAGGACAGCGCATTGTAGGTTTTGGTATAGATTCAACAACGACAACAACTGTTACTAATGTAACAACTACTGTTCTATCTACTACAAGAGAAGTAACAGTACAACTAAGTCAAAATGTATCCGCGCCTAGTTCGGACGATCATACCTATGAATTCTATAGACCATTTGCTTCTAACACGCCGTATTCATTCGGCATAAGTGCTGTTGATATTTTCGGTTTAGCACCTCAAGTCAAAGAGGACACTGAGTATTATTTTGACTTATCAATCATCAAGAACATGCCTGCGTCTACAGCCACCGCGCAGTATGTTATTGTGATTACTCAACTCGTAAATGGTGTTGAAGTTCCAAGAAGCTATACAGTACCAGCAAAGATTACTAACAATGGTCAGACACTAGTACTAGACTATCCAATCGTTTCTAATTTACCACCAAGTGCTACTATAACAGCAAAAGCACAGCTACAAGACAAGGTAGTAAATGTTATAAGTCTCAATGATAGAATCGTACATTTAGAACTACCTCTGTACAGTAATACTAGAAGATTTTATTTCAAAGTTTTGAAGTCAACTGTACCTACATGGGTCACTGAACCTGGTAGATTATCATTGAATGATCCTAATGGTATTTTTGCCGAGCGTACCTATCAAGAGTTCCCGTTCGTAGCACAACCTGCCGCCACCGGTGACTACATCAAGTACACAGTGCTCAACGGTACTACACCACTCGGGCTCACACTTGACACACAAGGCGTACTCAAAGGCGTCTTAGGCGAAGTAGCAACACTAACAACATACTCATTTACAATCAGAGCAACTGAGTACGATCAAACAGATACAGCAGTAGGTCAAGCAGATCGTTCATTCTCTATTCAGGTAGAAGGCGCAACACCGCCGGTGT
>JACCDO010478920.1_pt1 | contig 17344 bp, 20 predicted proteins | sample 7446101 | NCBI WGS metagenome assembly JACCDO01 (sample SAMN15323440, study PRJNA562643) | freshwater metagenome | isolation source: river surface water | place: USA:Blue River Watershed | collected 2017-08-16 | reverse complement strand
GAAGCATCCTGGAATGTGTTAGAGGAAGCCCTTGTTTCTGGCGCGCACATCGACGGCGTCATTTTTGGCCGCGTCAAAGGTGGTTTTGCTGTTGATCTTGACGGCGTTGTTGCCTTCTTGCCTGGTAGCCAAGTTGATATTCGCCCAATTCGCGACCTCGCACCATTGATGAATATCGTGCAACCATTCAAAATCCTTAAAATGGATAAAAGCCGCAGCAATATCGTTGTGTCACGTCGTTCAGTGCTTGAAGAATCACGCGCCGAAGCACGCACGGAACTTGTTGCAAACCTGAATGAAGGTCAAGTGGTTGCCGGTGTGGTGAAAAACATCACCGATTACGGTGCCTTTATTGATCTTGGTGGCGTTGACGGTCTTCTCCATGTCACTGATATTTCATGGCGCCGCATCAACCATCCAAATGAAGTTCTTAAAGTTGGTGAAACTATTAATGTTCAAGTCATTCGCTACAATAAAGACACGCAACGTATTTCTCTCGGCATGAAGCAGCTTGAAAACGACCCATGGCAAAATATTGATCTGCAATACAAGCCAGGTCAAAAAGTTACCGGTAAAGTCACGAATATCACTGACTACGGTGCATTCGTTGAATTACAACCAGCTATCGAAGGTCTCATTTATGTGACTGAAATGAGCTGGACAAAGAAAAATATCCACCCAGGCAAAGTCTTAACCGTTGGTCAAGACGTTGAAGTAGTTGTACTTGCTGTTGATTTGTCAAAACGCCGCATCAGCCTTGGCTTGAAGCAATGTATGGATAACCCATGGCAAAAACTTGTTGAAGATCATCCAGTGGGCAGTATCTTCGAAGGCGTTATTAAAAACGTTACCGAATTCGGTTTATTTGTTGGTATCAACGAACAGCTCGATGGTATGGTACACATCAACGATATCTCTTGGGAAGAAACAACAGAAGAAACTCTAAAACAATTCACAAAAGGCCAAATGGTTAAAGTGAAGGTTTTGGACATCGACCCTGAAAAAGAACGCGTCAGCCTTGGTGTAAAACAAGTAACTGGTGATCCTTTAGCGGATGTTTTAGCATCCGTGAAAAAAGGCGATGTAGTTACATGTTCCGTTACAGCGATTGACGATAAAGGTATGGACGTAGCGCTTGCTAATGGCTTAAACGGCTACATTAAAAAAGCTGACATTGCTAGAGATCGCAGCGACCAACGTCTAGATCGCTTTGCAGTGGGTGAAAAAATTGACGCAAAAGTGTTACAAGTTGAAAAGTCATCTCGCAAAGTTAGCCTTTCTATTAAAGCGCGCGAAATGGATGAAGAGAAAGAAGCTCTATCAACTTATGGTTCATCTGATAGCGGAGCAACGCTTGGCGATATCTTAGGAACAGCACTTAGCAAAGCAAAATCTAAGAAAGAAAGCGAAGCTGCAGCTCCAAATGCAGCTAAAGAACCTGCAAAAAAAGCTAAAAAGGAAGAAACAGACGCAGCAGATGCGGAAGAAAAGCCTAAAAAGAAAGCTGCTCCAAAGAAAAAAGCAGTTGACGAAGCAGACGCAGAGTAGTCTAAATCAAGTAGCTTAAGGGGGAAAAGACCATCTTTTCCCCACTTTTATTGAGGGAAGGTTTATGAACTGGATCACAAATTTTGTAAAGCCCAAAATCCAGGCGCTTATTAACAAAAAGATCGACGTCGCCGAAAACCTTTGGGCGAAATGTCCTGGTTGCGAGCACATGCTCTTTCATCGGGATTTGAAAGAAAACCTAAATGTATGTCATCACTGTGGCCATCATATGCGTATTTCTGCCAAGGAACGGCTACATCATCTCTTTGATAACGGCGTCTACACATTACAAAATGTGCCATCCGTGATTCATGACCCTCTAAAGTTTAAAGATTCTAAAAAATACGCAGATCGCCTCAAAGAATACCGCCAAAAAACAGGCCATGAAGACTCTGTGCTTGTGGCTTTTGGCCAGGTCAAAGGGCGTAACCTGGTAGTGTGCATCTTTGATTTCGATTTTATGGGTGGCTCCATGGGCCTATACGCAGGGCAGGGTATGGTAACGGCTGCTGAACTTGCCGTAAAAAGCCACAGCCCAATGCTTGCTATTACAGCATCTGGCGGAGCGCGCATGCAAGAAGGCATACTATCACTTATGCAAATGCCACGCACAACCATTGCGGTCCAAATGGTAAAAGAAGCAGGTCTTCCATATCTCACGCTTCTTGCTGATCCAACTACCGGCGGCGTTAGCGCATCCTTTGCCATGCTTGGCGATATAAGCTTCGCAGAACCCGGTGCTATCATTGGCTTTACTGGTGCACGCGTTATCGAAGAAACCATCCGTCAAACTCTTCCTGAAGGATTTCAACGTGCGGAATACTTACGCGAACACGGTATGATTGATATCGTCGCTCCTCGTAAGGAAATTCCGGAAAAGCTGGGGCAAATTCTGCATCACTTGCAAAGCTACAGTAAACTCACCGCTGCGTAGCACAAGATCACCACGGCCTTAGGCTTCGTGATGATGGTATGGACACCAATGATAAGTAAATTACGCTTATCAACGGTTTTAGACACTCAAGAGACTGTCACGAACCAAGAAAACTTTACCTTTTAAGGAGTCTATACCGTGAATGAGTATAAAGCATCGATTTAGCAAAAACAAAATTTCAGCGGAACTCGTACAACACGACAATTTTTATTGGAAATTCCAAAAAACTTACTATATTGAATATATGCAAACAGTAATGTTTTAATCGAAAGGAATAAAATGACAAATTTTAAAAAAGTATGTGCTTTACTTATAACTGCTTCCAGTATCTACGCCATGGACTATTCAGATGAGATCATCATAGGAGCAAAGGTGCGACCTATTTCTATTACAGCTACACTTATTACTTTCCCAACTGGTGAAATTAGGGAATTTAATGGAGTAAAAGCAGAATATAACCGCCTTCGTAGCAATAATGACTTTAGGGAGATACAATCGGAAAGCAAAAGTGGGCTAGAAATGCGTCCCATCGATTACATTGTAAGAACACCTGCAGAACTGGAATATCTTGAAAACGGCAATTTTAAATGGCGTGTTATGGATGGTAAAAAATATCTTTATGACGTAAAAACAAATGAAAATATAGATGAAGAAACTCAAACGGCATTTATGAAAGTTTGTATGTTTAGAAGGGTCCTTAGTGACCGCCTAAAAAGTAAATACACAAGTGCTTATAGTGCTTATTAAGTATTATTACGTAAAATACGAGTAATTTTTTTAAGTGGATAAAATCGCGAGACAACTATTTAAAGTCTCGCGATTAAGCTACGAATAAGCGCATTTTACTTTGAGCGCGTGACAAAATAAGCACCCTGCTGGTGGATATCTGCTCACCAATGTAAGCTTTGTCTATCACGTAAAACTCTCTCGAACTAATCAGTATCATCTTGCCTACCGTCACATCATCAAAGGAGTTATTGGTTTGGTTAACATCACTCAACGCTGGACGTTTGATATGCATTTTACCTAAATGGTAAAGACTAGAGTGATGGGAACCAAGACTGTGTTCTAAAGTTCTTAAAAATGTGACACCACTGAAATGCAGATAGAGCATCGACATTAAAAGGCTGCATCTTACCCTCTCTCGTCGTCCCTGCGAGGGCTTTAGCCTGAATTCGAGGATCCATCATTTGATCCCAGTATTCATTATCCCCCAAAAACTTGCTGTAAATCTTCCAGCACCTCAGAGGGCAGCGGATTACTTGTGCTCAACGTAAACGCCTCTCCACACTCTATTTGCAACAACAGCAGCTCTAAAATTGAAAGCATATCAATAGTTTTGCCCTTGCAATGAAAACGGAGCGGCGTAAAGGGTTTTAGGATGTCGATAATTTTTGCACACGGTCGAGCATGTAGCCCCTCGGGTATGCCAACCTTAAATTCGTAGTCCATTACGAATTCACAGCTTGTGGTGTCGATAAAAGCGTCGAAGCAATCTGGATGTACTTGCGCCCCGCATCAAACGCTTTTTGTGCTACCTCCGGCAATACATGGCTGTTTCTGTTTTCCACAAATTTAATAAACATCGGCAAATTAACACCTGCTATAACTTCCACCGGTTTTATCCCGAGCACCGACATAGCTAAATTTGAAGGCGTACCGCCAAACATATCTGTTAAAATGACCACACCCTTTCCGGTATTAATCTCATCAATGCTTTTGTGTAGCTCTTGCCTTTTGACTTCAGGGTCATCATGAGGGTTGCACGTGATGTACCGAATGTTGTCTTGAGGTCCCATAATGGTTTCAAGAGTCTCAATCAAAGCTTTTCCCAAGGTTCCATGGGTAAGCAGCAAAACACCAATCATAAAAACACTCTATAGGTCGCGATGTTCAATAACACAATCATACTGTAATTTTTTAAGAAGGCTATGAAAAAATTCAGCAACAAACACGCTGCGATGTTGACCTCCCGTACATCCAAAAGCGATAGTCAAATAAAAGCGCCCTTGTTCCTTGTATCCCAAAATTGCATTGATCAAAAATTCTTTGAAATGATGCTCAACAATCATCCAGCGTTGATCCTGTTTGATGTAATGCTGTACATCTTTATCTTTGCCGGATAAAGGTTGCAAGTGCTTTTCATAAAACGGATTACTTAAAAAACGCACATCAATAATCAAATCCGCATTTTTGGGTAATGATTTTTTATAAGAAAACGAAAGCAATTGAATTTTAAGAGTGTGCGCATCTGCTCCTTGAAAATAATGCTGCAAAACATTTCGTAAATGCCGCGCATTAAAATCCGTAGTATTCAGCTGTATTTCAGCAATTTTTTTAAGTGGTGTCAGGCGCTGTTTTTCAAGTCTAACTGCTGTTTGCAAATCTTTGGCATCAATAGGGTGAGGCCGCCGTGATTCATTATAGCGCTTCAAAATGGTCTCTTCATCACACTCTAAATATACAATGCGCAAATTAATAGCAGGATTGGCGCGCAAATCTTTTAGAAGTTTTTCTGCTTCGGGGGCAGTAAAATCAATGCTTTCAAGTCCGACCACTACCATATTTTTAGAAAACGGCACTTTCGTAAAATGCCCCACTAACGCTGGCATCATCAGCAGTGGCAGGTTATCAATAATCTGATACCCTTGATCTTCCAATGCTTTCAAAGCTGTGGTTCTTCCAGCCCCAGAAGGGCCGGTAACAATAACTAAAGGCAGCGTGCTCATGAATCAGTGTCTGGGTACCATACTGCTATTATAGACTATAATTTATTAAAATTTATCTAAATCTGTTCGCAAAAATGGGGTATACAGAAACATGATTTAATTCTAGAAGGAAAATATTCATGAAGATAAAAAATATACTGCTAGCTCTTACCTTTATTAGTTTTGTACATGCTAGTACCCCCGATTTTGAAGATACGGTTTCGACCGGAAGGTTTCTCATTAGTGCACGAGAATTATTTACCATAAAGCTAAATACACTTGAGCTTGAAGAACAAACTAAGATTGCTCTGGCAAATCCAAGATTTCACCAATCAATGTCAGGGGCATTTTACTCAACGTTAGAAGCAACAAATAAGAAAGTAGCAAAACTTTTTACTGCTATGTGCTCACCAGATAGTAAAATGGGTAATTTGTCTTGGGCATATAATGAAGAGGAGGGCTACAAGATTGCAGCTGAAGATGAGTTTCTCTGCATCAGCCCATATCAGCAGTTAATTATTGAGTTTGCACGAGAATTGCGTCAAACAATCACAGATAAATTAAATAGAGAAACTATTAGCGAAGAGCCTTCAAATACTTGGGAATATGCAGCTCAGTATGAAAATGAAGCACTACAATTACTTTTCTTGCCGTTTCCTAAAGCGTTGGAGAAAATTAATACGACATTTTCTGGCATAGACATATATGGAGAAAGTGTCCAACAGAAAAAAGATATGTTGATTGCAACGCTTACAGTCGTGACGAGAAACGAAGATATTGCATGATCATTCGCTGGCTATCCTGTTTCTTTCTTACCTTAAGCCTTTTCGCGGCAGATAAAGTCGAGGTCAAAAATCTTGAACTTAACATCCTCAAAGGCGTTAAGAATGGGGCAGGGTACGTCAGCATCTATAACGGCAATACATTTACCATAAACCTTCATACAGTAACCGTTCAGCCTGAGGTTTTTGACCATATCGAATTGCACGATCACGTGCCGCGAAAAGATGAAAACGGTATCGACTACATGGAAATGATAGAAATTCCTGAAATCGAAATTGCTCCAGGCGCTACACTTTTTCTTCAGCCAGGGTCCAAACACCTGATGCTGATGAACATCAGCCCCAATCTTTGCCAGCATAAAACCTTGCGTTTTGAATTTTCTTTTAGAAGTACGCAGGGCAATTTCTCAAAAACGATAGACCATGCTCCACAACATAAGAGATGTATTAATCTAAACTCTGACGTTGCAAACCCAGCATTTTCTTCTTCGTTGCCTGGTGGGTAGGGTAAAATACTAATGTGCTTGGTTGATTCAGCGAAATTGCCAACAATCTTCTTCTTGTCCTCGTTTAATTGCTTGCCTCGCTGACAGCCAGAGATTTATTAAATATGACACTCCGCGGCTTGTTTTATTTGGCTCCCCGCAGGTCCATTAACATCAACGCATACAAGCTATGCATAAAAAATATGTTTTTTTCTAAAATTTTTTCTTCCAGACTTTTTATTGGCAAGTCATTTGTACCATCAAGTATTTGTCTGTTTAATTTTATAAAGGAGTTTATAGATGAAATTATTAAAAAGTCTAGCGTGTGTATTATTAACGTCAGCAGCAATGCTTTCTGCATCCGGTTTTGATAGCACTACTGGTGATGTTGATGGCAGTGAGATCTCTCGAAGCTTTACTGAAAGCCATGCAAAGGCAATAGGAACAGATACTTTTCCAATCACGTCAAATGAAGTTGCTTCTGTAGTTCTTTTAACGTTGTCTGAACAAGCAAATGAAGCAGGAAATGAAGAAATATCTTCTGTATTTACTTCTTTGTTAGGTCAAGATTCAGCAACTATCATATCAGGATTAAAGGGAATAAGCTTTACGATGTCTGTTGAAGGTACTGAGGAAAACTTAACAACTGACGTACCTGAGATAAACGCAATAACTTTCTTGCGTGACACAACAGCGGAACTTGTAACTTTCCTTGAAACATTCGATGTTGCACCAACTACGTGGTATACATCTGCATCAAGCCTAGTACCAACTTCAGAAGCAACAGAAAGCGCTACTGTTTGGGGCATTTCTCAGGCTCAACGCGAAGTATTTAATCTTGCAAGATTAACAACTGGAATAAGATATTCAAACAGCTCAGATATGGAAAGTAGTATGCCTGAGCAGACTATTTTAGTTTCTTCTTTGTTTTCGTATGATCCTCGTGAAGCACTTGATATTTTAGAAAATGGTCGTCTCGATATTAAATTAAGTAGCGATAGTTCTGTCAATGCTGAAGAAATAGCTGCGGCAGAAAGAGCGAAAGTAAAACTTATGGATGCTCTTACATCTGTAATTCAATCCTTAACAGCAGATGAAATCTCCTCTGCAGTAGTTACTGAAGGAAGGGGTAGACTAAATTCAAGCGAAGACCATTCTGATATTGCTGATCTTTTAAAAACAATGACTGTCCAACAAATAACAGCGACTGTAAAAGAAGGAACGGAATCATAAAAGTAAACTAGTTTATTTTTAAAATACTATAGCCGGCACAGCGATGCGCCGGTTTTTTTATTGTCATTACAATCACTTTCTAAAGGTACATACAATTACTTTTGCTGTCATCTCTGCGGGCTTTGAGGACGAATGCAGGGGTTTAATCTAATAAATATTAATATGCGAAAACTAAAAATCCTTGCAAGGAAAATACAAAAAAGATGATACTGATAAACATATAAAAACAACCCTAGAGATAACATGCGCCTGTTTTTGTTCGTCCTATTAAATGCTACCTTTCTTTCTGTGACAGCGTCAGATAACGACATACCTCTCACTTTCACCGAAGCTTCAACCATTTTTTTGCAACGTCTAAAACCTAAATTAACCGCATCAGGTAAAGAAGATGTAGCAAGTCTTATAGATGATTTAGAAAGCGATGCAACAGCTTTGAATAGCAAAACAAGACAAGGGCTAGACGCTTTGGAGATTCAGATAGAGGATGGTGAGACAAAAGGATTTCTGCGATTACAGGTCACTTCCATCTGCAATTGCTTTTCGCAAAAAAGTGATTTAGATCAACTATACTGGATAATGCATTCAATAAACGGCTTGCAAGGTTTTGTTGACAAACCTCACTCAAACAATATCAATCCCCGATTAATTCCCAAAAATGAGGAAAAAAATGATATTCTGGCTAAACGCTTAGTAAGAAAGAAAAGTTTTTCCTTTTGCGAATACCTTTTTTCATGCAGACTTTAAGACATGTATTGAAAAAACCGGAAGCAAATGTACAAGTACCTAACAACATGCCTTATCGCATTGTGGTCGCTCACAACTTCAACGAATGCAATGGAAGATGAGGTTACGGAACTTAATCGTGAAACTCTTGCCCCCTGGGTCGTTGCTCAGCTTAGTGCGTTGCACGATAAGCTTGAGCAAGCCTCTCAAACAGAAGCTACCCAAATCATTGCTTTACTGAGCTCTTCCCCTTATGAATTCACCGGTACCTTGGAAAAACTAAGAGAACACCATTTCCAAACAACGTATCCCGATTCTGATTTTGAGTCGGAATTTGAATCTGCCCCAGTAACACCCGTTAAAAGCAACGTTAAAAAAGAAATACAAAAGATAATAAGACATATCGAATGGGTGCTTTTGTTAGAAACAGAAGAGAAAGTAAGTCTTGATTTAAACCCTTTCGAAGTTGCTAGTGTTATTTTGGCTCGTCTTTATTTGTTGGCGGATGAAAATAGTTACTCTAAACGTTCTCTTGAAACAATTTTTGGTTTGCTGATAACCAACGAAAAAGTAGATGTATCATGCGCTCTTTCTATGCTTAAAACACGATTCGTGGACGTAGGGGAAACAAGCAAAGAGCTAACATTAGCAGCTTCTTTGTTTGATGTTCTTCAGCAACCTAAGGTAGCTACAAAATGGGGAATTTCAACGGATAATAAATTAATCTCCCTTGAAACAGAAGCAACGGATGCAGAAGAAATTGCTTTGTCTCAATACGAGAACAGCATTATTAGAATGAATCGAGAAATTCCGATGTTTTGGGCAAATATTGAAATACACAAAGGTGCAGGTCCGCAGCATACACATGTATACGCTCTAAGCTTACTAACAAAGCCATTAGCAGAATCAATCTCTATATTAGAAAAAAGAACGCAGATAAATCAAACGCTTGTGAAAATACTTAGTGAATTGGTCAATCAGCCATTAAAGGCGTAAGATTTTACTGTCGTGTTCTTTTTTTAACTTGGGTATTTACCTGAGAATTCGCTTCGTTCATGGCCATGCCTTCTGCAGCTCCGCCTGGATTGTTTGCAAGGTTCTCTGCTTGATCCATTTTATCTTCAAGTCGTTCTAATTTTGCATCATATTTTCCAGCCACTGCACAACCCGAAGCAATTCCTCCTCCTACATTAGGCACATTGGACAAAGCAACAATTTCCATTTTATCGCACGTCTTGGACATTTTTTTCACATTGTCGATACATTTTTTTAAGCTATTAAAAGCTTGTTTATCGGTGGGATGCGTCATGAGGTGTGGCAACACTTTCATCATCTTCGGCATGCATTGCATCATTTTTTTAGTCTCAGTTAAAAGTTTCTTGGCATCCTTCATTGCTCCGCCTAAACCTTTACCAACCTTGCTAATCCCCTTTTTTATGGACTTGCCAACATTAGGTTTTTTGCCACAATACCCTTCAGGAGCTGAAATAAATGCCATCGCAATAAAGAGCATTATACTTGTAATAAATAATCTATTTTCCGGACGCATATTCAAAAATATTTTATAAATTTGTTTATTATAAGTATTAAACCATTAATATTTTGATAACATTGCCTAAAATTGTATTTACATAGTTTTAACTTTTAGAGGATACTTTAAGTCGGATATAAAACTTTTTGAGAAACAATCTAACGCAGTAGTAGGAGAAAAAATGCAATTACTAAAGAAACTTGGATTTGTCGTAATGACTTTAGGTTTGCTCATGGCAGGGGATGCCTCGGATAGGGATAGTCTAAGCAGTGATGAAGGAGATGGAATACCGAGAACAGCAACGAATCCATCATCAGAGCAAGGCGCAGGTCTAGGCTCAGGAGTAAGCGGGGAGCAGCAAGATGGGTGCGCATGCGGACGTCCTGATTGCCCGCTAGCAAGAATGCCAAGAGCGAGTATTCCAGTAGGGATGTGGATATTTCCAGATGGGCGATCTGTCATTCTAGCAGTGTCTGCTACAGATTTAGCGAGGATGACAGTAATGTCGAGATTGTTAACGCTTCAAAGAAATGGAAATAATTCTACAACCATATGCCAGTGCCAAGATCCACGTTGCCCCGCAAGGTTGATTGACAGCCTTATGACCGCTTCTAGAAATAGAGAATCGGGAGTAGACGGGGTGGGGCGCCCTTCACGTCAAAATGGTGAAGGAGATCAATAAAATTTTACCCTCTTTTACCACTGTTATCCTGAGCGAAGCTATGCTTCGCAAAAGGATCTCATGAATATCAAAACTGAAGAAGTAATTTAAAGCGGCATGTACGAAAATCTTTACGTAGCTTGTAAGCTTTTGCAGAAGAAATAGTAACAGCAGATATTAATATATCCGTTTCTCGCGCTCTCGGTGTTTTGTTTAGTTTGCAGTATACCTCTCTCCGCTATTTTTCTTGGAATTAGATTTTCACCATCAACCTATGCGTTATTAACATAGATAAAATGTGTAAAAAACATATTTTCTCAACATCTTTTTTCGTTCAAGCTTTTATTTGCAATTATTCATGTAATAATGAACGTCTATTTAAGGAAGGAAAATAATGCAATCATTAAGAAGTTTAATTTTAGTAATAATGCTGAACTCTGTGCTTTTTGCAGACGAGATGATTTTAGTCAATGAGTCTGAAGGCATTAATTTTCATCCTAAGGTAACAAGTTTCGTGATTACTTCAACAATTTATGAAATATCTTCGTATGTATTCTCGTCGACCACAATAGGAAGCTTAGTTCGTCAAGCCTTTTGCTTTTTCAAATTTCAGACCGGAATGCCTGAAAATAAGAGTATTGCCATTTTAATGCCTAGAAATCTGGGAAGTCTTGCTTTGAGAACTGCTACTAATACTTCTCTCGAGAAACAGGAGGGCATCCTTTTTAGTATTACTCTTCCAAAAGATGAATCTGCTGCTGATGAAAGCGGCTGGGATCAATACGGTGATTTTTCACCAGGGGGAACTTTTCGAAAATCTTGCGAGTAATTTTTTGGGAAATAAAAATTCTTTTGTTTGATATTAATTTATGATAAATATCGTGATTTTGAGAATTTATTGATTAGAATTATTGAGAGAACGTAAATGATAAAACATCTAATGTTACTGCTGCCATTAATAGTATCAAATATTAATGGCGCAGAGGGATTGGTAGCGCAAATGTCAGAATTGCATCTCAATAACAATTGGGTGAACAGAGCTAAAACAGCACTTCCTGCCATTACGTTTTCTTCGGAATTTCAACCTGAAATTCAATCAATACTTATAATGCTAGATTCTTCTCCTGCTGATGCGCTCAATCAAATAGTAAACTTGTTTAATGCTTTTGAAGACGCTGAACCAGGCACCGATGGAGCACTTTTTAGAGCTGCAGTTCCTAAGATTTTCAATCAGCATACCGCTATCTCTTCATCCTGAGCAAGGCATAGCCTTGCGTGAGGATCCAGTCAATGCTATTCGATTAGTGTAATTGGCCACGGTACGCCACACGTATTTGACCTTCCTAATCATAAAGAATGTTCTGCATCTTTTTGATTTGCATTTTTTTTATTCCAAGGTAACACTGATACCGCATTAATAATCAGACTTTTAAATGGAATCTAAAATGCAATTTTTAAGAAAATTTGGGTTTATAGCCCTAACGCTCAGTCTTCTAGAAGCAAAAATTGAGAATAATCCGCATAACAACCCTTTTGATAGGGGTGAAGACAATTCAAGATCTGCAACTGCACCTCTACCAACTGCAGCGGGCTTAGGAGCAGAGGAAATGCAGACGGGACAGCAGTCTGCAATTGGAATTATTCTTGTTACATCAATAGTAATCGGAGACTCTGAAAGCACAAATGGTGTTCAGGTGCCAAATACAAATGTTTGCCCAGGTTGTGGAAATCCTAATTGCCTAGCAAGAATGCTTTTTAGAGGAACAAGGCCAGAGGCGACAGCAAATCCAGCAACACCGGGTCAACAAAATCCATTTGCGAGCACGGGCATTCCGATAAGTGCAGGAGATTTACCAAGTGAACTTAGAAGTATTCTAAGAATAGCGGCATTCCTCGATGTACTTCGTGCAGCTAGCAGTAACCAGCAAGGTGATAATTCACAATAGAAAGAATAATAATTAAATTTTTGTCACCTCTGGCCGCAGTTCCTATTTCGTCATCCTGACCCTACGTAAGCAGGCGTCAGGATCCATGGATCAAAACATCACCCAAAACACCACATTGAGCTTTCTGCCGATTTTCTATAAACTGGATTAATTTTTTAATGTCACATACGCTCAATAATTTTGGTGTTGTTCTAAAATGTTACCCAAAAATAAAGTGTTTTCTTTCAGATGAAATTAGCATACATTGATATTTTTTAAAATTATCTCTGTTTAATTTAAAGGGCTGAATGAAATAATGAATATGTTAAAAATTGTAGTATCTGCTGTGTTGATGTCATCGGTAATATTTTGTGCTCATGAAAATGATGAGGAAAAAGCAAGACGTATAGCTAGGCACAAACAATATCAAGCTTCGATGGATGTGTTGGAGATGGTATGTCCTACTCTTGCTTCTACTTCGCCACTACCAAATCAAGCTCTCGAGGCTTTAAGGATTAAAAATCTTCAAAGTGCTATAAACCTTTTAACGACATATGTTGAGGAAAATAAGCATAACGGGCCTTCGCTGGAGAATAGTGTGTTTTTGCAAGTTGCGGGTTCTTTACAGTGTGTTCAAACTGAGTGTGAAGAAGAAGGAGAAAGTGACGGAGAAGAGGAAGATCCAGAAGATATTGAAGAAATTTATGAAGAACTGGCTAGACGTCAAAAAATACTAGATAAGCAATACAACAATAGAGAAGGCTGGTAAGTAAGATAGTATTGTTTTTGTAGGTCTTCAAAATCTTTATGACGTCCCGCTACTTGATAGCGGGACCCGCACTCTTCTTGTTATTCAAAGCCTGCGTGGAATCTGAGAAATAATATCTATAGGCATTTGGCCAAAACACCACATTGAGCTTTCCACCGATTTTCTATAAACTGGATCAGTTTTTTTAAATGCGATAACAGTTTTATGTCTCCCTCATCAACGGCCTCAACCCCATTCCTTGACGCAAAATCATGGCCGTTTGAAGAGGCAAAACGCGTCATCGCTCGTCTGCAAGGTAAAGCTCCTGAAAAAGGGTATGTACTTTTTGAAACCGGCTACGGCCCTTCAGGCCTGCCGCACATTGGCACCTTTGGCGAAGTCCTTCGCACCACTATGGTGCAGCATGCTTTTAAGCAACTAAGCGATATTCCAACACGCCTCTTTTGTTTTTCCGATGATATGGACGGCTTACGTAAGGTCCCTGATAATGTTCCTAACAAAGAGATGCTCGCCAAGCATCTGAATAAGCCACTTACCCAAGTGCCTGATCCTTACGAAAAATTTGAAAGTTTTGGCCATCACAACAATGCCATGCTGCGTCGTTTCTTAGACAGTTACGGTTTTGAATACGAATTCCAAAGCTCAACCGATTGGTACACCTCCGGTCGCTTTGATCCAACGCTAAAGCTGGTGCTCCAGCATTACGATGAAATTATGGCCATTATGTTGCCAACCCTTCGTGATGAACGCCGTGCCACCTACAGTCCATTCTTGCCGCTTTGCCCAAAAACAGGCCACGTCCTACAAGTGCCGATGGTTGAAATCCACCCAGAACGCGACACGGTGGTCTACCGTGATCCCGAAACAAATGCTCTCACCGAGGTATCCGTTACCGGCGGTCATTGCAAGCTGCAGTGGAAAGTTGATTGGGGTATGCGCTGGAAAGCTCTGGGCGTTGATTATGAAATGTCTGGCAAAGATCTTATTGATTCAGTGAAACTCTCATCGCAAATTTGTCGCGTCATTGGGGGAAGAGCTCCCGAAAACTTAACTTATGAGCTTTTTCTCGATCAAGAAGGTCAAAAAATCAGTAAATCCAAAGGTAATGGCCTTAGCATGGATGAATGGCTCACGTATGCGCCGCAAGAAAGCTTGGCGTATTTTATGTACCAAGCGCCTAAAAAAGCTAAGCGCTTGTATTTTGATGTCATTCCAAAAGCCGTGGATGAATATCTCCAACACGTCAGCAAGTTTGAGCCTTCTCAATGCGATAACCCCGCGTGGCACATCCATAATGGAGCTCCCCCAGCGCCAGAAAGTGGCCTCAGCTTTAGTATTCTTTTGAATCTTGCCTCCGTTGTAAATGCCGATGACGGTAGTATTTTATGGGGATTTGTTAAACGCTATGTGCCAGGCGCAGACGAAACCTCCATGCCATTTTTGGCAAAGATGATCCCCTACGCGGTAAAGTATTATCAAGATTTCGTCAAACCTCACAAGCAATACCGTGATCCAACGCAAATGGAGCGTGAAGCATTGCAGCGCCTCCATGATGAGCTAACCGAAATATCCTTAGAAAGCACCGCCGAAGATCTTCAAACGATTGTCTTTGAAATCGGTAAGCAATTTGCATTTACCGACTTGCGCCAGTGGTTTGGAACGTTGTATGAAGTGTTATTAGGACAAGAAGAAGGGCCACGTATGGGATCCTTCATTGCCCTTTTCGGTATCGCTGAAACCCGCGCTCTTATACAGGAGAAATTATCATGAAAAAAATTTTACTAGCTTTAACCTTCATCTCATCTATTTTTAGCTGCGAAGCCATTTGGAACAATGGTCCTACCCAGCTTTTAAAAGACATCTTTAAAATTATGGATGTGAGTGGTGTTGAAACTCTTGAAACAGCCGTGCAGCAAAGTAATTTCCGCTGGATTCGCCCAAAAGGCTTGGAACGATGGGATGTGTACAGTTTGCTTGATAATACTCAGCGAGTTGCTTTAACAAAGAAAATAAAGCACTCAAGTTTGGCAAGAGAAAAGCTTCCCCTTAAAAAACATTATGATGCCCTTGTTATTTTGGGAGCTACCACAGCACGCGTAAAATCGCGCATTGAATTTTTCAAAAAGCTTCATAAGCAGGGGATTACCTTCGATAAAATTTACTTACTTGGCTCTACACGTGATCTAAAAATTGGTACGGAATCTGATAAAGAAATGGAAAAAACCTTAGAAGCAAAAAACCTTGAAGCAAGCGAAATGAATATGATAAATGAGCTTTGGCTTCAAGCAAGACCTGATTCCTTAAAAAATATACTCGTGGTGGCAGTGCAAGCTCAGCAACGCCCAGATGGAACAAGAGCAAACACAGAAGATACTTTAAAAGATATGATGATAGATTTTGTGGAAACAAAAGGCAAAAGCATTTTATTCATCTCAAACAACCCTTATATTTGCTACCAAGATGCTGTTGAGAAAAAGGTATTAAAACCATATGGTATTGCAGTAGAAACGGTGGGTGAGGCTATGACAAAAGAAGAGACCATGGAAAACGTCCTCGATACCGTGGCTCGCTGCCTCACTAATATACAAAAATAACAAGGGAGATATAATGAATTACTTGCATAAAATACTACTGATTGCCCTAACAGCTACACCATTTCTCGTTGGAATGGAGGATGAGGGTTCGGCGACAAAAGACGAACATAAAGTAAAAATACAATTACCAGCTGGTACAAGACTCGCTGATGATAACGATATGACAAAGATTCAAAGCATCACCTGCTGTCAATTTCTAACGCCGGATGTTGCATTATTTGCGGAGCAACTAGGTGTGACTGCAAAAATAGAAAGATTGGGATTACTTAACCTGGCAGAGCAGTGGGGACTATTTGCGACAGCAGATTTTCTAAGGTTGCCTGCTCTAGCGCAGCGACTGTATTTACCCGCTCTAGCTAAAAGCCTAGGGTTCTTCAAAGATGAAATAGCTGCAGCTAGTGATAAACGAATCTGGACAAAGCCTCTTTTAGAAAAACTAAATTGGGGACAATTACTACAGTTAGCTAAAACTTTTGAAATAGGTTTAGATGAGTTGCTGATGTTTGGCTTGCGCAACGCATTGCTTCCAAAACAAAAAACAGACTAGAACTTGTCACCCCTGACGAAGGCGCATCTGCGCCGGAGTTTGGGGATTCAACTAAGAAATAGTATTTCATTTCCATAATCCTTTTTTTTCACTTACCATTTAAGAAGATGTAGAAAAATTTCAAAGGTATGATGAGCTGCTTAACCAAATCACTTCTCACTGCGTTGACCTCATGTTCGTTTATTTTTGCCACAACTGATAGCACAGCCGGCAATCATGGAAATAATGATGATTACCAAACAGCCAGAAGAGTAACGACAGAAATACCTCCTGGATGTAGGCATTCAAATGACAATGATATTAGTTCTGTTGCACCCTTTTCTTGTAGCGATTGTTTTCCCGATATCAATTACTGGATTGAATACGTTATTTATTCTAGGATATTTGGCTACAGCGATCGGCTAGATCAAACTCGTATAATTTGGACTACTGCCCATCTAGAGCAACTTTCCTTCAGGCAATTAATAACGCTCGCAAAAGATGGCGACATCGATTCCGAAAACCTTTTATGGATTACTTTCTCACAGTTTTTTAAACAAAAGCAAAACTAAGCTACTCCGTCACCTTTGCGAAGGGCCATTGGCCCGCATGCGGAGATTCAAAAAGTCCATTCTAGTTTTCCTGGACTTGATCCAGGATCCAGTGAATAGCGTCAAAAAGAGGGTTTTTCGTCATCCTGAACGTGCGAAGCAGGCGTGAGGATCCAACAAATTTTATTTACATTTTTTCAGTTCTTGGCGATAATCCAGCCTTTATAAAACGCTCTAAGAAATAATATTCTAAAAGGGCAGGTTCGAAGGGAAACAACGTGCAATTATTAAAAAAATTTGGATTCATCGCAGTGATGCTTCGTGTTCTTATAGCGGGTGACGATTTGCCAGAAAAATGGGAATTAGATAGACCT
>JACCDO010417928.1_pt1 | contig 17344 bp, 14 predicted proteins | sample 7446101 | NCBI WGS metagenome assembly JACCDO01 (sample SAMN15323440, study PRJNA562643) | freshwater metagenome | isolation source: river surface water | place: USA:Blue River Watershed | collected 2017-08-16 | reverse complement strand
GTCGACCAACTCCTGAACGTCTTCTTTGGCTTCGTCGCAACCAGCGACGTCAGCGAACGTGATCGAATTCGTACTCTCGTCCAACATCCGAGCACGCGACTTGCCGAAACTGAACGCGCCGCCCTTACCACCACCTTGCATCTGGCGCATGAAAAATACCCATACGCCGATCAACAGCAGCATCGGGAACCACGACACAAATATGCTCATCAAGAACGAAGGCTCTTCGCGTGCCTTGCCAGACACTTGCACGCCGGCTTTCATCAGGTCTGAGACCATCCACAAATCACCGGGTGAGGTCAACGTGTAGGGACGACCCGAATCAGGCGTGACGTGCAGCACGTCGCTCTGGACATCGACTTTACGTATTTTTCCGGAGCGGGCATCGTCCATGAATTGGGTGTAACTCACGGAATCCTGCGATGGGGATCTTGTGTCGAACTGTTTAAAAACAGTAAACAAGACCAGCGCAATCACCATCCAGACCGCAACTTTCGAAAAAGAATTATTCAAGGCCGATCTCCAGCTTGTATTCTGACGAGAAGCGATTTCTTTTGGCCTAAAGAGATCACTACAAAATTATCTACAACCCATTCTACCCCGTTTCAACCTGGCAATTCGTAGCAATACCGGGCGACACGCAGGGGTATAAGAGCTTGAAAACAAAATAAAAATACGCTGCAAACTTCTGCCAATAACAGACTCAGCCCTTTCGACCCTTCGCGATCAAAAAGGTTTCAGATGACCGATCCCGTGACGCTTTGGGCTTACGCTCAACCACTCTTTTGAAGTGACGTTTAAAACTTTCCACGATTTGAGAAAAACCGCTGCCGTGGAAGGCCTTAACAATCAAAGCTCCCTCAGGTTTGAGGTGCATCAGCGAAAATTCAAGGGCTAAGTCGCAAACTTGTTGAATTCTGGCGGAATCGGCGCTCCCCACACCAGACAAATTGGGCGCCATGTCAGACATCACGAGGTCTACAGGCTGCCCCTGGAGAAGCTCGTTGAGCTGGGCCAGCACGCCTTCCTCATTAAAGTCACCCAGAATGAACTCGACCCCCTCGATTGGCTCCATTGGCAAGAGATCAAGGGCCACGATTCGACCGTCAATTACCCCACCCTTGCCCACGAGCCGCTCGCGCGCCACCTGCGACCAACTTCCGGGGGTAGACCCCAAATCAACCACGACATCGCCTCGGCGCATGAGTTTTTCGGCATCGAGGATCTCTGTCAGCTTAAAAGCCGCACGAGCGCGATACCCTTTTTGTTGCGCCAATTTAACGAATGGGTCGTTGATATGCTGCATCACCCACTCTTTTGAAAATTTGTTCTTGGCCATTCCCGTACAATCCACCTTATGACTATGGAACTCACCCCACGCGAGCGCAGTGCGCTGCGCGCCGCTGCCCACCCTCTCAAGCCTGTCGTCCTAATTGGCGACAACGGTTTGACCGAGGCCGTATTAAAAGAAATCGATCGCGCCCTATCTGCGCACGAATTGATCAAAGTACGCGCAGGCACAGCCGAGCGCGACGATCGCGACGAAATGCTTGCCGCCATCTGCGAAGCACTTTCGTGCGCACCAGTACACCACCTGGGCAAGATGCTGATTCTATTCAGGTCAGGCGAACAGAGCACTTACCTCAAGCCACCGGCAGAGCCGCGTAGCCCGGCTGTCCGCAAACCGACCGAACCGCACACGCCCAAAAAACTGGCTGCGCATGGCAAAAAGGTTGAAAAGCCCAAGCGCAGAACACGAGCTGAACGAGACCAAGAGCTAGAGTCTGACCGCCCCAAAGTGTTTGCGGGGGATCGACCTGCACGCCCCAGTACACGTGCAAACACTAGTAAGGATACAGCACACGGCATTCCTCGTCGCAGCGCCCTATCGTTACGGGCAGGTGCACGACGTGGCACCTTGGCCGGTGCGGCGAGTGCTCGCAAGCGCGCGCCCGTCAAACGCTAAAGCACCGAGCTCGCACTCAGTGCTAGCGCTTAGATGTATTTCACGCTGACGATTTCATATTCGCGCTCACCGGAAGGAGCTCGAACAGTTACCACGTCGCCTTCGTATTTACCGATCAAAGCCCGAGCAACCGGGCTGGAGACGGAAATCAAGTTGGCACGAATGTCAGCCTCAATATCCCCAACAATTTGATACGTCACTTTGTCACCAGATTCGAGATCTTCGATCTCGACGGTCGCGCCGAACACAACACGACCATCTGCATCAATCGACGCGGGGTCAATCAACTGCGCATTCGATAAGGTGCCATCAAGCTCACTGATACGGCCCTCAATAAAGCCTTGACGTTCACGAGCAGCATCGTATTCAGCGTTTTCAGACAAGTCACCCTGCGCGCGTGCTTCAGCAATCGCATTAATCACAGCGGGGCGTTCAACGTGCTTGAGACGGTGCAGTTCGGCTTGCAAGCGCTCGGCCCCGCGCACGGTAAGAGGAATAGTGGCCATAGTGTTTTCCCAAAAAGCAAAACCCCGGATCGAGTCGAAACCGGGGCAATCAACAAGCTCTATTGTGAGGAAAATTTAGGACAAATGCAAGTACCTGATTTTCGGGGGTGTCGTTCAAATCAAACACTTTTTGAATAAAATGTAGTGAATACTAAAATTTAATGTTGCAAATGCTACATTACAAATACCAATACATCAGTCTGCAGCCGCAAATCCGGCGCGATCGGTACCAATTGCTTTTTCTTCATCTAATAACGAGTCCATCATGAGTGCTTTTAACGAAGAGCGTGTTTTAACAGTCCACCACTGGACTGATCGATTGTTTAGCTTCACAACTACACGCGATCCATCTCTGCGTTTTAGCAATGGTCACTTCACCATGATCGGTCTGCGCGTGAATGACAAGCCGTTGTTACGCGCATACAGTATTGTGAGCCCGAACTATGAGGAACACCTCGAGTTTTTAAGCATCAAAGTCGAAGACGGACCACTGACCTCTCGGCTACAACACATCAAGGTCGGTGATTCAATCGTGGTGGGCCGCAAGCCGACCGGCACACTGTTGATTGACTACTTGCTACCTGCGAAGCGGCTGTATATGTTCTCGTCTGGTACGGGACTCGCACCATTTCTCAGCGTCATTCGCGATCCGGAAACGTATGAGAAATTTGATGAGGTGATTTTGGTTCATGGTGTGCGTGAGGTCGCCGAACTGGCGTATCACGACTACTTGACACAGACTCTGCCCCAACACGAGTTTCTGGGTGAGATGGTTTCGAAACAATTGAAGTACTACCCGACCGTAACACGAGAAGCATATAAGAACACTGGTCGCATTACGACACTAATTGACAACGGGAAACTTTTTTCAGACTTGGGCGTACCTGCGCTCAACCGGGAAGAAGATCGGATCATGATTTGCGGTAGCCCTGGGATGTTGCGTGACCTCAAAACCATGCTCGAAGAGCGCGGTTTCAACGAAGGCAACACATCCAAACCTGGCGACTTTGTCATTGAACGCGCCTTCGCGGAACAATAACCTCCTCGCAAATGACCGCCAAGGCTATTTCGAACGCGCAGCCTCAACGCAAGGTTGGGGCGCGCGAAAAATCAGCGGAAACCACCCGCGATAGCCTATTAATGGCTGCGATCAAGATCTTCGCAAAGCATGGTTTTGATGGCGGCAGTATCGACCAAATTTCGAAAGCGGCGAACTCGCATGACCGCATGATTTATTACTACTTCGGTAATAAAGAAAGTTTGTTTGTTGCTGCACTAGAAGAAATCTATCGTCGCTTCAACGTCGCTGAAGCGGCACTTAAACTTGACCTCGATCAGCCAAAGCATGCTCTTGAGCAAGTTGTGCGTTTTGTTCTGCACTACTACAAGAAGCACCCCGAATTTGTGACGCTGCTCAACAGCGAGAACTTGCATCGTGGCAAGCACATTGTTCGGTCGAATAAAGCGCAAGAATTTTCCTCCCCCGCGATCAGCGTGGTGGACGATGTTTTGCGTCGAGGCGTGGCTCAAGGCATCTTTCGCTCAGAAATTGCGTCACGCGATCTATACATGATGATTGTGGCGCTAGGGTATTTCTATCAATCCAATCGCTTCACACTGTCTGCTTTCTTAGGTGAGAATCTAGAAAAGCCCGAGGTCTTTGCACAGTGGGAGACCTTCGTGATTGAAGCGGTACTGCGTACTGTTTTAAACCCTGCGGCACTGTAAACTCTTTGCTTTACAAAAAGAGTGATGGCATGACAGAGATCTGGTTGGTACGACACGGCGAAACACCTTGGAATGCCGAAAGGCGCGTGCAGGGGTGGGAAGATATTGGTCTGAACGACACAGGCATTGAGCAAGCTCGTGCGCTTGCGCGTCATATCAAAAAACTAACAAGCCTTGGGCAGCCCCTCGATGCGATCTACACCAGTGATCTCAAACGCGCTCACGCGACCGCGCAAACTGTTGCAACAGAAATTGACCTACCTCTCAATATTCATCAAGGTATTCGAGAGCGTCACTTTGGTGTATTGCAAGGACTCGTGTACGACGAAATGGATAAACATGCCCCGGAAGCCGCCGCGGTATGGCGTGCACGCGATCCGGCGGCCGAACTGCCGGGCGGCGAGTCGCTAGGATTTTTTCACACACGTGTTGTGGGAGCAGTCAATGAGATCGCCGCACGCCACACGGGCCAACGCGTGATGATTGTCAGTCATGGCGGCGCGATGGATATCATCTGGCGACATGCAAACCAGGTTAGCCTACAAGCGCCACGACAAGCACCTCTATTGAACGCCAGCCTAAATCGACTCAGCGTTTCATCAGAGGGTTGGAGTGTTATTCGCTGGGGCGATGTGGATCACTTGGCCAACGGAACACAAAACGACGTCACGCCCTAAGTTAGGTACGACGGGGCTTTCGAGGCGCATTCACAGCCAAACGGTCGTATAACCAGTCGGGCATCATGCGCATGAGCTTGGCGACGACCCCCATCTGCCAGGGGATGACGACATATGAGCGAGCAGATTGGATCGCTCTCGCTGCGCGTACAGCGAAGGCGTCTGCGTCCATCAAGAACGGCATCGCATAGGGATTGTGGGCAGTCATTTCGGTTTTGATGTATCCCGGCGCAATCGTCACCACCTGCACGTCAAAAGGCTTAAGCTCGAGCCTGAGACTTTCACAGTAAGTCGCAACAGCCGCTTTCGATGCGCTATAGGCACCAGCACCAGGCAGCCCTCTTACACCGGCAACACTAGCAATACCGACCAAGGCTCCCTTGCGCTGAGACTTCATGTCAGAAACAAAAGGCTCAAAGCTGGAAACCGTCGCGCTGACATTAGTTTGCATAATCGCATTGAAGACAGCAAAATCGTCCTCGCATTCCGTCAAGGTTCCAGCGCTGATCCCAGCGCTCGCGATCACGATATCAACAAATCCAACACGAGCCTTGAAATCGCGCGCTGCCGCATGCAAGGCATCACGGTCGCATACGTCAACGAGGTATATGTGGTGCTCGCCTGGTAGCGATTCAATCAATTCCTGTAAGCGATCAGCACGACGCGCCAATAATCCAAGTGTGTGTCCTTGAGCGGCATAGTGACGGGCGAATGCAGCACCTAATCCACTGCTTGCGCCGGTAATGAAGACTGGCATACGTCAGGTTGCGCTGGTTTGTGCGCCAGCTTGCTTGACTACACCTGTTGAGATGAGACGATCAATTTCGCTTTGATCCAAGCCATACGCCCTAAGCACCTCTACAGAATGTTCACCGATGCGCGGCGAACTTTGCGCTTTACGATGGTACGGGTGTGATGGCAACCCCATGTAGGGCAAGGTACCAACCCCTTCTTGCTCGAGCTCCTGAAACATCTTCAAGTGCAAGGCTTGGGGATGATTCATCACACCCGAGTAGTCACGTACGGCAGCATGCAATACGTCGTGTTTCTGAAACAAGGCCGTCCAGTGTGCAGTCGGCTTTAACTTTAACTGCTCATTCATATCGGCGTGCAATTGCGCACGGTTATCAAACCGTATCGCGTTATCTAAGTAGCGCGGATCCGTGATCCATTCTGGTCGATCCATTGCGTGGCAGATGCGATGGAAATGCTCAGTATTCACGGTTACAACCGAAATCCTTCCATCTGATGTGTCAAAAACACCATTTGGAGCACTGACGGCGCCAAATGGTCTTTTACCCGCCATCGCTTGCTCAAGAAAGCACATCCCCTGAAACGACGCACAAGCCTCGAAGAGGCTAACTTGAACGTGCGTTCCACGCTTGCGCGCTAAGCGCTGATACAGCGCAGTCGCGGCGCCTTGGGACGCATACAAGCCAGTCATCACGTCGGCAGCGAGCAAACCTACTCGACGCGGCATCCCTGATTCGTCTTGATTAGAAAACATCAACCCACTATCGGCTTGCATCACAGAGTCCGTCGCGGGCGCATCTGCATAGGGACCATCAGGCCCATATCCACTGATTGATACGTATACAAGGTCTGGCTTCTCGAGCGACAAATCCTTATAGCCAACCCCTAAACGCTCTGCGACTCCTGGACGAAAATTCTGAACGATTACATCCGCTTGCGAGGCCAGACCTCGCAAAATCTTTTTACCGGCATCGGTGCGTGCATCGAGCGCCAAAGCCTGTTTGCCAGCGTTATATTGTATTGCCAAGGCATTGTGATCACCTTTTGTGACGCCCACAAAACGGATCCAATCACCTGCTGGAGGTTCGACTTTTAAAACATGCGCGCCCTGCTGCCACAAGACGTGTGCACAATAAGGGCCAGCAATTCCTTGCGAAATATCCAGAACGCGAAGTCCTGCGTAAGGAAGGTCGGCGTCTGGAATCATAGTGAGCGGTGCAAGTCTTGCAGTGAGTAAACCTTGATGCCAAGCCCTTCTCGCAAGTATTGCATGCCCTCGACAGCCGCCCATGCACCTGCAATCGTCGTGTAGTAGGTCACACGCGCAGCCAACGCTTGCGTGCGAATCGCGCGAGAATCCGTAATCGCGTTACGACGCTCTTCCACGGTATTGATCACTAAAGACACTTCGCCGTTCTTGAGCATATCTACGATATGTGGACGACCCTCAGCAACTTTATTGACCACCACAACAGGTATGCCAGCGTCCTTAATTGCGGCAGCGGTACCCCGCGTCGCGACAATCTTGAAGCCAAGCGCATGCAATCCGCGCGCAACCTCTACCGCCTTAGGCTTGTCCTGATTTTTAACGCTCAGGAAAACCGTTCCAGAAGTTGGCAGATTAACGCTCGCTGCCATCTGCGACTTGACGAATGCCTCACCAAATGTGACCCCTACTCCCATTACTTCACCGGTGGACTTCATTTCCGGTCCGAGAATCGTATCAACGCCAGGGAATTTCACAAACGGGAAGACAGCCTCTTTAACCGAGAAGTAATGCGGCACAATTTCCTTGGTAACGCCCTGTCCAGCCAAGGTTTGGCCCGCCATCACACGAGCAGCGATTTTGGCAAGTTGAAGCCCAGTCGCCTTGGATACAAAGGGAACGGTACGCGACGCACGTGGATTCACCTCAAGAACGTACACATCACCTTTCTGTACAGCAAACTGTACGTTCATTAATCCCGAAACGTTCAACGCTCGCGCCATCAATGCAGTCTGACGTTTGATCTCGGCAGTCATTTCCTCGGACAGAGAGAACGGAGGCAGAGAACACGCGGAATCACCGGAGTGAACGCCTGCCTGCTCAATATGCTCCATCACACCACCGATGAATACTTGCTGCCCATCGCATAAACAATCGACATCAATCTCAATGGCATCGTTCAAGAAACGATCAAGCAAGACCGGCGAATCGTTACTGACCTTGACCGCTTCTCGCATGTAACGCTCTAGGTCATTTTGTTCGTGCACGATTTCCATCGCACGTCCGCCCAGCACATAGCTAGGACGCACCACCAACGGATAGCCAATTTCTTGAGCGTGATTCAACGCTTCGCTTTCGGTGCGTGCAGTCCGATTCGGTGGTTGACGCAGATTCAATTTATTGAGCAGTTTTTGGAACCGCTCGCGATCTTCCGCAACGTCAATCGACTCAGGGCTCGTGCCGATGATCGGGGCACCATTCGCCTCCAGCGCTCGCGCTAGCTTTAAGGGAGTCTGGCCGCCATACTGCACAATGATGCCGACCGGCTTCTCTTTGTGCACGATTTCTAAAACATCTTCAAGCGTGAGCGGCTCAAAGTACAAACGATCAGATGTGTCATAGTCCGTAGACACTGTCTCTGGGTTGCAGTTCACCATGATGGTTTCGTAACCATCTTCTCTGAGCGCTAACGCAGCATGTACGCAGCAATAGTCAAATTCAATACCTTGACCAATACGATTCGGACCGCCACCCAGGACCATAATCTTCTTACGATCGGTTGGGGCTGACTCACACTCCTGCTCATACGTTGAGTACAAGTAGGCCGTATTCGTCGCGAACTCGGCAGCACACGTATCCACGCGCTTATACACAGGGCGTACATTAAATTGATGGCGCAGCTTACGCACCTCAGCCTCAACCGTGTCTAGCAAAAATGCTAAGCGACGGTCTGAGAACCCTCTGCGCTTGAGCTGTAATAACGTCTCGGCATCCACATCTGCAAGCGTGCGCTGCTCAAGAGCCAACTCGATATCGACAATCTCTTTAATCTGGGCCAAGAACCACGGATCGATGCGCGTTAACTGATGCACCTCATCTAGCGAGAATCCTTGCGCGAACGCATCACCGACGTACCAAATACGCTCAGGTCCCGGCTCGCCAAGCTCGACTTGGATTTTTTCGCGATCGGTTGTTTTCTGGTTTAACCCGTCCACACCAACTTCGAGACCTCGCAACGCCTTTTGAAAGGACTCTTGAAAGGTCCGGCCAATCGCCATGACTTCGCCCACAGATTTCATCTGGGTAGTCAAGCGCGCATCGGCTGTTGGAAATTTCTCAAATGCGAAACGCGGAACCTTGGTGACTACATAGTCAATCGTTGGCTCAAAGGATGCGGGAGTTGCGCCACCTGTGATCTCGTTCTTGAGCTCATCCAGGGTGTAGCCCACCGCCAAGCGCGCCGCTACCTTTGCAATCGGGAACCCAGTTGCCTTGGATGCCAGCGCAGAGGATCGCGACACACGTGGGTTCATCTCAATCACGATCATCCGACCGTTATGCGGATTCAATGCAAACTGTACGTTCGAACCGCCCGTGTCTACGCCGATCTCTCGCAGGACAGCAATCGATGCATTACGCATGATCTGATACTCTTTATCAGTCAGCGTCTGCGCAGGAGCAACGGTGATAGAGTCACCTGTGTGCACACCCATTGGATCAAGGTTTTCAATGGAGCAAACGATGATGCAGTTGTCTGCGCTATCGCGAACAACTTCCATTTCAAACTCTTTCCACCCTAGCAGTGACTCTTCAATCAACAGCTCACTGGTCGGCGAAGCCTCAAGACCGCGACGACAAATCGTTTCGAACTCTTCCGCGTTGTAAGCGATACCACCGCCACTTCCACCCAACGTGAAGCTTGGCCGGATCACCGCCGGGAATCCCGACGTACCGATTTCAACTGCGATACGTTTCTGTACTTCCCAAGCCTCTTCTAGGCTATGTGCAACACCCGACTTCGCCGATTCCAAACCAATCGCTGTCATCGCCACTTTGAACTTCTGACGATCTTCAGCTTTTTCAATCGCATGGGCGTTCGCACCAATCAGTTCAACGCCGAATTTTTTTAGTACTCCGTGCTTATCGAGGTCTAGCGCGCAGTTCAGTGCAGTCTGACCACCCATCGTTGGCAAGACAGCATCGGGACGCTCTTTCTCAATGATTTTTTCGACGACTTGCCACGTGATCGGTTCGATGTACGTGACATCCGCCGTTTCAGGATCTGTCATGATCGTGGCGGGGTTACTGTTCACGAGGATCGTACGATAGCCTTCGGCTTTGAGCGCCTTACACGCCTGCGCACCCGAGTAATCGAACTCGCAAGCTTGTCCAATAATGATCGGACCTGCGCCAATGATGAGAATGCTTTTTAGGTCGGTACGTTTGGGCATGGTGACTCTTTATTTTTTGCTGGCCATCAGGCTCATGAATTTGTCGAACAGAACAACGATGTCGTGAGGCCCAGGGCTCGCCTCAGGGTGCCCCTGAAAACAAAAAGCTGGTCGATCAGTTAACTCGAAGCCCTGTAAGGTGCCGTCGAACAGTGACACGTGGGTGACCCGCGCATTTTTTGGGAGCGTCTTTGCATCGACTGCAAAACCGTGGTTTTGTGCAGTGATAAATACGCGCCCTGTCGCAACGTCTTGGACAGGGTGGTTCGACCCGTGATGTCCGGTCTTCATCTTCACTGTCTTGGCGCCTAGCGCTAAGCCCATGATCTGGTGTCCTAAACAAATACCGAACAAGGGCAACTTCCGCTCGAGGAAAACTTTGGCCGCTGCAATCGCGTAGTCGCAAGGATCGGGGTCACCAGGGCCGTTAGAGAGGAATACGCCGTCCGGACTGAGTTTCAGAACATCTTCGGCGGTGCTTTGCGCAGGCACAACAGTGATACGACAGCCACGCTCGGCTAGCAAACGCAAAATGTTGGACTTCACGCCAAAGTCATAGGCAACCACATGCGGTGTTTTGCTATCGGCTTTGCCGTAGCCTTTGCCTAGAGTCCAGGTGCTCTCCGTCCACGTTGACGCCGCGGTTGAAGAAACAACTTTGGCCAAGTCCTGGCCAGACATACCCGGGAACTTCGCGGCAAGCTCTAGCGCACGTTTCGCATCATCACCCACCAAGATACATCCACCTTGTGCACCACCCTCGCGAAGAATCCGGGTGAGCTTCCGTGTATCGATCTCGGCAATCGCAACAATCCCCTGCGCCTTCAGGTAGTCAGGTAAAGATTGCGTTGACCTGAAGTTTGACAATAGTTGAGGGCAATTACGGACAATCAGTCCAGCTGCGTGCACTTTGCTTGATTCAACGTCTTCAGGGTTGATCCCGGTATTTCCGATGTGGGGGTAAGTAAGCGTTACGATCTGTCCGCTGTAACTTGGATCAGTAAGAATTTCTTGGTATCCGGTCATTGCGGTGTTAAAAACCACCTCGGCAACCGTGTGGCCCTCAGCCCCGATCGATACCCCCCGAAAGACGGTTCCGTCGGCCAGCGCTAAAATTGCGGGGGAGCGAGAGACGATGCTTTGACCAGTAGCGCCTTGTCGGGAAGCATTGTGCTTAGCATTCTTTAGCTCTATTTCGTGGAATATATTTGGCAGCACAATCAACCCCGGCGTCAAAATCAGTAAGCAAACCTTGGAAGTATAACCCGATGGCAAGCCTTCTCGAATCCCTAAGATCCCAAACTACTGTTGTCGCCGATACAGGCGACTTTGAGGGCATGCGTCGCTATCAGCCCACGGATGCAACGACCAACCCGTCTTTGATCCTCAAGGCGGTCCAGCTGGACGCTTACAAGCCTATGCTCGAACGCTGTGTTCGCGATCATCGCAGCGCAAGCACGCCCGATATTGTTGATCAACTCCTAGTTGCGTTTGGTTCAGAGATCCTCAACATCGTACCGGGACGAGTGTCCACTGAAGTTGATGCGCGGTTGTCTTTCGACACGCGCGCAACGATTGAACGCGCTCGCGGGCTTATTAGCCTTTACGAACGTGCTGGTTTCGATCGCACGCGCATTCTGATCAAAATCGCCGCTACCTACGAGGGGATCCAAGCGGCACGGGTTCTGCAGGCGGAAGGCATCCGATGCAACCTTACCCTGCTCTTCTCACTTGTGCAGGCTATCGAGTGCGCTGATGCGAAGGTGCAACTGATTTCGCCATTCGTTGGTCGCATCTATGACTGGCATAAAAAGCAACAAGGCTCGGCATGGGACGAGGCTGCGAACAGTGGCGCAAACGACCCAGGTGTACTCTCAGTGTCCCGCATCTATGGCTACTATAAACATTTCGGGATCCCGACCGAAATCATGGGAGCAAGCTTCCGAAACACGGGACAGATATTGGCTCTTGCTGGGTGCGACCTGCTGACAATCAGCCCAGAGCTCTTAGCAAGTCTTTCGTCCGAACAGGGAACAGTACCGTCTCGCTTAAACGCCGACTTTGTGCGCAGCAATCCCGCCCAGCGTCTTCCCGCTGGAGAACAGGCTTTCCGCTTTTTATTGAACGAAGACGCCATGGCGAGCGACAAACTATCCGAGGGCATCCGTGCATTTGTCGCAGACGCGCGCAAGTTGGATAGTTTGATTGAAGCGCAGCGTTAGGTCGGCTTACGCTCCATGAGCGCCCATGCAACGGTGCCCGCATCGACATATTCGATTTCGCTTCCAGCGGGCACGCCGCGCGCCAACCTCGTCACTTTGATTCCGCGCGTTCGCAAGGCCTCGGACAAGTAGTGGGCTGTTGTCTCGCCTTCAGCAGTGAAGTTAGTCGCCAAGATAACCTCTTGCACCACCCCATCTGCTGCTCGCGTGAGTACGCGATCAAAATCAAGCTCATCTGGACCCGTTCCCTCGAGCGGTGCTAAGCGCCCCATCAAAACGTAATACAGACCCGTGTAGCCGTGGGTCGCTTCGATGGAATTTTGATCTGCCGGGGTCTCAACAATACAAAGCAAGCTCTTATCTCGCTCCGGATGCAAGCACGTCACGCAAACAGGAACCTCAGTAAAGCCATTGCACTGTTCGCAATGCTGCAACCTCTCTACAGCATTCGTGAGGGCCTCACCCAGTTGCTGGGCTGCCTGTAAATCATGCTGCAAGAGGTGGTACGCCATCCGTCGTGCCGTGCGCACTCCCACACCTGGGAGACGCTTCAATGCGTCAACCAACGCTAAAAGTGGCTGCGGCTCAGACGAAGAGTTTTCCATAAAATGAAATTAGAACGGCAACTTCATTCCAGGTGGCAAAGGCATGCCCGCTGTCACGGCGGCCATCTTCTCGGACGAAGTCGCTTCGGCCTTGCGCAAGGCGTCATTGAACGCTGCAGCCACCAGGTCTTCAAGCATATCTTTATCATCAGCAAGCAAACTGGGATCAATCGCAACGCGCTTCACGTCATGACGACATGTCATCGTCACCTTGACCAACCCACCGCCGGACGCGCCTTCGACTTGAATCTCAGCAAGTGCGTCCTGCGCTTTCTTCATATTTTCTTGCATCTGTTGCGCTTGACGCATCAAACCAGCAATTTGACCTTTCATCATGATAGAAATTCCTAAATACGGATGAATTAAATTGAATTGGACTGCCCTGGGCGAATAGAGCCTGGCACAACCTGAGCGCCGAAATCTTTCACCAAGGCTTGTACGAACGGATCAACTTGAACGGATGCTTCAGCATCTTGTTGGCGGGTCTCTTGCTCGGCCTGATCGAGCGCATGCGCAGAGTGTCCCTGCACTTCTCCTACCTCGAATGAAACCTGCACATCTTGACCAAAGAACTCTTTAAGAACGACACGCAACCTCTCGGCGTGCACGCCATCCGAGAGCGCTTTGTTCGGTACGCGCAGCAGGATTGCACGCCCTTTGACTGAAACACACTCAGACTGACGAGCAAGTTGCTGCGCCATCCCGGTCAAGGGCAGTTTCGCAGAGAACGCAGCCCAAGACTCCGGCAGGACGACATCGACGTTAGCGCTCGCGGTCACGACTGGTTTAGTGGCAACAGGCTCCACAGCGACGTCTGCACGAGCAACGGGCGCAGGAGGAGTCGGTGCACGCAACGACGGCGCCATCACAGTTTTCGCGGGGGCAACCGTGGCAGGCGCGGCAGCTGATTCATTGCGAACAATTGTTTCGGATTGCTGTGGGCCACCAGGCACTAATGCCAGCATGCGCAAACAGGCCATGACAAAACCCGCGTACTCATCGGGCGCCAGCACTAATTCGTTACGACTATGTACAGCGACGGTGTAAAACAACTGGACCACATCTGGATGCATGCTCGTCGCGAAGCGCGCTAAATCACTCGCGATTGGATCCGTTTGGTCTAGAGCTTGAGAAACTCTCTGGACAATCGCGATACGAGACAGCATCACAGCCAAATCCGCCAAAGCAGCTCGATACGATAAGCCTCGCGTCGCCAATTCGTCGGCGATCTCAAGGACCATCGGGGCTTGTCCACTCTGGAGCGCGTCGAGCAATCTCACGAGATGTCGCTGATCAATGGTGCCCAACATACCCCGCACAGCTTCCTCAGTCAGGTTACCAGCGCTATATGCGATGGCCTGATCAGTTAGCGAGAGCGCGTCACGCATCGATCCCGCAGCGGCCTGCCCGAGCAATCTCAGTGCTGGGACCTCGTAGGGCATCTGCTCTTGAGCAAGGACGTTCTCTAGGTGGCCAACAATCGCCTCGCCTGGCATCTGCTTGAGATTGAACTGCAAACAACGCGACAACACGGTGACCGGTATTTTTTGAGGATCAGTCGTGGCCAAAATGAATTTGACGTGTGGTGGTGGCTCTTCTAGGGTTTTAAGCATCGCGTTAAACGCGTGCCCAGTCAGCATATGGACTTCGTCGATCATGTAGACCTTAAAGCGACCGGCTCCGGGCGAGTACACAGCTTGCTCAAGCAACTGCGTCATTTCCTCTACGCCCCGGTTCGAAGCTGCATCTAATTCAAGGTAGTCGACAAACCGACCCTCGTCGATTTCAGTGCATGCCTGGCACACGCCGCACGGTGTTGCGGTGATCCCCTTCTCGCAATTAAGCGATTTGGCCAAAATGCGCGATAGCGTGGTTTTGCCCACACCTCGTGTGCCAGTAAACAACCAGGCGTGATGCAAGCGTTGCGTCGTCAACGCATGCGTGAGTGCACGGACAACGTGATCCTGTCCGACCAGAGTATCGAACGAACGGGGACGCCATTTGCGCGCAAGGACCAGATAACTCATGAGCTGTACCGACCACAAACGGAAATTAGAGAGGCGAGCCTGACTTCGGCACTAGTTCTGCACGACTATGGCTGCTTCGTTCCCGACCTGACCAGGTTTGCCGCCGAACCATGCGAAGGGGCCCGCCAACCTCAATTCTAGCAGGGCTAGCTGCTGACGCGCGGATCAAAGTCAAACCACAGGTCATCACGTGGGAAATAAAGAGCAGCTCGCGCTTGACGACCATCTAAAGCATTGACTTGCTCGCAATACCGTGTCAACTGTGGCGCGTATCGAGCTAACATACGCGCCCCAAACTCCTCTCGACTCTCCTGCGGTGCAGGGCGGCCGGTTTTGTAATCTACGACAAGCCACCCTTCTGGCAAGGATATGGCCAAATCGAGTACCGAAACTTTCCCTGAGGTGTCGAGTAAAGCCCACTCACGACGCGCGTCCATGCGCACCAACAAGTCTCGCCCTCGTTCATTGCTCATCATAGCCACTAATGTTTCGAGCACCTCATTTGCCAGATCCGCAATGTCATTGCGAGGCAAACCAAGCTGAAGGCATTGCAATTCAATTCGAGGGCGCTGTGCGCGTAGTTTGTCGACGGTCCACGCACGACCAGACTGACGGCCCAGGTGATCTAACCAAGAGTGAATTAACGTGCCTAAAACTCTGTCGTGAGACTTCGTCGCCGACCAAACAAAAGGCTGAGCATAGTTAACTCTGGCCGAACTCAATTGGCTCCTTGCAATTTTCGCTTGTTCACTCTGCATATTCAGCTCAGAAACGTCTCGCCTTAGCAACTCTGCACCTTGATGAGCCGGCGTTACGGCGGAGGCAAGATCCGCTTGTAATAGATCGGCAGGCACTTCTAATGCGGGCCAACTAGACCACAAGCGACCAAGCAAACTACCCGCAGCGGGTTTGGCGGGTGAGCCATCTTTGATCGACACATCCGCCACGAGGTGTAACTGCTCTTTCGCGCGCGTTGCCGCAACATAAAGTAGGCGATCCAGCTCGAAATCTCCGCGACGCTTTTCACGTAATCCAAGGTAGCGAGAAATAGGATCGTGGCCCTCTTGGGCGCGCGGCTTAATTGGACCAAGCATGAGCTTCGAGCCCACTTGCTCGAAATAAACCAAAGGCACCTTATCGCTGGTGGATCCATGATGCAAACCATACAAAATCACAGACTCGAACTGCAAGCCTTTGCACTTATGCATCGTCATCACCTCAACCGCCTGAGAATCTGTTCCAGGGGAGGCAAACAGCTTTTTAAGCTGTTTCTCGAGCGCACCGATATCCAGTCCGCCATAAGGCGCTAATCTCTCAATCAGCGCAAACAAACTTTCCGCGTCGAGTAAATCCGCAGGAGATTGTGCCAAAGCCGGCCCACCGAGATCCCGCCACAGTCGCTGAATACGCGCCGCAAACGGCAAAACGTCGTCATCTTCAAGAGCATCCAACAGAATAGGGGCGATTGCAACCAAACGCTCGAACTGCGAAGGTTCTAATATCTGCTCGGCTTGGCACGACCGTTCACCGGCTAGGACCCGCAACATACGTTGCAACACCTGGGGAATAGAAACTTTCTTATCAGTTGAAAACAGCGCGTGCAAACTACTCAGCGACAAGCCGCAATAGGCAGATCTCAACACCGACACCCAGGCCGCGCGATCACCAGGATGGGTAATCGCGCGAACGATCTGAACCAGATCGATGACATAGGGTCGCTTATCAAGCGGAACTAGGTCAACTGCTCGGCAAGCTATGCCCGACTGGGTCAACAAGCGTGTGACATCTCTGAGGTGCGCACGAGCACGCACCAACACGGCAACAGGGTGTGGTGCACTTGAAAAACGAGTCAGCGCGTCTCGCACTAGCTCGACCACAATGTGTTCAGTCGTTCGGGGCGATCCGACCCAAGCATGATGAAACTGCACTGCATGACCATCTGTATGCGCCTTGAATGGTTCAGAAGGTGCATAGGAGATCGCACCGACCTCTGCATCATCATTCTGCGGAAATATCGGAGCAAAGGTCTCATTCACCCAGTGCACGATTCCCGCCTGGGACCGAAAGTTATCACTCAACTGCAGATAGTCCGGAATAAGACTGTCGTCCCGAAATGCACGCAGCCCATGGTCACGCACTTGTAAAAACAAACTGACGTTGGCTTTACGGAAGCGATAGATGGACTGCATCGGATCACCGACAAAAAAAACCGTTCGTCCATCACCGGGTTGCCACCCTGCTGTGATTTTTTCAATTAACTGTATCTGCGATTGACTCGTATCTTGAAACTCATCGATCAACAAATGCTGAATATTCGTATCAAGGCGCAGTAGCAATTCACTGGGCTGATCCACCCGACCAAGAGCTAAGTCCGCTCTGCGTGCAATTTCCGTGAAATCAACCTCACCTACACGCATGAATTG
>JACCDO011214245.1_pt1 | contig 17346 bp, 13 predicted proteins | sample 7446101 | NCBI WGS metagenome assembly JACCDO01 (sample SAMN15323440, study PRJNA562643) | freshwater metagenome | isolation source: river surface water | place: USA:Blue River Watershed | collected 2017-08-16 | reverse complement strand
TTAGTAGTTTTCCTCGTAAAGGGAAAACACCAAAATAATCTCTTCCAACGACTGACAATCCAGCAATGGCTAATGCCTTAGCCGAATCTCCTTCAGTCAAAATCAATGTACATTTCATTGATTCATCCGTACCTGCTCTGTCTGCATCATCTAATTTGTCAATACCTCGAATAGTATGAGACTTTTTAGCAGTAACTTTTTGTAATCCAAGATTATCCTTGAATTCACTTAACTTAAGTGCTCTATCAATCAAATCGGTTTTCATCAATTTTTCAAGAACCTTTTCAGATAATTCAAATTTACTACCAAATTTATTCGATGGGGTCGTTAGGTACTCCTTAATTTGACTGTCAAATGACGGGTTCTCAATTGTTGAACGAATAAACACAAAAATGTTTTCTTTAATGTGTGCTTGTTTAATTTCCATCTTCTTCCTTTTGTATCCTTTTGTAGAAACCAAGTTTTGAATCTTTTTCGTAATATGATTTGCAATGTAATCCACGTGTTTTCCTCCTTTCATTGTACAAATACCATTCACAAAGGATACTTGGTCAAATTTTGGTTCAGGATTAACAACTACAACTACTTCCCAACGATCAGATTCATCATCATAAACTTTCTCAACCATATCATCAAAATAGTAATCAACATATTTCTCCATTGTTTTGCATTCAAGTTTCTTATCATTCAAAAAAACATTGACATTTCTATTGGTACAAGCAACCATGTCAATGACTCGTTTTTTCATTAATTGTAATGTATCGTGGTCCATTTCAGTTAGACCAAATCTTTGAAGGTCTGGTACAAATTCAATAAGTGTATAAGGTTTCTCGTTACACTTTTCGATAACAGGTGCATCTTTTTTTAACATATTATCATAAAAGGTCTGTGAATACTTCATTTTTCGTTCAGCATCAACAGTTTCTAAATGGAACCTTTTTGAAAAAATGTTTGTAAGTTTAGCACCATAACCGTTCTTACCTCCAGTAATCTTCTTTTCATTCTTATCATAATTAGAAGATGTTAGGAGGTGTCCAAAAATAAGTTCAGGAACCCAAATACCATAATCCTTATGTTCAGCGATTGGGATACCTTCACCATTGTTTTTAACTGAAATACAATTCGTATCAGTATTAAAATTTACCATAATGTTTGTAAGTTTATTCTTTGCCTTTGGGTCGGCTTCTAAACGCACATGTTGGTCAATAGCATTTACCACAATTTCGTCGAAAATTTTATAAAGACCAGGAATGTAATGCACGTTTCGAAACACGATTTTTTCATCATTATCGTCTAATATCCAAGTCTCTAACTCGGTTTTTTCTACAGAACCTATATAGGTATCTGGAATATCAATAATATGTTCTAATTGTGTCTTTTTAACAAATGTTTCTTCAACAGATTTGTTAGATTTCATTTCTTTTTCTGTTTTTGTTTCTTTCTCTGCGCTCATCTTTTTAAGTTGAATAGTTGGACGTAATTTGTTTTTAAGTCGTTTTGAAATCAATTTTTATTAATTTTTTGAAAAAATGATTTTTATTTTTTATCAAAATAAAGATAATTAAAAAAACAATAATTATTAATAATTATTTCAACAATTAATTAATATAACAATAACCAAAAAATAATGACTAAACACATATCTATAAAAACATTTATTATACTAACAATAGTCGTGTCGAGTTATGTGACTTTAACATTTTCAGATTTTATTAGAAAAATACCCTATCCAATACCAAATAATAATTCAACAAACAATGATAATTCTAATCATAAAGATAAAAAAAATAGTGTTGAAACTTTTGTTTATGCTATATCGTCTATTATATTTGTGTCTTTTGTGGGTATTGCTATATTTTGGAAATAAAAAAATTGATATTTTATAATCCTAGAACTTTTATTTTGATTAATAAAAACATATTTTATATTTCCGGTACTATGCCCAAATGTTTAAATGACAAAACAAAGTCTTACACAGGAAAAGAAGAGAACCCGAAAGGTCTCGGATATTCGGCTAGTGGAGAGGCTTTAGGGACTGTTATGAAAGGCAAAGACGGGAATGATTATATTGTAAAAGGTTCAGAAGACACGAAAAAATGGATTTTAGTAAAAGATGGTAATAGTTCTAAAAGGTCAATTACTGAATCAGATAATGATTCAATTAGTTCAAAGTCTTTGAAGTCAAATTCTAATACCAACAAATCAAAAAATATTAAATTAAAAATTCAAAGGACAGATGAAAAATCAATGGTTGAATCATTGACTTCATCAGTTCAAAATTTGAATATAAATGAAAATATAAAAAATATAAAAAATTTGACTGAAGAAGAGGAAATAAAAGAGGTTGAACAATTATATGAAAAATTTAAGTATGAAGCAAAGACTTTTACAGATTATGAAAATTTTCATAATAAACTTTTTTTATACAAACATCATAAACCTTCTACAACTTTAGCAAATTTTTTCTTTTCATCATTAACTTATTATGATAAAGATTGTTTATTTACCGATGTAAATATTCCTATTGTTTCAAAAGAGATTATTGATTTTGAATATGGAAATGAACCAAAATTTGGTGGGAGCAAACCTTATTTTATAGAAGGTGAAACGTGGCCTGAATATGATTGTAATGGTATTAAAAAACCATTTGACTTTATATGTCAGTATTTGGATCCATTGAATCCAGGAATGATGGCACGATTGTTTTTACCTTTATCTTCTTATGAACATTTGAAAAAAGGTTTATGTTATGTTTCACATGTTGATTATATTCCAGATGATGAAAAAAGGATCATTATTGAAAGATTAGATACTATGACTTTTCCAGCATATCGAATAGAAAAAATGAAAACAAAATCAGAATTTAAAAGTTTTGAATACATTGAAGAGAAATACAAAATTTCTCCTGAACAATATGAAAAATATTATGATGAAATATATCATTCTTATTTTAATGATTTTGAAGAATCACCATATTCAGGAATAAAAATTGGAGGAACAAAAGTTTTTTCAATTGAATCTAAAAAAAAAAATGACAATGAAGAAGCGGAAATTCAACTTACTAACTGTGAATTTTTTAATTATATTTTTGGAGAATCCAATATTGTTCATATTTGTTTAAATGATAATGACGAATATGTTATTTATTTGAATGAGTAATTAGAGGTATTAAATTGACTTTTAGCATTTAGTATCTAATTTCTTCCAAACAATGAAAATACTGCGTTAAGTGGTACTCTCAACAGGTTTATAAAAGATAAAAGTAACTTTGTTACTGCTGATCCAAGTTTTACAGAAGACCTAAATATTTTTAATATATTTACAATATGTTTAATCATTATAAATAAAATGCTACCAAGTTTAACATATAAATCGAATATTTTATTTGCTACTGCTGACAAATCTTTAAAAGCCTGTTGTTGAATACCTGCTAATACTTTTTTAATATTTGTTATTTGACCAGTGACAGCATTTAAACCAGATGTTAAACCAGATGTTGCTTGATTTGTACCAGCCATGTTGGAACTGAACTGAGAATTAAATTCACTTGATTTACATGCTTGAGAAGTTTCATTAGGGTCTCCTGGTGCAATACCCATACTTTGTAAAAAAGGACCAATAGGACTACACTTTAAAGAGCCCCAATTTTCATCTATATAATCTTGATTACTCTGAGAAACAAAACTTACCATAATGTTTATGCCTAATCAGACAGTATAAAAAAATTTTTCTCTTTTTAATTCGACTTTAATCGTTTCGTTCTCTTTTTCAAAATCCAATCAAAATATATATCAAGATGGAACAGTTATTTGAAAAAAAGGAGATGAAATTCCTATTATTAAAAGCAATTCTTCTTGGAATTCAATATGGAAAATCAGATAAATCAGAAGATTATAAAAATGGTATTGTAAAAGAAATTCAAAAACTTTCTGAACAAAATAGAATTCAACAAAACTCAAATCAACAAAGTTCAAATACCAGTATTTCACAACAACCTCTTAAAAAAATGAGTAATAATTTTAATAACAATACTAACAATAATAATTTGCAACAACAACAATTTGTTCAAAAAAAAGAAGAACCAGTTTATAAGAGTGCTCTGGTAGAGAGGTTGGAGGCTCAACTTGGATTTTTGGAAAATGAACGAATGAAAACATATTATACCATTCAATACCTTTCAAATACAAATTATACTTATAATTATGCAAGAATTCAATACTTATATAATCAATATGCAACTATTCAAGAAGAGATTGATAAAAAAAGATTTACTATTGAAAAAGAGAAAAAAAATGATATTGTAAGACAAAATGATAAAAAATATAGAGCAACTATACAACAGCAACAACCTCAACAAACATTTTATCAAATAACTCAATTAAGGCATGAAGAACATAAAAAACAATTTAGCGAAGATAAAGAAACTTTTATTCAAAATGCAAAACAAGTTATTGAAGAAAAACAAGAACAATCAGATGACCAAACTCTGAAAACTCTTGAAAAAACTCTTCAATCATTATCATCTATTTTTATGAGTGATTAGTTAATTTTATTTATTAATGTATTTTTTTTGTTTTCTATTTATTTACATAAATAGGTTTTTTAAGATGAGTAAGAAAAGTAAATAATGTTCTAAGTGTTTCACCAGATGCACCTTTATGTCTAGTTTCTTGGTCATATCTTACTTCTTCAACGCCTGCTATATCTAGATGTATCCAATCTGAATCTTTTGGTACAAAATTATAAATAAATGCTGCTGCTGATAAAATTTGTCCCTTTGATTCATATGAGTAACTTTTGTAATCAGCAATTTCAGATTTTGTGTATTGTAAATAATTTTCCCACATAGGCAGTTCCCATATTTTTTCTTGATTAACCATTCCTGATTGAATCAACTTTTGATTCAATGTATTGTTTGTTCCCACTAATACTGATGATTTACCATCAAACAAAGTTACTGCTTGTCCTGTAAGTGTAGCAATATCAATACATAATGATGGTTTCCATTTTGCTGCATAGGATAAAGCATCAGCAATAATTAGTCTTCCTTCTGCATCAGTATCAATAATTTCTACTGTTTTTCCAGAATAAGATTTTACAATGTCACCTGGACGAATTGATTTTGAATCAATCATATTTTCAACTAATGGCAACAATGCTACAAAATGTCCATCTATTTTTGATTCAGCAATCATTTTCATTAAACCATACACTATTGCACTACCAGTCATATCATATTTCATATCACTCATATCACCAAATTTTATAGTATATCCACCTGAATCAAACATAACTCCTTTTCCAATAATAACAATAGGACCTTTATCTGAACTTTTCTCAGATCTCTTTTCTTTTTTACTTGTTGATTTATTTGAATTATATTCAAGTATAATCATTTTGGCTTCATATTTACTTCCAGCATTTACTGCAAGAATTAAATTAAATCCCAATATTCTTAGTTGTTTTTCATTCATAATTTTGCATTTTAAATTAGAAGGAATATTTTTTTGAATATATTTAGAATATGTTTCTGTGTTCAAAATATTTGCAGGTAAATTCACCAAACTTCTAACCTCATTTTGAATTAATGCTTCTTCAATTGCTGATTTGATTATTATTTTATTTTTTGTTTTTGATGTATAAAAAAAAGTTTTTGGAAGTTTTTCAATTAAAAAGTTAGTTTTCAAATCAGTGAAACGATAAAATCCGAGAATATAACTGATAATACTATTTCTTAATAAAAGAGAATCTTCTTTTTGGTCATTTAAATTAACAATAACATATTTACCTACATTCTCTAAATCCGAAATCATTTTTCCAATAATTCCATAAGAATAATATAAATGTTGAACATCACAACGTTGTGTTTTACCAATAATATAAAATATAATTTGGGAATTATCTAAATATAATGTTCGGATATCATCTGATTCAGGAGTTTTTAAAAAAGTTTTAGGAATTGATTTTATTTTATGTGTGTTTTGAATATTTTTTATTTGTTTTGAAACATCATGACATATTACATAAACATATGTTTTTACTTTTGTTAGAATATTTTTATTTGATATTTCAAAATAATTTTTTAGAATATTTAGTTTAATATCTTTTTTATTTTGATTCATTATTTTTTTACTTGTTTTTTTTTTACTAACAATTAAATCCATATTATCTTATTATTAATATATAAAAAAACTTGAAAAGTTTTATTATTGCAAAGATGAAAAACATAAATAAAACAAAAAGGTTTTCTCAACTATATTTAGGAATAGATTTTATTAAATATGCCAAATAAAAAATCAATATTATCCAAGAATAAAAAAAAATTTTATTATGGGATTCATTACGACCCATCAAGTTATATTAAGATTATAGATGCTATACACACAGCAAAAAAATCTGGAGCAAATGCACTACAAATTTTTTTGGGAGACCTAACACATACAACACTTACTAAAAAATATTCTTTTACAGATGGTGAGATTTTATCTATTAAAAAGTTTTTAAAAGAAAACAATATGAAAATGTTTATTCATGGTATATTGCGTCTAAACTTTTGTTTTGATCCTAATTCAAAAAGATATGAATGGCAGCAAACAAACTTAGAATACGATTTAAGAATAGCCAATAAATTAGGTGCTGAAGGGGTTGTTATTCATTTTGGATATTATCAAACAAAAGATCAAAAATATAATTTAACCAAAGAAGATTGTTATAATAACTATGCTAAAACTGTAGAATATGTATTGAAAGCAACAAAAAAAAATAATTCAAAATGTGAAACAAAAATTATATTGGAAACATCTGTTGGGAAACCAAATACGATTGGAGGTAAAATAGAAGATATTTCTGAAGTATATAAAAGAATTGGAAGCAATTATAAAAAACGAGTTATGTTTTGTATAGACACTTGTCACATATTTGCGGCTGGGTATAATATTCGTTATCCCGATTTATTTGATGCTTATATGGAAGAATGGGATAAAAAAATTGGTATCAACAAGATTGCATTATTTCACTTGAATGATTCAGAAGGAGAACTTGGTTCAACAATAAACCGCCATACAGGATTAGGTAATGGTCAAATATATAAAGATAACTTAGCCGAATTAGAGTACATTATTCATTTTGCTAAAAAACATAATATTGCTTTGATAACTGAAACTAGAACAATAAAATCAAAAGAAGAGATGAAGATGATTCGTCAAATGAGTACAGATAAATTTCCAAAGTCTAAACTAAAAAGTTTATCCAATAATTTCAGAGTAATAGAACAAGGAGGTTCTAAAAAAAATATTAAACCATTGTGTATAAAAATATTTAAAGAGGTGCTGGCATATCATGAAAAAAAAGTAAGAGATGGTTCTAATAATTCTAAACAAACAATTTATAAAATTTTAAGTTATAAAAAGGTAATAGCAACATTAGAACATTATAAAAAGCCTATTTATTCAAGTGAAAATGTAAAAGGTATCCCATCTATTGGAAAAAGTTTTCAACAAAAGATTGATGAAATTGCTAAAACAGGTACATTAGACTTTTATGAAGTTATTCAAAAAGAAAAAAAAGAACACAAAGAAAATTATGAAATGAATGATATTATTCAATCATTTGAAAAAATTTGGGGAGTTGGACCACAAACTGCTAGAAAATGGTATGCTATGGGAATAAAATCAATTGATGAAATAAAAGATATATCTGAAAAGGACCCGTCATTTCTTACAGAACAACAGAAGACTGGTCTTAAATATTACAATGACCTTCAAAAGAAGGTTCCACGGAAAGAGGTAAAATATTTCAAAGACCTTTTGTCAAAATCAATACATAAAATGAATATTGAAATTGCTGGTTCTTATCGAATGGGTAAAAAAGAATCTTCTGACATTGATTTAATATTTATTTGTCCAGATGAGTACCGTATATCACAATGTCAAAAAATGTTTTTGGAAAAAATGAAACAACTAGGAATGTATAAAGATACTTTAGTTGAAGGTAAAAATAAATTTATATTGATTGTGGAATTACCTGATTCAGATAAAAAATTTAAACCTCATATCTGCCATCAGATGGATATTATTTTTATAAAAAAAAATGAATTACCGTGGTATTTATTGTATTTTGGTTCAAGTCAATCATTCGCAAGAAAAATTCGTTTATTTGCTTCACAAAAAGGTTATAAATTAAATGATAAAGGACTATTTGATAAAAAGACAGGTAGGAGAATACCTTTTTATCCTAAATCTGAAAAAGAGATATTTGATTTTCTAGAATATCCTTATGTCAAACCTGAAAACAGATTTTAAGTTAAATATTCTTGCATAAAATTTATGAATCGGTCTTCTTTTGGATAAATAGATTGTTGTATTTCAGTACCTGCTAATTTGGATTGTATTAAACTATTTTTCCATTCTTTAAAATCGTACATAAATTCATTAAATAATCCAAATCTTTTAGCAATATCATTTTGACGAATTTTTTCATCAAAACTGATAAAAGTTTTATATAAAACTGGTTGAACAAAATAAAAGCATAATAAAATAGAATAATAATCCAATAAAAAACTATTTTTAAAGAGAACTGAGAAATTACCAGAATCTTTTTTTAAATTATTTTGATAAATCAATATATATGTTAAATATTTAGTATTAATATCAATTTGATTGTTATAGATACTTTGGAACGGAATAGTGTTATTATATAAATCATTTGATTCTTGTATTTTAAATGTTCCTTTTTCATACCCTGGATGTTCAACTGCTTTTTCTTCAGAAAAGTTTTTCAAGTTTGTAATATTATTGGGCATATATTGAATCATTTTAACATTTTTATAACTTCTTCTTTTCTTATTATTAGACACATTATTTTTTCCTAAATTATAACTGGAATCTATATTTTTTACAAAAGATGACCTAGAGTTCATTCGTTGATTTATAACATTAAAATCAAATAAGTACTGAAAAGCCATAATACCATTATATAATTTCATTGATTCAAATATTTTTTTGCGTAACTTAACATATTGCATAAATATTTTTCGTAAATATATTTTTGTTTCTTGAGTATCATCTTCAAAATTTTCATCAAATAATTTAAAAAATAATGGATATTTACTTTGATAACCTTCGTAAATACCGTTGTTTTCAATAAAATTATTTACAAATCCTTGAAATGTCAAATATTGTTTTTTTTTATTACTACTATTTGAAGGAAAATTTAAATTTATCATTTCATTTGCTGGTTTAGAATTTGATAAATCAAACTCTTCTGGATTGGATGGTAAAGAACCTGTATCTGAAGGTAATTTTAAAATAAATCCATCACTTTGAATACCATAAGTATTTTTATTTACTTTCTTGGAATTCTTAAATCCTTCAATATAAATATTGTTATACAATAATATATAATCTTTTAATTTTTCCAACCTCAATAAATCATTATTAATTTCTTGATAAGCAGTTAGAATTTCAAAGTTATTTTGATTATGGTTTTTACTAAAATAGATTAGTGGATATAATGGAAATTGCTGCATGATGCTTAATAAATACTGTTTTTGTTTATTATTGTTTCCTGAAAATTTATTATTTGGTAAAAAATCTTTAAAATATATTTGTGGTTCTATAAAATTATTCATATTCAAACCTCTACATTTTAAACATATTTTTTTTATGCATTATATCACAAAATTATTTTGAATTATTCCAAAATAAATATTTTTTATATGTAGAAAAAGGTTTTAAGTACTTTATTTTTTAATAAATGAACATATTTAAAAAGATAAGAATCAAATTATAAAATGAATAATGAGTGAAACAGTTTTACCTTCAGAGATATCTAAAACAGAAACAACAAAACCTAAGAAAGGAAGTAAAAAAACTACAACCAAAGAATTAGAAGAGACTAATATTGAACAAGTTTCAAAAAATGAAAAAACGATTGATGAAAATATTGAGAAGAAAAAGGTTTCTAAAAAAGTTTTAAAGAAAAATGAAGAACAACAAAAAAAAGAAGAATTACAAAAAATAATTGAAGTTCAAAAACCAGTTGAGGTTACAAATCAAATAAAAATAGAAGAAAAAGTTATTTCTCCTGAAGTACAGAATGAATTAAAAGAAATATCAGAATCAAAAGAAGAAATTACTGAATCATATATTTCTGATGATGAAGAAGATTATTCTGAAGATGATGATTTATCATCAACAAATGGTTCTGAGAAAAAATCTAAAAGAGGAAGAAAACCAAAACAAAAAGATGAACTGGATGATGGAGATAAAGAGATTAAGAAGAGAGGAAGAAAACCAAAACAAAAGGATGAATCTGAAGAAAAGGTTCCAAAGAAAAGAGGAAGAAAACCAAAAGAAAAGGTTTATTCAGTCAAGGAACTTCCTAAATCTTTTTATGAAGAGAACAAAAATGAAACATTGATTCTTCATCTTCCAATAAAATTAAATGATAAAATTCTTCAAGAAGAACCTGTTCCAAACAAATCTTCTCAAAATTTTTATTCTATTGATGAAACATTTATTGAAGAAGAACCTAAATCATCTTCATTACTTGCTACTCAAGTAAATTTTTTAGAAAAAAATGTTGCTGTTTTCGATATGAAAATCAAAACATTTTCAATTCAAGAAGATGAAGACTTAATCAATGAAAAAATTGTTTTTACAAAATCTGAAAAAGGAGATTTAACAATTAAAGATGCTGATTTAGAAGAAAATCTTGGAGCAGATTCTAAAAATAAATATTTTACAGATAAAGATGATTTCAAGATAAACAAGGTTCTAAAGAAAAATTTAAAAAATATTATGTATGAATTTATACATTCTAATTCTGAAAAAGTATGGCCTGAATCAACAAATATTCATTGTTATTGGTGTTGTCATTCATTTGGAAATACTCCTACTTGTCTTCCTGAGTATTTCAAGAAAGGAAAGTTTTATGTAAGTGGATGTTTTTGTAGTTTCAATTGTGCTGCTTCATATAACTTTAGTAAAAATGATGAAGATATTTGGGAAAGGTACAGTTTACTAAATCTAATGTACAAAAAAATGTATAATCAAAATTTTATAAGAATTCCACTTGCTGCACCAAGAGAAGTTTTAAAGACATTTGGAGGATACTTGAGTATTGATGAATACAGAGAAAATCTAATGAAAATGGATAAGATGTTCAATGTAATTAAACCCCCACTTGTTGCGATTATTCCAAAGATTGAAGAAAATATTTTAAGTGTTAAAAATCAAAAAGCAGGACCTCCTATTATTAATCAAACAATTTTAAACAAAACACAAAGTCAATTAAAATTAAAGAGAAGTAAACCAGTTACAAATCCAAATAATACATTACAATCATTTATGGATTTAAAAATCATTTCTTAAAAGAGAATAAAGTTGGTTTATTAATAATTCAATAAAAATCAATAAAATTAAAAAATGAATTTAAACATTAAATTATAAAGAAATAAAGGTCAAACCTACTTAATTAAATTTTTTATTCCACGTTTATTTTTTTTGTAAAGAAAAAAAATATATTCTTATATTATATAAAATGAGTTCTGATCCATCTAATATGGCTAACTTTACTACTAATAGTTACAATTTAACTGTAGCACCACAACCATGGTGTGTCAAGCCAGGAAGCATTTACACCAATCCTAATGCGAACTACGATTATTTTAACACCAAATGTGGTGATCCTTACACTTACTATGGATACTGGTACAGAAGGTTTCCAGGTCAAACCAACTATTTAAACTGCTATTACTTACCATACAAGAGTCCTTATTTCTACAATGGTTGGGGTTATGTTAAACCAGGAAGCAAATGTCATCCAGTTCCAAACCGTAGATACAATGGTACCTATGCTGGATTTAAAGTATTTGATACTAAGATTAATTCTCCATATTAAATAGTTTAAAAAATATATATTAATTTAAAAAATTATTTTTAGATATTATTTAATATTTTTTATAAAAATAATATTATACATTTTATAAATTATAAAATATATAAATCTATTCGCTTTATTATTTTTTTTTTTATATAAAAAAATTTATATTTGGCTGATTTACCTTTTAATTTTTCTTGTGAAACTTACAGAGAACTCAATGAAGATTTAAAATTTTTATCAGATAAGCAATTAATAGAACATTATAAATTTTTTGGAAAAAATGAGAACCGTATGTATTCATTTGATTTACCATACGATTTTGATATAGAAATATATAAAAATTCAAATGGAGATCTTAAACACATGAATGATACTGAATTAAAAAAACATTTTATAAATCATGGTAAAAATGAAAATAGAATTTATAGAAAAAATTATGATAGTTCTATAAATAATAAATCTTCTAATAATAATTTAGAAAACAATAATATCTATAAAATAATTGATAATAAAGAATTAAAAACTTTAACATGTGATAAAGATTTTTTTTCAAATAATCTTAATAAAGTAAATGATATAATAATTAGTTTAACAACCATTCCAACTAGATTTTTAAATCAAGAATTTGAAAATGTTTTGGATAGTTTAAATAATCAGATTTTAAAACCTAAAAAAATTGTTGTATTTTTATGTCATAAATATAATCGTCATTTTGAATATTGTCAATTAGAATTTGATTCTAAACTTGAGTATTTTAGAAATAAATATAATAATATATTATTTCATTTTACTGAAGACTATGGTCCAATAACAAAAATTTTAGGTTTTATTGATATTTATGAAACATTTGATAAAAATGATAAAATAATTGTTGTAGATGATGATTGGAAAAAATTAGATATGACAACATATTATTTTAAAATGTGTTATGATTTATATCAATGTGATGCAGTATTTATTGATGAAAGAGAATTAATAAATTGGACTAATAATAGATATTTATATTCTTATAATGAAATATTTTATGACAATTATCAAAATTTTGCGTATGGATGGTTATCTTTTTCCTTTAAAATGAATTTTATACCAAAATTATATGATTTTTATAAAAAAGTTATTGAAATTGATCCATTAATTATTTGTCATGATGATTTAATCATTACTTTATTTTATAGGTATAATAAAATATATTCTTGTGGAATTCATTTGTTCTTATCAGAATTTGAAGAAAATAAAATATCTGAATTAGATGCTTTAAAAAATAGTGAAAATAGTTTTAATATTCGATTTGATTTAGAAACAAATTTTTGTAAATTTTATAACATAGAATTGTCTATTTTAAATAAACACAATTATATTAAAAACAATTTAACACAAGATTCAGTTTATTCAATAAACAGTAATATAGAAAAGAGATTTTTATTAAATAATATTGAAAATATAAATTACAATCCTGAAAAAAATAATTTTCAGAATATACATTTAGATATAAAATATTTTAATAAAAATATTTTTATTTTTACAATAACTTCATTTGAAGATATAAGAAATAATAATTATTGTTTTGAGTTAGAAATAAATTCAGAAAAAATTTTTATTCATATAAATTTACAAAATAACTATTCAAAAAAATATTCTTGTTTTATAAATATTAATCAACAATTGCAACCTACTAACCATAATACTTATTCATTTAAAATAATACAAACACATAATAATTATGAAGGTAGTTTAAATAGATTATATTCAGTTTGTACTATTCTTAACCAGTTGCCATATTTAGATTATAAATTCTTTGATGAAAATGATAGAATTAATTATTTAAAAAATATTAATAATGTATTTTTAGATATATACAATATATTAATTCCTGGATCATTTAAAGCAGATTTTTTTAGAGCCATTTATTTATATTTTGAAGGAGGATTATATCTTGATTGTAAAAATATTCTTTATTTAGATTTAAAATATTTTTTTAATAATGAAGAATTTTTTGTAAAAGATTTTGAAAATAGAGTATGCAATGGAATGATTCTAATTAAATTAACTAAAAATAAAAAAATTAAAAATTATTTAAAAAATATGATTTTTAATATAATAAATAATTTATATTGTGAAAGTTGCTTACATGTTACAGGACCTGGATTATTTAACAAATTTGTAAATAATAATATTTTTTTTAAAAATAATATTGAAAATAAAGAATGGAAGAATTCATATATAACTGATATTATTTATAATAAAGTTATACTTAAAAATTCTTATAATAATTATTATAATGAAAATAATTATTTAAATTCTCAACACTATGGTATTTTATATAATGAAAAAAAAGTTTTTAATTCTGTTTCTGATATTTTAAAAAAAAAAATAAATGGTATTGATGCAATTTTATGGATAAATCTTGATCGTTCAACTGAAAGAAAAAAAACAATGATACAATTATTAAAAAATTTAGATATCGTAAATTTTCGTATAGAAGCGATCGATGGTAAATATAATGATTTTGATAAAATTGTAAATATTCCAAGAGAAAGAAAGTTAACTAATTATGAAATTGCTTGTACATTATCACATTTAAAAGCAATTAATATTGCACAGCATTTAATTGGAAACTATTTTTTAATTTGTGAAGATGATATCTCTTTTAATAATGTTATTCTATCAAAACTAGATTTAAAACAAATTATTGAAAATGCACCTTACTTTGACATACTAATGATATACAAAACTATAAATTCAAAATTAAATTCAACTTACACAGTTTGGAATAATTATTTTAATTCAACTGGTATAGAAATTAATAGTACAGTTTCATATATTATAACAAAAGAAGGAATAAAAAAAATATGTGAACAAGCAAAATATATAAATGATGATACTTTTATGTTAGATAATAACATAAAATTTGATGTTGCAGATATATATTTATATAAAAATATACAAACAATTGTTTATAAACACAATTTTATAGATATATCTGATGTCATTTCAGAAATTCATCCAAGTCATGATGAATCAAATTTAAATCAAGCAATACATAATAGTTATTTAATGATTGAAGATTTGTTATAAAATATTTTAATTTAAATTTTTATTATGATTTGGTAAAAAAAATATTTTTTTTTATAATTAATTAAAAATGAAATATTCATTATTATCTTTCTGGGAAGGTTTTTGTTATGATAATAACTCTTTTACTAAAAATTTTTTAAAAGAACATTCATATACAAATGATTATAATAATTGTGATTTTATTATATTTAATTGTTTTATCAATCAAAATGAATATGCATTAGTTATGAATTTACAATGTAAAAAATTTTTATATATAACTGAACCAATTGAAAGTTATAAACATTATAAAAATGTTTATTATCTTTATGAAAATAATTATTTTAATGGAATTATAGGATGTATTGATAATAATATTGAAAAAATGCATTTTAAGTTACCTTTATATATAAATTATATTCCTGACATTGATCTTTTAAAAAATAATAATCCTATTTTTGTTAGAAATAATTTAATAAACAAAGAATTTTGTTGTTTAATTAATACTCATGACGATAATAATACAAGAACACCAATGTATAATTTATTAAAAAACTTAGGTCATATTACTTGTCCATCAAGACTTTTTAATAACTGTTCCAATGAAGAATTAAATAGTATTGGTAATATTAAATTTATAAATAAATTTAAATTTAATATATGTTCAGAAAATAGTATAAGTAATATACCTGGATATATAACTGAAAAATTATTGAATTGTTGTCTTGGTGGAGCAATTCCAATCTATTATGGTTCATTTGATGAAATTGATGAAAAGATTTTTAACAAAAATAGAATTTTATTTTATGATGGTAATAGAGAAGAATCATTAAATAATACATATTTAAAAGTTAAAGAACTTTTAGAAAATGAAGATAAATTTATTGAATTCTATTCACAAAAAACTTTTCAGGATGATGCAGTAGATATAATAAATGAATTAATTAAAAATATTAACAACATTAACTTATTTTTATAAAAAAAATTTTTAAGTTTAAAAAAAGAAAAATAAAATACAAATATATATAAAATGATAAACTTAATTACTTCTTTTTATTTACTTGAAAATAGTAATCAACAAAAAATTAATAGAAATAATGAATTAATTGAAACTCTTAAAAAAAATTTAGAATCAAATGTTATTTCTAAAATTCATTTATTTATTGATAATGAAGATTTAATTGATTTTGTTAAGTCATTTGATTCATCAAATAAAATAAATATAATAAATTTTGGTAAACAACCTCTTTATTCTGACTTTTTTAGATATGCAAATGAAAATTTACAAGATAATCTATGTTTAATCTCAAATTCCGATATTTATATACATGAATGTGATTTGGATTGTTTAAATAAATTAGAAAATAATATTTTTTCTTTGACTAGGTATGAATTTGATTTAAGTTGTCCATTAATTGATAATTATCAAGGCAGTCATGATGTATTTATTTTTAAATCTCCAATCAATGTTAATTATGAGAAAGTTTCTCATGTACAAAATGTTTGGGGTTCAGAAAATTCTGTAATTGATATGATTTCAGAAAATGGATACACAGTATTAAATCCTTGTTATCAAATAAAAATTGTTCATCTACATAGTTCTCAATATAGAAATGATGACCGTATTAGAATACCAGGTGGTAAATTTTTACCTAGACCAACTTATTTATAATGAATCTTTTAAAGCATTTGTATGACGTTCTGACCTTGATTCATCAGAATAAACATATTCACCAACAAAATGAAATTCATTATCATATTGTATTGGAAAATTTAAACAAAATTCTCCTTCATATTTATGAAAATTAGCATGAATTAATACATCATCTTTTATTAAAGGATAAATATCATTTGCCAAAAATATTTGGTCATCAAGTTTTTCTTGATTTTGTTTTGATGATTTAAAATCTTCTATTATTTTTAACCAGTTTGGAATTGATGGTATTTTTTTTGCTCCAAACATTCCTGCTAAAATTTTAAATGCGTGATGAGGATGGTCTCTCATAATATGGAATCGTTTTCCTGAATTTAACCATTCATCTACTGCTAGTTTTTCCCTTAACAAAAATCTAGTATCTGTATCTCTTGATATCATAATTTCAACTTCAGGATCATCAATTGCTTCAAATCTCCACATCATTGGTTTGCAATAATTTAGGTCACCATTTTTTAAAATTACCTTTGTATTTTTAGTTTGTTGAAGACTCTCTATTATATCTCTTGGAACTGTATCTTCATGAACATAAAACCAACATTCAAAATCTGGATAAAATGTTGGTGCCAATTCAGCATTTTTAATAGCACCAATTGTATAAGTAGGATCTGAACCCCAAAGGCTAAATGATATTACTTTTTTCATTTATACTAATATATATTTTTTATTTGTTGAATGTACTTATTTATTTAGTC
>JACCDO010882241.1_pt1 | contig 17346 bp, 16 predicted proteins | sample 7446101 | NCBI WGS metagenome assembly JACCDO01 (sample SAMN15323440, study PRJNA562643) | freshwater metagenome | isolation source: river surface water | place: USA:Blue River Watershed | collected 2017-08-16 | reverse complement strand
CCATCTCCAATTCCTGTTTCGCCAGTGTTGCCCTGACCTGCTTGATATCCAATTGCAATAGATCCTAGGGGTTGTGAATACTGTCCCGCTTGATACCCAATTGCAATAGATCCGTATGTTTGATTATAGCATCCAGCTTGGTTGCCGATTGCAATAGCAGACCCCGTAGGGCCAGTCGAACCATAATTATTGCCTTGACCAAGTGTGCCTGCAGATGTGCCAATGGCAACACAATTTTCACTTTGTCCGCCTGTGAATCCTGTGTCTCCAAAAGTAATAAAACCCAATCCTGCACTATCACCAATCGCTATTGAAGACTGTCCTTGACCCAAATAACCAGCATTATCACCAATCGCTATTGCATTATCGCCTTGACCACCGGTTGTAAAGATTCCACTATCATCATCATAATCAAAACCTACGCCTGCATTGACACCAATTGCTATCGCAGAAGCACCTTGAGCGAATGAACCGGCAAGTGGACCAATTGCAACCGCACTATCACCCTGACGTCCAGTTGCTCCGTCACCACCAGTGAGTCCTGTTGCTCCACCAAGAAGTAAAGTAGGATAATAACCGCCACCCGAACCTATACCAATGGCAATTGCTGAACTATCTTGTCGAATCGCGCCTGCAAATACTCCAATGGAGATTGAACCATCTCCAATTCCTGTTTCGCCAGTGTTGCCCTGACCTGCTTGATATCCAATTGCAATAGATCCTAGGGGTTGTGAATACTGTCCCGCTTGATACCCAATTGCAATTGCACTACACAAAGCAGTATCTCCTTGTCCAGTGTACCCGGCTTGATACCCAATTGCAATAGATCCGTATGTTTGATTATAGCATCCAGCTTGGTTGCCGATTGCAACTGCAGACCCCGTAGGGCCAGTCGAACCGGAATTATTGCCTTGACCAGTAGCACCTGCATTATAACCAATGGAAATACAGCATGGACCAGAAGGGTTGCCATCGATTTTCATCGTTGAATCCAGTCTAAAGTCACCGGTGCTCGGATTTATAGAAAAGGGAGACGATGATGTGCTGATATTCAATTGAGTGCTAGATGTTCCGCTGACAAACGTGGGATAAAAAACGGCATTTGCATTTGTTTCTACTATTGTTACCGCACCAGAACCAGAAGGACCGGTTGGACCAGTTACACCCGTTGCACCAGTTGGACCGGTTCCAGTTGCACCCGTTGCGCCGGTTACGCCTGTTGGTCCAATTTCGCCGGTTGGACCGGTACCTGTTGGACCAGTTGCGCCAGTTACACCAGTTGCGCCTAAACCCGTTGCGCCAGTTGGACCGGTACCTGTTGGCCCAGTTGCGCCAGTTACACCGGTTGCGCCTAGTCCCGTTGCACCGGTTGGACCCGTTCCTGTTGGACCAGTTGCGCCAGTTACGCCGGTTGCGCCTTTTAATCCAATTGGACCAGCAGGTCCGGTAGGTCCCCAAATGGTAGAAGATTTAATTGCAGACCATGGTCCAGTTTGACCATTAGTATATAGTGCTCGAACACGAAAATAGTATTGTGTTATAGGTGATAACCCATTTACCGTATATTGTGTTGTTGGAGAAGGAATTTGAGCATAGGGAGACCAGTCAACTGAATTTGTACTATATTGTAATTGATAATAAGTTACAGGATTTCCCGGTGAAAATACGGGCGACCATGATACTGTTGCTGAAGTTGTCGACATAAAATAAAAGTTTCGCAATAACTTCTAATTCTAATAATACTATTATAAAATATAAAAATTATAAGAATATTACAGAATACTTTTTAAGTAAATATTTATCAAGAAAATATATATATACTAAATAAATAATAATAATAATCATTTTTCCCAGATAATCTCGGGAGGAGTTGGCCAATTCGAATAAGGAGCTGCTTTTGTCGTTGGTTTGTCTAAAGATAAAAGTTTATGTAGCGCTAAAATTCGTCGTTGTAAAGGTGTGTCGGTTTTATTTGTTTTAAATAGAATTCGAGAGATTTGTTTCAGGCGCCATTCGAATTGAAGAGCAGCAGGCCAGTCGGGAAACCCTTGAACGTAACAAATGCGACTCCACGTGCACCCTTGTGCGACTTTGACACTGGTTGCGTGAGCGCCGCCCGCCAATTCTTTGTTGTGCTGTCGCAAACGATGATTCAAATCTACAGTTGCGCCGACATATGTGGTTTTTAAGTCGCTGGATTCAAGAATGTAAACATAATATTTTTTGTTTTCGTTTTTATTTTCATTGGGTTCATTAATGGACTGATTCTGATTCATTTAAATAATATAATATATTGTATTATTGTATTATATTATATTTTATGTTATTTTTTTACATTGTTTACCTTATGATGCGACTTTGATTTTTTTGACTTCTTTGATTTTTTTGACTTCTTTGATTTTGTATGTTTTGACTTTCGATGATTTTTTTTTGATATTTTTCTACCTCCAATATATTGATAACCTTTAAACATGGTTGTAAATAAAGATTCGTTTGCTTGTATTTTTTGATTTTGTGTGGTTATAAAAATATTGGGCGTAATGTTTCCTCCACGCCGATAATACTGTTCCATTTCGAATAAAGTAGGGAATAACATATAAAATGGACGATTTGATAAATTTTGTAAATCATAATTTAATTCTATCTTGAAAGGTTCTGAATTAGGTAATGTCATATTTGGATCACTAAACCGATGAAATAATATACTTGTCAATGATATTGGTGGGCGTGATTGTTGTTGTGGTGATGATGATACTTGAAGTATATTTATATTTCTATATTGCTGTGACCTACCCGAAGTTTGCGGCTCTTCTGGAGATGACGACGGAGATGTTGATGGTGGAGTTATGCGAATAACACGATCAAATCTACGTACTAAAATATCTGTTATTACTGCAAAACCATCACATAGACATAATAGTCTTATAAAAAATCGATAAATTTGGTTGTCGTCAAATTTAAGGCTTTTTAAACAATGATAAAACCTTAAAAATAATATAGTTTTAACAAATGTAATCCTTCGATCTTCTGTACCTGATTCTAATCGTGTTGGGGGGTTAGTGCAAATAGTCGTTAGGGTTCTATCAATTCCGCATAAAAATACATTTTGGGGGGTTGTATATCTGTGTAATGCATATCTATACACATCCGCATCAGTGAAGTTATTTAAACTTTTACTATAACTATCAAGTTCTTCGCGACCAGGCATTATTATATCTTTATTTTGAGCTAAATCATGATTCATTCTTCCAGTTGCTATATTAATTAAATCACTAATTTTGTCACTTTTTCCTGCGTGGTTTTTTTCGAACTCGAACATCTCGTTAAAAAGAGCATCATTAAATTCAATTGGCGCTGGCGCTGGAAGTGGAGAAGTAGGAGCCGGAGTTTCCATTTATAAATAACATGTATAAAAAAATAAAAATATAATAAAAATAATGAGTAAAAAGTGGAGATTAATTGTATAGGTTAAAAATAAGATATAAATAAGCTAAACAAATATTTAAATATACGGTTTTATATTTAAATTATTCGAAATAAATTAAATAAAATATTAAAAATGCAACAATTTTTTGCGATACTTATATTCTGCATTGTTCTTTTTTTGTACTTGCACATTTACTTTCAGCTCAAAACGTCCAATGACTTGGAAGTGTATGAAATCGAGCAGCCGTCAAAAGAAAAGTTGGAAGAAATATGCGACTTGCGACAGCCAGTCATATTTGATTATCAGAACGAGTCACTTTTAGAAACATGTAAGCTTTATCAGATAATAGAACACTATAGCGCATTCGATGTTAAGATAAGGAATGTAAAAGAGGTGGATGATAATACAGATTTGCATATTCCAGTTACACTGAATGCGGCGCTTGCGCTATTAAATAATGATAAAGATGCAAAATACGTGAGTGAAAAAAATGGTGACTTTTTAGAAGAAACGGGAATTATAAAAAACTACAAGTATAATGATGCGTTTTTAAGACCGCCGATGGTGTCGAATTGTTTTTATGATTTTTTAACTGCGTCACAAAATACGGAAACAGTTTTACAGTACAGTGTAAATTATAGAAATTTTTATTTGATAACGCATGGTTCCCTCAAGATTAAACTGATTCCACCAAAGTCGGCGCGATATTTGTATCCAGTGGAAGATTATGATAATTTTGAGTTTCGGTCGCCGCTAAATCCATGGAACATTCAGCGCCAATATAAAGCGGACTTTGATAAAATAAAGACGCTGGAAATTGAGTTAACGCCGGGTAAAATCATATACATTCCTGCGTACTGGTGGTACAGTATGAAATTTATGGAACCGATGACTTCCGTGTGTGTTTTTAAATATCGCACGTACATGAATACAGTTGCTATACTCCCGAAACTGTGCATGAAGACGTTGCAGCGTCAGAATACCAAAAGAGAGATTGTAAAAAAAGTGCGTTTTCAAAAGGGATCTTCGACAACAATGCAACAACAAGACCTACAACAACATGACAAACCAAATATTGAAAATCCTGTTAGTTTTGATTCAAAACTTGTTCCAGTTGCACAATCACAACCTGCTCCTGCAAACTCTGAGTCATTAGAATCGAATATTGTTGAAGAAGTAAATGACAATAAAAAATGCGATGCTATTACATTGTCATTAACTGAGAGTGATAATTCGTAATCTATTTATTTTTGATTGACTTGGTACGTTTTTTATGCATGGAACGTTTTTTATGCATGGAACGTTTTTTATGCATGGAACGTTTTTTAGAAGAGTAAACACGTTTTTTGCGTCGTCCACCGTTTGAAATATTTGATGTAATTGCAATATGATAGAATTCCTCTTGGGTAATGTAGCGATCATATGGGTATCTCTGTATATATACGTTGAATGCATAAACAATTTCTTGGGGTGTTGGACGTCGATTAACAGTTAATATTCCCAAATCTGTTAACACTTGTAGAACATTTGCTCTCCTAATAGCCATTATCCCGGCATTTGATATTATTTTTATTTTTTTATGATATTCATCTTCATCTTCATCTTCATCATGTCTTCTTTTTAAGTCAGGATGAAGGAAAGAGTAGGGTTTAAATCTTTTAGAAGGCAGTTCTTCCATTTAATAGTGTATACTATTATACTATTATATTGTTAGATAATAATTTAATCTAATAGTTAATTGATAAACGCTATTAGATTAAATCATTAGTTGTATTACATTTTAATTTACCTTGGGAAACCAACAAGGTTGGCACCGATACCGAAACCGGCACCGGAACGAGCAGAAACGGCTAAACTAGGCACATAGACGTCCAAAATTGCGAAAGTTGCGGCAGCAGACAATGCAATTAAGCCAACTTCTTCAAGACGGAGACGTTGTTTAGGAATAGAAAATGCGACGATGGCGACCATAATACCTTCAACCAAATACTTAATTGCGCGCTTTACAAGCTCTCCTAAATCTAGAACATTGTTGTACATTTTAATTAATTTTTATTATAATAAAAGAACAGAAAAAAAAATAATGAAATTGTTTCAAAATATTTAAACTATAAATTTAAACTATAAAAATATTTAAAATATAAAACAAAAATTATTAAATAATATAAGTTTAAAATACTTAAATATGTTTTTATAGATAATATACAAAAAGATACATTAAAAATGCCTAAAGATAATAGACCGCGAGGAGTTGAAATGAAAAAGAATGACGATGGAAGCGATAATGTGAATTACGTGGACTTGTTGGAAGAAGATAAAGCGATTTCTGGACAGAAGTTTGCATGTTTGTCATTTGTGAGTCCGGAACACATTATCAAACAGCGCGAACATTTTTTTTTCGAAGAGTTTTTAAAGCAGTGGAACTATAAAAAGTCAATGGATGTAATGCTTCACTTTATTAGTTTTATTTCTTATAAATACAATTTGACGTTTGATAAAGTGAATGAGGATTTTCAGGATTTTGTAAAAAATGAGCATAGCGAATTGATGAAATACAATGTGAATGATGATTTCAAGACGTTTGTTGACAACAATGAAGAGCGATTGGACGCCGAATTTGGAGAGCAGCACGAGTTTCAAACATCGGTGAGAGGAATCAAAGTGAGGGGCGTGTTTGCCTCGCAGAAGGAGGCAGAAATGCGCTGCAAGCTGCTTCGTGAAGTTGATCCGAATCATGATGTGTATGTTGGACCGGTAGGTATGTGGGTACCGTTTCATCCAGACGCGTACAAGACCGGTCGTGTTGAATACATGGAAGAGACGCTGAATCAGTTGATGGCGGAGAAAAAGAAGAATGAAGAAAGTGCAAAGAAGGAATTTGACAAGCGCGTCAAAGAGGCAAAAGAAAAGGCAATTGAGGAGAATAAAAAGAATGCTGAAAAATCGGGAAGTAAGTTAACTCAAACATTAAATTCAAAGGGGGAACTTGTCAGTGTTAAAAACTTGTCAGAAGATGGCGCCAGTGATAGTGGCGAGAGTAATGATGATGAGCACGACGAGTCTGTTACGCTGGATGACATTCGAAAGCAAATGTTTGAAACGGAGAATGTTGTGCTTCAAAAACACACGGATCACGGATTATCGCGTTTAACTGAAAATCAGAAACCGGATGATGACTTGACAGATGACATGTTTTATAGTGAAAATTAAATGCAGTCTGTGAGTGATTCTGGGTTGGGAATGCTATATGGTTCTTGAATATGAAGACACCAGCGATGTGGATATCCGCTTTTTTTGCAGTGTTCATAGTTTGTTTCAGAACCTTGGTATGCTTCTAAAAACGGTTCTTTTACAGGATAGTTGGAGTTGTTTTTTTTTGTTGTTTTTGTTGTTTTTTTGTTTTCTTCATGTTGTTGTAAAAAGGATTCCTTGATTATATTGCCATTTTTGTAAATGTAGTACAAAAGTATTTCGAACACAAGAAATATGATAAAAAATATACATACAAGTGATATTTTGTTCATATAATATAGTATGAAATAAATATTTTATAATACTAATAGTTAATATTAATATTATATTTTATAATTTTATAATATTAATTCAAAAAAATATGTGTAAAAATGAATTAAAATTGAAATTTGCGTGAACTATATCTACATTTTTCATGATTCTTTGTCGAGTTCAGCTATATGAAAATAAGAATAAATCCAAAAAAAAAAGGAGCAGTAGCATGTGAAAATTCAGAATGGATGAATGAAAGACAACAAGAAATTCAAGAAGTGTATTGTAACGAGATTCGAAGTTTAAGATGTGAAATAGAAACAATGAAAACGACAATGGATGAAATGAGGCAACAAATGAATGAAATGCGGTTAAACTTTCAAAGCGTCGGTTTTCACAATACGACTCGACCGTTCGATAACATGATCGCCGCTAGAATGCAGTATTCCAACCATTCTCTTGAGAAACCTGTTAGTTATTTTGAAGAATGGATCGATGGGTTAGAAATAACAGCACGGGATTTAGAAATATTGTTTGACTCGAAAGATGTAGTTGAGTGGGCCTCTAAATTTATTGTGGCAGATTTGAAACAACGAAGCAGTCATCCTTACCCCCTATGTGCAATAAAGGGTTCAAGAAATGAATTATTAATATATGATAAAGAGTGTGCTTGGAAAAAAATGACAGACCAAGAATTTGGGTCGACGGTTGTAAAGACAGTGTTTAAAAAAATGATCGCAATGTTTACATGGTGGAAAAATGAAAATTACAGTAGAATTCTGACAAGTGAACACTTTTCGACATTGTATCATTCGAATTATGCAAGGATTTTAAGCTTTAATGAAAATGCATCAAAATTAAAAACAAAGTTGTTTCATGAATTATAATATATATAATTTACAGATGATTTATCGCTTTTATTAAAATCCGGGAACATCGGTAAAAACTTCAATTTGTTGATGCGACGATCCTTCAGGTTGAAATTGTAACAACAGGTAATAACCAATGACACAGCTTGCGTAAACGACGAGAGAGTCGCGCATAATGTATTTCAAAGGCCTTGGTTCTTCAGTAGAAAATCGCATTTCAAGAAATTTGACTAAGAAAAAAACGACAGATATAACACACCCTATAACAAAAATGTTTTCCATTCTATAATTTTATTTTTTTTTGAATTTATTGAATTTATTTTTTATGATTTTTTATAGTTTGTCAATAAATATTAATTTGCATTTTAACGAATATTTTTTTTATTTTATCGTTTTTTTTAATTTTGTTATTTGCTAAAGTTAATCAGTATTTAAGGATTAAAAATATTATATTAAAAATATTAAATAGAAATAATGAATTAAAAGGGTAATAATAAATAACACAAGACAATAAAGTATCATTGCGATTATGAACAAATTGAATCCAAATGAAATGGACATTCATTTAAACATCAAAGAAAAATTAGATTATTTTATAAAACAAAAAAAAATTCCAAATATCATATTTCATGGTGTATCAGGTTCTGGAAAAAATCATATTGTAGATGATTTTATTCATAAAATATACAATGGTGATAAAAAATGTATTCAAACGTATGTAATGCACGTAAACTGTGCACACGGTAAAGGAATACGATTTGTTCGCGAAGATTTAAAATTTTTTTCAAAAACAAATGTAAATTTAAAAGATGGGGAGATATTTAAAACAATTGTATTATTAAATGCAGACAAGTTAACAATTGATGCTCAATCGGCAATTCGAAGATGCATTGAACTATTCAGTCGGTCTACAAGATTTTTTATTATTGTAGAGGATAAATACAAATTATTAAAACCAATTTTATCGAGATTTTGTGAGATACATGTATCAGAGCCTATAATAAATAATTGTATTACAAATTTACACTTTCATAGTTTAAATTGCACATATGGTTCTGCATTTAAGGATTATGAAAATAAGCGAAACGTATACTTAAAAACTAGTTTAAATAAATTTATAAAAAATAATTCGAGTAAAAATGAAAGTGATGAAAAAAATATAGACCATCAAGAAACGGCATTACAGGATTGTATGTTATTTATTACAAAACTGTATGATAAGGGATATAGTAGCATTGACCTGCTACGTTATATTGATAAAAATACAACAATAGAAGAACTGAAAAAATACGAGTATTTAATTACAATTCAAAAAATTAAGAGAGAGTTTAGGAATGAAAAACTATTAATGTTGTTTATTTTATATTTTTTGGTTTTTCGTAGTGAACTCACTTTAGAAAATATATCATTTATATAAAAACGGTGAATAATAATTATTACTTGGTAGTTTAATTAAAAATGGATGACTTTGTTCTCGAAAATTTACACGCGTCACGCAATGATTTTTGTTCGCGACTCATTAATCTTTTAACACCACACATTCATTCTGGGTTAAAGTCAATATTTGACGAAGCGTGGAGGTTGTGTATAGAAAATAATGAAGCAACAAAGTATTTAATGACGTTTCAGAATTTTTTATTGCGTGTTCCGAAATGGAATGTTTCAATTATTGAAAAAGAAACGCAGCGAATATCTGAACAAAGTGGATGCAGTCACATTGAGGAGTTAATTACGTGTGTCCATATTACTCATCTCAAAACGCTTACGTGTGTGCGCGCTGGAAGCAAGCAGAAAAAAATAGACATTGCCATTCCTAAACTGTCTGAATTTATTCACAAGGTGTACATTAACGTTGCGCGAAAGGTGTATTCGAATGTGTATTTATTTGAAAAGACAAAACAACATTTACAAATTCAAAAAAATAATTTTAAACTAGAAGAATTAATTAAAGAGTGTATTTTAAACACGATTCGAGAGAGTATTCCCATTGAGCATTTATTGAAAGTGTATATGGAAGACCAGTTTATTGAAGAAGATACAGAAGTGGTCGAGAGTGAAGAAGTTATTGCACAAGATCCAGTGGTTGAAGAAGAGGAGGAAGTAGAGCAGCAACTAGAACAAAATGATGCGAGTGAAAAACAAGACGTTGAAACCAGGGGACACGGCGATACTGTGGATAAGAAACAAACTATAACATTTGACGACGTTGACCGGGTGAGAATTATGAATGATTCTGATGAAAACATCTCTTCAACGGACGAGCTTGTAAACGCGCCTAAAACGCTGGAACGTTTAGAAGAAATAAGTATGAAAAATTTTGCAAAGCGTAAAGAAGAGCAAAACAGTTACGATGACGATGATGACGACGGAGACGAAAATGATGCACTTCAGATAGGTGAACCAGTTTCTTTGGGTGATTTAGACATTGACATGTTTTCAGAAGAGTTATAATCGTTACTTGTTTTTATTTGTAATGATGGCCTGAATGGCTTGTTGATTTTTTGCATTGTCTTGTGTATTTTTGGCAACAGTTGGTAAAAGTCCTAAAATGGTTGCCTGCATGGAGTCAATTGTTTTTCCGAGTTGGTCAATTTTTGAAGTGTATCTTCCAACCGTCACTCCAATGTCGCTGTTGCCGCCGTCACCACTAGTTGTTCCATCTGAAGATGTAGTTAATCCTTCAATCATTGGTGACGAAGACACTTCAAGTAAAATAATGAAAATAAATAGAATGATGAATAAAGATAGCACTATTTTTGAAAACATTGGTATAATAATTATAAATATTTTAATTGTTATAATTATTTTGTTTTGTTTTTTTCAACTGAATGCGTATGTTAAATTGCGTCGATAATTGGTTGGAATTACGAATTCTCTACACACAGGTTTTCCTAATAAGAATGTTATGAAATTGAATCGTTTTCCGTATTCGTATTTTTTCTCTCCATAATAAAGTATAAATCCGATGATTCCAATTGAGATGAGAACGTAATTCAATGTCTTGTTTATCTTATTATATTTGTCTTTATCGGCTGCGTCCTTTGTGTGTGATAACTCGTTGAGAATAATAAATTTAATGCAAAGTGTAACAAAAAATAATAAAAAGAAATTTTTATCCATTCTTGTCAGTATGATAAATAATGAATATAAAAGCACAGTTTTTGATAAGAGCGTTGTGCTTATTTTTTCAGTTTTGTCAGAAGTTAAAACAATTGCAAAAAATAAAATAAAGAAAGCAAGGAAATGCTTATAGTAAATGTTTTCGGTGAAAAGTTTTTGAACTTGACACGGAAAAAGTTGTGCAACAAAGTTTCCTCCAAGCGTAACATAAAAAATAAAAAGGGGATTAATATCCAAATCAGAATTGATTATACCGGTCATTGAATCAATTATAGCATCCATTTTAATTTCGAACAAAAATAGATATAATTTACAAGGTAGTATTAAAAAAATGTGTTGGATTGATTGGGTTAATTATACTAAATACAGAAAATAAAAAATATATTAACATATATTGTCTTACATATTTTGTAAATTTTTGTAAATTCTACAAAATATATGTGGTATCTATTTTATTGTGTTGGTATAAATTCCCAATCTAAATCCTCACAAATTTTTTTCCATATTTCATCTTGTTCGATCTGTTTCTCTCGATCTTTCAATAGTGGAAAGTAAGGTAAAAACTGTGTTTGGCCAAGCAATTCGCATAATTTATAAATGGTATAATAATAATTCAAAAAATTAACACGATCGTCGGGACAATACTTTGCATACGGTCCTTGAATTTCCATGAACAAATTACACAGTTGCTCTTCTAGTTGTTGTGTCATCACTGGCGGTTTAATTCCGAGTTTGTCTTTAATATATGGGATGTGTTCATAAAATTTATTGTACCCCAATTTTTTTAAAATATCTTTGGCTTTTGTATTTGTAAATTTTGACAAACTAATTCTTTCCTTTTTAATTTGAAGTTTTATATTTTCAATTACATGTGGCGGTATTTGTGTAGTTTCTTTTGCTTGAAATTGTGCAATAATTTCTTTGAAGTGGTTTATTCGCTTGTACGCATAAAAACATGCTTCCTTTGGCGGTTCTTTGTATGAAGGTTTTTCACTTTCAAATAAATACATCACGTGTCTTGAACAGTGATTACAAACAAGTATGCCTTCATGCTCTACTGGTATTAATTCGCCAATGTTGCAATATTTACATACATCGGTTTGAAATGTAAAATCATTTACATTTATAAAAGACTCGTCAATATTTGAGAGAAATTTTTTAACGTTGTTATTATTTAAATGCGTTAATTCATTTACACGATTTTCTTCCGCATCTAATTTAAAAAATGAATTTAATATTTTTGTTTTTGTGTGTCCGTTTGATATTTCTTTTTTATTTTCAAAATAATCAAAAATATATTTTGAGTTGCTCAAATAATATTGTTTAATATTATTTTTATGGGTTTTCAGTGTTAATTTGATGTCACGTATGCGATCTTTTATTTCAAGTTGTTTTTCAATCGGAATACCACATTCTGCATTGTTACCGTCTTCATTATTATTACAGTTTGTATTATTATTATTATTTAAAATACTTGTTAGTTCTTTTTTTTCTTTTAAAAGACTTGGTATAATTATATTCTTAACATTTGAAAAATGAAGTTGCATTTCTTTATGACGATTATCTAATGTAGTTATGCTTTTATCATCTACTATAATTCTCTTGTTGGTTTTATATTTAAATGTTGGCATTCAAATCATAAAAAATAGTTTCTCCAACGTTATATTTATATATATTTAAAATACTTTATATTCTAACATTTTAAATAATTATAAATTTTAATTAAATTTATAATTTTAACTCGTGTACATGATTTTTTATTTTTTTTATAAAGAATAAAAATTTTTTCATTCGAATGAGTTGAATATTTAGGAAAATTTGATGCACATAAAATTATTTTTAAATAAAAAATAAATAAAAATTATAAATTACGTGTAATTTTTAGATATTTTTTTCTTTAGCAATATTATAACAACTATTATAAAATGGCAGGAGGATTAATGCAACTTGTAGCTTACGGTGCCCAGGATGTTTATCTTACGGGTAACCCACAGATCACTTTCTGGAAAGTCTCATACAAACGTCACACTAACTTTGCTATGGAATCCATTGAACAAACTTTTAATGGACAGGCCGATTTCGGTCGCCGTGTAACTTGCACTATTAGCCGCAACGGTGATCTTGCATACCGCACTTACCTTCAGGTTACTCTTCCTGAAATCAACCAGAATATGAAGAACAATACCACCGGTTCCGCAGTGTATGCCCGTTGGCTCGATTTCCCCGGTGAACAGCTTATTTCTCAAGTTGAAGTCGAAATCGGTGGTCAGCGCATTGATCGCCAGTACGGTGACTGGATGCACATCTGGAACAACCTCACTTTGCCCGTCGATCAGACTCGCGGTTATTATGGTATGGTCGGAAACACCACCGAACTCACCTTTATCACCGATCCTTCTTTCAATGATGTTGACGGTCCTTGTCAGAGCAACGCTCCTCGCCAGGTTTGCGCCCCCCGCAATGCTCTCCCCGAGACCACCCTTTATGTCCCCCTCCAGTTCTGGTTCTGCCGCAACCCCGGTCTGGCCCTCCCCCCCATCGCCCTTCAGTACCACGAGGTCAAGATCAACCTTGATATCCGCCCCATTGAGGAGTGCTTGTGGGCCATGTCCAGCCTTAACGACACCTCTGCCGCTAAGGTCACTTCCGCCTACAACCAGTCCCTCGTCGCCGCTTCCCTCTACGTTGACTACGTCTTCTTGGACACCGATGAGCGCAGACGTATGGCCCAGAACCCCCACGAGTACCTCATCGAGCAACTTCAGTTCACCGGTGATGAGTCCGTCGGCTCTTCCTCCAACAAGATCAAGCTCAACTTCAACCACCCCGTTAAGGAGCTCATCTGGGTCGTCCAGCCCGACAAGAACGTTGACTACTGCTCTTCTCTCGAGAAAGGCACCGTTCTCAACCGCCTTCTCGGCGCCCAGCCCTTCAACTACACCGACGCAGTGGATGCCCTCCCCAACGCCATTATGGCCTTCGGCTCCCACGACGCTGTCGCCAACAGCACTGGTTCTTACATCAGCGCTTCTGGCCTCTTCACCGACGCTGGCGCACAGGATGTCTATACCACCGGCACTTCTTGGTGGCACGGGGCTGACGCCGGCGCTGCTGGCGCTTACAACCTCCCCAACTTCGGCGGACCTGCCGGTGTCACCTCCGGTGTCTCTGATGCCGGCACCTTTGTCCTCACCGAGACTTCTCTCGACATGCACTGCTGGGGTGAGAACCCAGTCGTCACTGCCAAGCTCCAGCTTAACGGCCAGGATCGCTTCTCTGAGCGCGAAGGAACTTACTTCGACCTCGTTCAGCCTTGGCAGCACCACACTCGCGCCCCTGATACCGGTATCAACCTGTATTCTTTCGCGCTGAGACCCGAGGAACACCAGCCTTCCGGCTCGTGCAACTTTTCTCGTATTGATAACGCTACTTTGCAGCTGGTTCTTTCCAACGCCACCGTTGAGGGAACTAACACTGCCAAGGTTCGCGTGTATGCCGTGAATTACAACGTTTTGCGTGTGATGTCCGGTATGGGAGGCCTGGAACATGTATTAATGGCGATGTTGATGTTCATCGTATTAGTTTCGAACCAGGGCCGAAAAGTGTCCTCCTGTAATCATTTGAGCTCTGATTACAGTAAACGAGTTGCGTCCTCAGTATCATGTTTTTAATGATATAACCAGACCAGACACTAGTGATTCCGATGATGATAAGTCGGAGTTGCGACACACCTTGTTGTTCTGGGAAGCCTTTAGAGCTCAAAAGTACCAAGCGTGTATCCGAAAGGAGCACGTGGCCAAGAGTAGAAACTTGGGTATGGTAATAATCTTTGAGATTAGGTGATCAGCATACTTACGATCTAAGGGCGCTAAGCAAAGCCTATGATCGGGTGCCAGAGACTGAACCGGTGTGGGTCGTTGATGAAGGTGTAAGCAACCTGAGACGGTCTATGATACAGTCCGGCCTCTAGTGAAAATTAGGGGAGAATCCGTGCGTATTCTAATTAATTTTAGTATATGTTTCCATAATATAACATCAATTCTATTTTATGTTTATCGCAAGATAAATATAAAAAATCGTATATTCAGTTTATTTCTACATCACAATTAGTGACATTCAACCACAATCATAAAACAACTCCACAATTTCAACCGTCTTCTCCGTAGCGTTTTCAGGTCTCGTCCAATATTCCACTTGTTCGCGCAACCTCTCCAAGCGCGACTCCCATTCTTTCTCCTTTGTTTTCTTCACTACGCACAATCCAAGTTTATTCACACCCCAGCACGAACTGACGTTTTCACCGTTTTCGTCGGTATACTCGTCAGGGTTAAACCGAACCATTATCAAAGGACGATGGCTGACGTCTTGAGATAATTGCATCACTCGTTTATTTTCGCAACTACAGTCGTATTGAATATGTTGATTTTCATCCACTTCCACAATAATGATTTGATACCCCAAATCAAGCATGATGTCAGGTCTGCGACGCGAACAGCCATCCGTTATTGTTTTATCCGCAACCCAACTTAAATCCGGGAAATGTGATGTTATGTATTCAACCACACAGCGTTCTTTGGTTTTGTAGTTCCGAGAGACGGGTTTGTCAGGATGAGCGTGGATGAAACAACGAATACAATATCCTTCGTATTTATTTCTAACAAGTGTATTACATAATTCTCCGTGACATTTCTTGCTAACAATATTAATCATCGTGTCTGTTTTATGTTTCAAACAGAAGACGGGTTTCGTCTCTCCATAATTATTATAATAAGGACGTATATTGCATCTAATATTATTTACATCAATATGAATACATCTAGGATTCTTCAAATCAATCATACCCATCATCTTGTGGTCTATGCAGTATATAGGTTTTTTTTCATCTGAAAAGTTGTAACAGGGTTGTTTAATACAACCATTTTCTTTACATTTTCTACTAATTACATCTATCATGTCTTCTGTCCGATGAACAGAACAGAACCTAGCTGGTTCTTCTCTTTTGTTAAATAATGCTCTTTTATCACATCCGTCGTGCATACATCTTTTTACGATTACATCAATCATATCAACATATTTGTGAGCAAAGCAATACCTACCATTGGTAGATCCAGGTATATTAAAATTTGCTATGGTTTCACAATCTTCGTAATTACATAAATCATATTTACTATTTCTAACCATCCCTATTAGTTTATGGAAGTTACACCGATGGTCTGTGTCATCAGACTTAAATTTATATCTTGATGGTTGTTGACACCTCACCCCCTCCTCATCCACAAAAGCACACTTCCTCGGCATTTTCACCCTACTTATAAATCCACCCCACCTAATTTAATTTCAATTTTACCCCTAACAAAAAATTGAAATTGTTTATTCCGTTTCACCCTATTCCATACACAGCTCCACATTCGTTCGGCTTCACTTCGTTCGGCTCCACATTCGTTTCGCTACTTCATTCCGCGATGACCCTCCAATTCCAACAACAACACGACTATATCACCCAGAAATACGGCTCCGCATCCGCATCCGCCTCCGCGTCCGTCGTGACCTTCAAACCAGGCCACACGAAATCTCTCGGACGCACCGCTAATCAAATGAAAAATCCCATCTGGGAAATTACAAATCCCCAGACCGGCGAAATCGCAACGATTGTCATGTATTGCGAACCCAATGAATACTGCGAATTATGCCCCACGAGCTACCAAAAAATACTGGAATACGAAGCAACACACAACCAAGGCGAGAAGCTCACGTGGTATAAAACCACAAACGGATATATTTCGTGCCACAACAACGTCTTCATCCATCAAGTGATTATGAATACGTGGGGACACGGAAAAGGCACGAGCATTGTAAGCGTCGACCACCTTGACCGAAACCCAATGAACAACCGATACGACAATTTACGCATCGCTACATTACAAGAACAACAGAAGAACAGCAAAGGCACGGCCGATGATGGGAGCAAGCGCAATAGAAAACATAGTGCGCGTGAACTCCCCGACGGTATCACCCAAGACATGATGAAGAAATATGTGGTGTATTACTTTGAATGGTTGGATAAAGAACACACGAGGAGTCGCGAATTCTTCAAGGTTGAGAAACATCCCAAACTTGAAAAACCGTGGATGACGAGCAAATCCGAAAAAGTGTCGCTCTTACAAAAATTGGAATCCGCCAATAAGGTCGTCAGTGATTTGGAAAAGGGTATCTTCCCCGAAGATACTGCGCCAGCGGCGGTGTTGCCGAAATATATCTCGCTCGTCGTTGTGCGCGAGAAACCGCATTTGGTATATGAACGACGACGCGAAAGCGGAGTCCGTGAAGGATTGCGAATGGTCTTACCTCAAAACTATACAATAGAAACTGAAATCGTGAAGATGAAAGAGAAAGTAGAAGCAAAATACGGTGTGGGAGCGATGGATT
>JACCDO010451731.1_pt1 | contig 17355 bp, 17 predicted proteins | sample 7446101 | NCBI WGS metagenome assembly JACCDO01 (sample SAMN15323440, study PRJNA562643) | freshwater metagenome | isolation source: river surface water | place: USA:Blue River Watershed | collected 2017-08-16 | reverse complement strand
TCCACAAGATACAATTGGTGATTTTAATGATGATGAATTAGAAGATTATGATGAAATTATGATTGGAGGAAGTTTTTTAACTAGTTCTCTTGATTTTCGTGGAAAAAATATTAGTTATTCAGAATTAATAGACGATGAATTAAAAGAAGAAGCATATGAACATCATAATCCAAATGAATGCATTGAATATGCAAATAAATTAGAATTATCATTAGCAGTTCATAATAAAGATACTCTTACTGAAGAACAAAAAGAAGATTATGATAATGTAAATAGAGGAATTAAATGGCTAAAATTTTGGGGAACGAATGGTCATGGATATCATGCATGGTGTTAATATTAAAAATTATTAACCATTATTCTAAATAAAATTTCCAATCAATTACATTTATTTTATTAAATATATCATTATCACAAGAAATAAGTTTAGTTCCTCCTGGAGTGAAATTAAAATGTGATGATAATTTAATATCAAGTTGTTTAATAATTTTTCCAGTTTTTATATCCCATATAAATGTCAATTTATTATATTGATGATTTCCAATAACTTTAGTCAAGCATGGTGTTAACATAATATTATCAATAATTAATATTATCCGTTCATAACCAAAATTTGGTTTTTCTAATAAGATTATTTTATTAATATCAATATTAATAATAAAATATTTTTCATTCCATGAAGAAACTAATATATAATTTTTATTGAAATAAATAGAATTAATGTCAATTCTCCTATCGTTTGAAGATATCAAATTAAATGTATGAACTATTGTTTTCATTTTTGTATCAAAAATAAAAACATCCCCTTGGTTTGTTCCTAGTGCTAACATATCATTAGATAAATTATGAGTAATATATGATATTTTGCCAGTTAAGTTCGGAATTTCATATACATAGTATTCATACCATTCATTTGTTTCTAATGAATATTTATAATAATAAATAAGATTTGCATTTGTAATTAATAGTTCATTTTTTGGAGTAAAAGTATGGTCTGGTCCATAAGTTCCTTCTTCATAAAGTAGTACTTGAATTAATTCTCCAGTCTTAATATTCCATATACCAATATAATTATCTTCACAAGAGCCTGAAACAAATGTTCCGCAAGGACTAACTGAAATTTTTTTAATATACTCTGTTCTGGTTTTAATTTTGAGCATCCTTTTCAAAGTTTTAAAATCATACACTTCAATACTATTATTACAATTTTTAACAATAGAAGAACACATATCAGCGTAATCGCAAATAACTGACATTACTTCATTAGGTAGAATAGAACTAGATAAAACATCATGGCTTTTAATAATTGATACCATACTTTTAATTATAAAATAATATATTTATTTAATTTCAATTTTTATGGGATAAACAAAGTTTATCCCATATTAATTATTATCTTTGTTGACGTCTATTAAAATTAATTTAACTTTGTTAAATTAATTTTAGACAGTCAACATAATTTCAATTTTTCCCATATAAATAATGAAAGTTTACTTTCTTTATTTATATTAGTAAAATTAGGTGAAGGAGTGAAAACGACTGAAATCAATTTTTATGGGATAAACTTTGCGAATTATATAAGTCTCATGCGTTTGAATAATGGTTCAGGTGAAATTGATGTTGATTTATTTATTGGAATTGGTTTAATTATTTGTTGATTATTATTATTAATTGGCCCAGGATTAATTATTTTTAAACTATTAATAATAGTAGGAGGTTTATCCATATAATCTTTAGTATTATATATGGCATATAATTATCAATTTTTTGTAAAATTTATTTAATATTCATAAAAATCACATACTAATTCATCATATCCATCAGGTATAGTTTCTTCCATTGATATAACATCGCGAGACCATTTTCCACATAAATCTTTATTATGACCATGATAATCACCTCCACCACTACCATTACCCTCAGATATTAACAATGGTAAAGGATGAATATTATTATGACAATTTTCTTTATTAACATATAATTTTTGTGTATGATTAACAATATATTTACAAAATCCTTTATATCCATTTTTATTATATGAACTATAATTATCAGCCAGTCTATATAGATTAATCATTACATCCTCATCATCTTCATTTATATAAGGTATTTCTTCTTCTGCATAATCTCCAGCCCAAATAATACGAGATTTATAAAAATTACTATATTTACTAATTAAATATTCAACTGTATTCATCATATCAGTATTAAGATATGAATGTTCCATTAATTTAGAACCTTCATCATATTCTCTTGGTTCTAATACTAATAAGATAACTTCTTTATCATTCTTTTTATCATTATCTAAAATAATAAACTTGTAATATTGTCCCATTAATATCAATTATATTTTTTGTTTATATTAAAATAATCAATTTTTATTTATACAAAGTTTTTTATTCTGAATTTTCCTCCACTTTACTATTATCAACCATATGAAATGCTTGTTCTGGTTTAATATTTTCATTGATTAATTTAATAACTGTGTCAACGAAATAATTAAAATCATCACAATCATTTTTCTTGATAATGATTTTAACAATAGTATTATAATCATTAATTTCTTCAATTAAATAATCTAATAAATCGAAATCAAAATTATCAATTGTATAATTTTCAAGTAATTCACGTATTAAATTTTCAGGAATACCTTTTTTTTTTAATAAAATGAATTTTTCAATATAAGCTTCATTAAAAAATCCCATTTCACTTATACTATATGATAATAAAATTAGTTCATCCTTATCAAAACCATGTTCTAATAATTTAATAAAACTCTTCATTTTATTTTCATCTACATTAATTTTAATAATATTTTGTAAAAAATTAGAAGTATTATTAATATTGGCTATTTTAATAAATAAGTCCAGTCGCGTTTGATTAAATGTGTTAATTGCATTTACTGAGATATCACGAGTTAACCCAAGATTAATTAATACATTTATTTTTTCAAGCTGTATCTCATTGAAATTATTAACAATAATAGCACTTTCAATAGAGAAATTTTCATCAATTAATTCAAAAATTCTTTGAAGAGAATTTTCATTTATTTTAGTTGCTACTTTTTTTGCCTCATTAAATGGAATTCCACGTTCTATGATTTTAATCATTATTTTAATTTGTTCTGTATTAAGATTAATTGCAATCCAATGACTATCATTCATATTATATCCATTTTTAATAAAATGCATAAAAATATTATAATGTTCTTCTTTTAAAGAAGTTGCTAATTTTGCGAATTCATGATTATAATTATGAATTACTCGTAAAAAATAATATTTAAACATTCTACTTTGTTTATCAATTTTAAATGGATTATATTTACGCAAATTATTATAATTTTCTAATAACATTTCGTTAGTATTATTTGATAAAAAATTGGCAATTAATTTAATATTATTTAATTTATTTTGAATGCTATCATTATTATAACATCCACATATAACATAATTAACAAGACCATTGTTTTTATTATTATTTAATAATTTATTTATTATTTGATCAATATAATTTTTATAAATATTAAAAATGTATGTATTACTCTCTGCGAATTTGATGATATCATTAATATTAATAATTTTATCAAATATAGATAAAATTATTTCAATTGGTATATTTGTAATATTAGGTGAATGTAAAGACATATCATAAAATACTCTGGTATTTATTTAAAAAAATTTCAATTTTTATAAAACTACACATATGTGTGTAGTTTTATAACTGTTAATTGGAGTAATTATAATCCACGTGATAAATTCATCAACATCATTGCAACCATTTCATCAGTAAATGTGGAAACATCGGGCATAGTTTCAGGTTCGTATAATAATTGTTTAATATTTGGTTGTTTATATGGATTATTATAAATAATATCAACAATCTGTGATAAAATATTATTAATTCTAGTAAATTCTTTATATTTACTAGAATTATAATATTCTGCAAGTTTTTCTTGATTATTATTAATAGGAGCTGTTTCATTAAAAATAATATATTTAATATTGTTTTTAATGCATAAGGGTGGGATAAGATTAATATTGTCAATTTTAATAAATGGACTATCTATGTTCTTTTTTTGAGCAGTAACTTTAATTTTAGAAGGTAAATTTAAAATGATTTCATCTGGAACATTATTCATGTTAGATAATTTAAGATTGTTTTTAATTTTTTCTGAATTAATAAAATATATACTTATTTGAAATTCAAATGTATATAAATTATTATTATGTATATTAATATTTACCATTGGAGGTAAATTATAATATTTATTATAAATAATTCCATTAGCAATAATAGAACTAGTAACCCATTTTTTAGTTCCAAACATTTGGTCTAAATGATACGATGCTATTTTATGATATTTATAATACAATTCATCTGAAATATTCATATAATTATATTTATTTAATAGTTTATAATAAAAAAATTCAATTTTTATTATAAATTAATATATACATGAAAATTATTATAATAATTATATTTTTAATAATATTACTCTTTTTATTATTAATAACATTAAATAATAAAATACTAATTGGTAATGATAAATATTTTTTTTTAGAAAATGCATTAATTGCGTTCAATATTAAAAAACTAGATAAGTTTGAGAATATTTCATCATCATCAACATCATTATCTGAACCTACCTCATCAACATCATCATCATCATCATCCTCATCCTCATCCTCATCATCATCATCATCATCATCATCCTCATCATCATCATCATCATCATCATCATATGAACCTACCTCAACAACATCAAATGAAATAATATTTAAAACAACTAGTGATTTTAATAAACATTTAGAAAAATTATTATTATATCTATATCCAAAAATTGATTATGATGAAATTGATAAATTAGCAATTAAATATAATCTGCTTAATAAGAAGTCTAAAGATATAATTAATCAACCAAATATATTATTTAATCCTAAAATCTGGTATGATAATATTTTATACTTGTTAGATTTAGATGAAGCATATATGTTTATGGCAATTGATAATTTAACAGTAGATGATGTTGTTTTATTAATGACAATTCCAGTATCAGTTAGAATAATATCAAAGGACTTACCTAAACAAATCAATTATGCGGTCGTTTATATAGACGAAACAAAAACTAAAAATATTTCTTTTACATTAGAGAAAATTTATTTAAAAATTAACAATGATTATGAAACAACTAAAATTTTAAAAATTTATTATTATAATAATTTAAATGAAAATATTTCAGAAAGTGATGCAATTGAATCTATATTTTCAGGGACAAGAATAATAGAGGAAATGCGTGATATAGATAATGCTAGTAAATTATATTATACTAAAATTGAATTAACAATAGATGGTTATTATAAATATCTTTCTTATATTTTTCCTAATATTGATATAAATAATATTGATAAAAATAAAGATTTATATAAATTATATTTTAATACTAGATTTATTAAATTTTTATGTATATTATCTAATATTAATTTTACAACAGAATTAAATAATGATATACATACATTAGAAAATGAATTAATAAAAAAAATGCGTCTTCAAGTTATAAATCCAAAAGTACATACACGCGATTCTAATGGAATGGATATAATCGTATAATTAAAACAAACACATTCTTTTACATAGTTTTATTTCTTTTTCCAATTATTTTCTTTTTGATATTTAGCATGATTATCCATAATTTCTTTAATCTTAGTTGCAGTTAATTTTGTTTGGTCTATACCTTTTGGAATACTAATAAAAGTTGGCTTTTTAGTTCCATGTGGCACCATTAAATATTTACCATTATCACCATCTTTTAAATATACCTTTGTTTTTCCTATCATATAAGTATTATTTGGTAAAGAACCTTCTGAACCTTTTCCTTGGTCTAATTCTTTAGCCAAATCTAATAATTCATCATTTGATAATTCTGTTGGGTCTAATTCTTTATCTTTAATTCCAACTAATTTAGATGCTATCTTGAAATAAAACCCAAATTTTCCTTTATTTAATATTACATTAGAACTACCTATTTTTCCAACATCTCGTGGATATTGTAAAAAAGTTATGGCATTTTCTAAGGTTACATCTTTTGGTTCCATATCACCAATTGAACCAAATTTTGTATTATTATCTTTATCAATACTTTTAACACACCATCCAAATTTAGATTTAGTCAAATAAATCATTTGATCATTATGAGAACCTAAATTTTTATCATTAGCACTATAAGCAGAACCAAGTGATTTTTGTGGAGCATCTCCATTTAATTTAATTATAATTGGATTAAATGTATCATAAAATTCTTTAATAACATTGAACCATTTTATTTTTTCATTTTCTATTAAATCTAATTTTGTTTCTAAATCACTGGTAAAATCAACATTAATAATATTATTAAAATATTTAACTAAAAATTCATTAGTCTTATATCCTAATTCTGTAGGTATCATTTTTTGTTTCTCAGCACCAATCTTCACTTTTTTACTTTTTTCTTTAATAGAATTATATTTTTTATTTGACACAGATAATGTAATAACATCTTTTTCAATCCCGTCAATATTTTTAATTTCCACATAATTTCTGTCTAAAATTTTAGTAATAATAGCAGAATATGTACTTGGTCTTCCTACACCTGATGTTTTTAAATATTTAATTAAACCAGCTTCATTATATCTTAATTTAGGTGTAGTAAATGTCTCAATCATATCTGTATTAATATGATTAACAATTGTATCATTAGAACCATTTATTTTAATATCTAATAAACCTTTCTTATGTTCTTCTTCCTCCGAATCTGCTGATTTATCTGTTTTACCATAAATAATTAAAAAACCATCAAATTTAACTTCTTGAAAAATAGATTGATATAGACTTTCATCTGGTAGAATAGATTTATTAGAACCTCCTAAACCTTCGCTTCTAATATCTATATTAATTGTTTGAACATCTACTATTGCATTACTCATAAGACTAGCTGTTGCTCGCTGCCAAATTAAATGATATACTCGTTGCATATCATTTGTAATATTTTCACCTTCAATTACTTCTACTGGATTAATATTACGAATAGCTTCATGTGCTTGCTGAGTATGCTCTCCTTTGTCTTTATATTCACGATATTTATAATAATTTTCACCATAATTTTTATTAATAAAATCTTTAGTCATTCCAATAAATTCTTTAGATAAGCAAATTGAATCTGTACGATGATAACTGATATGAGAATTTTCATATAATTTTTGTAATGTGTCTAAAATTGTTTTTGTTTTCATACCTAATTTACTACTAGCTTCTTGCATAATAGTAGCTGTAGTATGAGGAGGAGAAGGATGTCTTTGAGTTTCTACAACATTAGCACTAACCACTTTACAAACAATTGATTTATTCAATTGATTTAAAATATTAATTGCAGTTTCTTTACTATTAATTTTATAGTTTTCTTTATTTTTAGTCAAAACTGAAGCTATAGTAATATTATTATATTTAAAATCACTTGTTGATTTAAAAAATGGTTTATCAATAATATTTTGAATGCTATCATTTACTTCTTTTTCCTTATCAATAATGATGCGCACAGCAACTGATTGAGTTCTACCTGCTGATGTTCCTCCCTCTAGGTATTTTTGTAATAAAGGTGATAACATATAGCCCATTAATCTATCAACAATACGACGAGCACATTGTGCATCACATGATGGCATATGAATTAATGTTGGCTTAGAGATAGCATCAATTATAGCACTTTTAGTAATTTGATTAAAAATAATTCTTTTATAAGTTTGTAAATGTAGAACTTCTTTAATTGATAAAGCGATAAATTGACCTTCTAAATCTAAATCTGATGCAATAATTACTTCATCACATTTATTTTTATGATATAAAAGATTTGTAACAACTTTTTTTTTATCATCATTAATAACATAATGAGGTTTAAAATTATTATCAATATCTATAGATAAATTTTTTGGGTCAAGATCACGAATATGACCGAAACTGGCTTGGACGCTATAATCTGAACCTAAATATCCTTGAATTTTTTTTGTCTTTGCTGGTGACTCTACAACTACTAAATACTTTGGCATTATTAATTAATATATACTAATTGTTTAATATATATTAAATCAATTTTTATGAATTAAAAATATCATATTCATTTTTCTTATTCAATAAATTCATATCAAAACCATAGGTTATCACTTGCGACTTAAAAATAATATAAAAAGAGAATATAATATATTTTATATCCATGGAGCTATTTTTGTTCCGCCGTCATATTTAACAGCTAAATTCTTTTCAACTAAAATATCATTTAATGATTTTTCACTATCACCATTATATAATTCTACTAATACGCGCCCGTACTTATCCATTTGAAGGCAGCGTACACTAATTGTTTTTTTATTTTTATTTAATATATTTATAACTTCTTCTTTTTTAATATCTAAATTATCAAAATTAGAACTTAGATTATCTTCACATATCATTTTAAGTAATTCAGCACGTGCCTTTTTGGCCCATACTATTTCATTATCACGATTTGGTTTATCTTTACGAGGCTTCATTTCAGGTGTATCAATACCATTTAATCTACATGTAAATTTATAAATTGAATTTTGTAGAGGTAATACAATTTTACAAGTATCAGCATCATAACAAGAAACAACCCTTCCTTGTAATGTTAAACCACATAATGAAAATTCAGGAGTATTATCATTAGTACAATCTTTAATATCTATATTAAGATGGCTCATTAAAATAATATATATTATATTTATTATAATATAATCAATTTTTATTTATACAAAGTTTTATAAATTATCAAATGAATTATTATTGAATGATATTAATTGGTTGTCTAATAATCTTGATACTCTTGATGGATTATATAATATAAGATTACTTGTATCTATTAATTCTTGTTTAAATTTTGATGTTCTTTTAATTGTAATTAAAAATCTTTTTAATAGTTCTATATTAATTCTAATATCTTCAAATTCACCATATAGTTCATCTAATTCAAATTCTTCCATTCCATTAGTTGGAGTATTAGTAAACTCAATCTCATGTTTAATAATACTAAATTTATTTTGTAATTGTTTTAATTTATTATATTTAGTTTTTATATAATTATCCATAATAATATTAATAATGTAATATTGTAATTTTTATTTCAATTTTTATGAGATTAAATATTCGTTTTACGAATATTTAATAACAGAATAATAAACCAAAGGTTCGTAATTGCGTGGACAAATGAGTTTTGATTTTTCCCATATCTTCCACTTGCGGCTAAAGCTAATTTTCTAAATATTTTCTTGAAAATTATATTTACTACTTAATAATAAATAATGTAATTTAATACTATTATCATAATCTCCTTTAATTTCCATTTGATTTTCAATAAAATTTATAATTGTTTTATAATTATTCATATTAATCATTAATTCCATTAAAAATAATTTAATTGATTGAATAAAATTATATATACTTTGCCAATAATCATCAATACCATCTTTTTTATGAACATAATAACTATTTTCAAAATCAGTCATAATAGCTTGATATCCATTTGTTTCTAATATAAATGTTCTTTTACTTGTTTCATAATGTGATTTATAAGAATATTTAAATGTTTCTTCATCAGTTTCATTTATAAATATTTTATTTAAAATATTTTTATCATTATCTTGTCTATAAATAAAACCAAAATAATGATAACTTAAAAACATATTTATAAATACTTGATTAATTAATGTTTTTAAAATATCAATATTATCTAGTCCCCAAACTGCTTTATATATAGAATTATATTGATAAAATGGTGTCATTAAAACCAATTTATTTTTATATTTTTTAGGAGAACAAATATATTTAGGTATTCCATTTGGAATATATTTTCTTAAATTTTTAATTATATTCCATTCATATTTTATATCTTCTATGTTTCCTATTTTAATAACAATATTATTATTATTATTATTATTAATGATTGATTTTATTTCCTCATCGTATTCATAATCTTTTAAATAAAAAATTTTGTATGTAGTCATTATAATATTATATTATTAATTTTTAAATAAATTTACTCTTAAAAGGTTAATAATGAAAGTTTACGCTGAAGTAATTCCTGATATTTTTTAATAATTTCTTCTTCAGTTGAACCATATGGAGATGTAAACTTTTGTAATTTTTTTTTAATTTGAGTATTGAATATTTTAACTGAATATAATTTAATAATATTATTATCTTCCATTGAATTATCAATTTTACTATATCTTAGATAATTGACATATTTATTATTTATATCATGAATAATATTATAAATTCCTTCTTCTCCACATACCTTATTTATTTCTTCATTTAATTCTCTAATTTGTTGGTCTATTTTAATTAATTTATCTCTAACAGGATTACCTAATCTTCTGTTACCACTTTCAATATTAAATTGATTTTTTAGTTTATTTAATTGATCATTTTTACTAAAAGCAATAATTATATTATTAATATTAAAATTAAAATTTGTTTGAATATCCATTTCTTTTAATTTTTTAATACGATTTCTATAAATAATAATTTCATTTATAAATATATTTATATCAGTTTCATTATAATCATCAAATTCATTTATATATTTTTCATTATTAAATTTTAATAATTTTAATTCATGCTCTAAGCTTTTAATTTGCCATTCTTCTAAAACATCATTATTATACGAACCACCTCTAACATTATCAATTCCATATATTAACATATATTTTTTGACCATTTTATCAACATCCATAATATCATTTGTTTCTTTACTTTCTAAAATTTCTTTCAAATTAAGAATATTTGATTGATTATTATTATTATAATTTACTAAAATATGATTATTTAATAACAAAGCAACTAATATATAAATCATTAAATATATTAATAATAAATAATAATAAAAATTAAAATCAATTTTTATGGCTAGTTTTTATTTATTTTTCATTACGCTAATAATTTTTTTAACAATTATTAACACACATATTAATATAAAAATTATTGCAATAATACCAATACCAATATAATAAATATTATTTGTATTATTTTGTGATGGTTTTGATGATTGTAATTTTGAACCTACACTTGAAACTGTTTCTTGAGATATAATAGTAGTTGGTTTTACAAGAACTGGTTGTGTTTCTGAAATTGCAGTAGTTGTTTCAATAACTATATCTGGGGCAAGTTCAATTGTAGTTTCTAAATTTTCAAAAATAATTTTATTAGTGTTTTTATTTGTTGCTGAAATGAATTTATTTTTTCTAGTATCATTCAATCCATTTATATATATTTTAATAGTTGAAACATTACCAATATTATTAAATACATTTGGACTCATTTCAATATTATAAATATTACCTTCAAATGTAATACTAACTAAATTAATACAATTATTAAATGCAAAATCATTAATAATAGTTACATTATATGGTATTATAATACTTTTTAATTCAGAACATTCTGAAAATGAATAACTACCAATAATAGAAACACTATTTGGTATTATAATATTATCTAAACGGTCGCACTTAGAAAATGTATAGTCGCTTATTACAGTAATATTATTTGATAAAGTAATACTAGTTAATTCTCTACAATTATAAAATGCATTATTACCTAAATTAGTGACATTATTTGGTATAATAATATTTGTTAATCCAGAACAATTATAAAATGCATAATCACTTATTGTAATTATACTATCTGGTATATTAATATCGGTTAATTTAGTGCAAGCTGCAAATGCACGATTACCTATATAAGTAGCACTATATGGTATTACAATATTATTTAATTTAACGCAACCATAAAATGTATAATCATTTATATTAACAACCCCATCTGGTATAATAACACTTGTTAAATTAACACAAGCAGCAAATGCACGTTCTTCAATAATACGCATACTATTTGGTATAGTAATATTTGTTAACTTAGAACAAGCAGAAAATGAAGTATTTCCTATAGAAGTGACACTATTAGGTATTACAATTCTATTTAAGCTGGTGCAACTATAAAATGCATTGTCACCTATCGTAATAACTCCATATGGTATAATTATACTAGTTACTATAGATAAATATATAAATGCTTCAGAACCTATATGTAATACACTTGTATCATTTATTTTATCAGGTATAACTATTTGAAGAGGTTGTATATTAGTAGCATCATTTCTATTGTATTTAATTGTATTAGTAATGTAATTAAATGTAAAAAAACGATCAAAAGTTGGTATATAAAAATCATCTGAAGGATAAATCGATATTGTTGATGTTTCATCTGTTACTGATGGTGTTGTTTCATTTGCTTCTTCTGGTGGTGTTTCTTCTTCTTCTGGCGGTGTTGTTTCTTCTTCTGGTGGTGTTTCTTCTTCTGGTGGTGTTTCTTCTTCTGGTGGTGTTTCTTCTTCTGGCGGTGTTTCTTCTTCTGGTGGTGTTGTTTCTCTAGAAGTTGTTGTTATGGGATTTGTTCTGCTCTGAAATTTTTCTATATTTTTCTCTATAAAATATTCATAGGGTAATATTTTAATCATATATAAAATAATATATAAAATAATAAATTTAAAAATGAAATATAAACATTATTTTTAATAATATTATAATGATTATAATATTATTAAGAGGTTTTTCAAATTCTGGTAAAGATTTTGTTGGTACTATATTGAGTAGCAAATATAATTATAAACAATTTTCATTTGCAAATTCATTAAAAAGAATTATTGCTGAAAAATATAATATCCCATTAAATCAACTTTACTCTCAAAAAGGTAAATCAATGGTATGTAATAATGATATATTTAAGAGAACATATAGGCAATTATTAATAGATGACGCATTAAAATTAAAAGAAAATGATGAGGATATATTTGCTAAATATTGTTGTAATTCTATTATTAATAGTAATTGTAAAAATATAGTAATAACTGATTGGAGATTTGAGAACGAATTAGATGTATTAAAACAATATTTTCCAAATGCACAAATTATTCCAGTTCATATTATTAGAAAAAATCAAAATAAAAGTTCAATAGATGATATATCAGAATATCATCTAATAAATAGACAAAATGATTATACTATTATAAATAATATGGATGATACAATATATGATAATATAAATAGTTTTATTAAAAATATTATTTCATTCGCAGATGTAGATATAAACTAATTTTTTTTAGCTCTATACTTACGAGAATAAATACAATTTAGATAACGTCGTTTTTCAGATTTTAGTGTTTTTATTTCATCAGGTCCTAAATCGTATTTTTTAATGTATTTTTTAATTTCAGTGCAACTTAATTCTAATACTTCAATTGGCCAATGATCCTTATTTTAAATATTATCCCTCCACTATATTCGCGAAGCGAATATAGTGAAAGGATATCTATATCTTTTTTTACCATCTGGAATATTATAAAATGAATGAAAGATATTTTTATTAGTATCATCTAAATAATTAATATATTCGTGTTCGGATTGATTATATTCCATAATAATAATTATTATTATTGAATATAAAATTTTGATTTTCAATTTTTATAATATAAAAAAATAATAATAATATATTATTATGCAAATTGCACCTGCTGAAATTGAGGAAGGTAATATTGAATATAAAAGACATTTTTTTAATATTAATAATACCAGATTAAATCAATTAACTGCTCAGATGAATTGGAGAATAAATGAGGGTAATGGAATATGTTATTATTATTTAGGTATTTGCGATGATGGTACATTATATGAAAATTTTTCTCAAGAAGAAATTGATTATTCATTAGATATTATTAAAATGATGGCAGATGGATGTAATTCTTATATTGAAAATATTATTATAAATAGAATTGATATTTATATTTGGTTAAATATAATAATTAAACGAAAGAATGAATATATGAATGAATATCGATTTTATTTTAAGGGAAATAATTTAAAAAAATTAATGAAGAAAGAAGGCTATGATTATAAAAAATCTAAAGATATTTATTTTAATACAATAATTCATAATAATGAAAAATATTTATTTTTTGAATGTAAAAAAAAAATAGATATTGATAATATTAATACTATAATTGATTTTAATTTAATTATAAATAATAATTTTAATACTTTGTTTGAATTAATTAATTATATTGAAAAAAATATGACTGGAAATAATAATAGTATGGATGAAGTTATTTTTAATATTATAAAAACTAATCATATTGAATCAGTTGGATATATAGTATCTGGTTTTTTAAAAAGTGGTAAAATTAAAAAAGGAATGATATTAATATCAAATAAATATAATTTGAGTTGTCAAATTATATCAATTCATAATAATCAAATAGATTGTAATGATGCAATTGCTCCTGCGACTATATCAATTAATGTATTAATTGAAGAACCTATTAACAAATTAGATGGTATCTTATATAATGATATTAATAAACCCCGCGGCCGAAACGAACAGGGGAACCAACTACTGCTGGACCTCCAACAACAACGCCAGGACCGCCGGACATACCAATTATTCCAGAAGGCTGAGCGCCGGCGATTACACCGCTCCCGAAAGGAACTGGTCCAACTGGAATTATTTGTTTAGATGGTGTTACAATATGAGTAGGTCCAACGGTCATAGGAGTAACAGTAGTAGTTGATGCAGTTTTATTAATTATATCAGTTAAATCAAACATTGTTTCTTCATCATCTGGTTTAATTTTTTTATTTGCAAATGTAATTCTATTTCCATCAATGATTTCTGTTTTAATTAGTGATGTTTTTCCTCCTGGACCAAATACTTTACAAGTATTATTATTAATCTTTTCTATTTTTGAAATTGGAAAAGTGCTACCATCTTTTGTTATGGCTATAATTTGTGTTCCTTGTTCATCAATTCTAATAATCTCTTCAGATGATGTATTTACTGGTCTAGCACCATATATAACACCAGCAACTCCTGGGCCACCCATCATTGGACTACCCATCATTGGGCCACCCATCATTGGACTACCAATCATAGCAGGTCTTTCGACCATTAATGGACCAGCTGGTGAGATAATTCCAGCAGGACCACCTATTGATGATGGACCAACTGCAAAAGATAATCCTGGATTTGGATATGGAGCTTTAGGATTATTTGATGAAAAACCAACTATACCAGGGAATGTAGCAACAGCAGCAGCATCCATTGGAAGTAATTGTATTGATGCTTTTCTGCGTCTATCAGCATCATAGTATTTAACATTAGCTTTCATGTGGTTATATTGATCAGTTAAAACAATTTGTTCAATGTTCATGAAATGATTTAATTTAATGAATTTTTTAACAGCTTCTCTAAAGTCATTAGCATCAATTGGCATAGCAACTGGATAGACGATTCTGTATGACATGTATATATAATAAACTATAGGTTTTAATTTAATATTAAATATTATATATTATATTTTTTATAATATAATATATAATGACTGACTTAAATTATAAAAATAAATATTTGAAATACAAGAAAAAATATCTTGAATTATGTCAAGATACTTTCATTTCTAATATGATTAGTGATAATATCACTAATCATCATTACAAGAAAAAATATTTAGCTCTTAAAGAGCTTAAATATTTAAACAATAAAAAGTATCTTGATTTATTACAATCAACAAATAATAAATATAAACAACAATTTGGTGGTGGTCCGTTATCTTTTATATCAAGAGAAGATTTTAATAAAAGATTTTTATCTAAAGAACCAAGTGGAATGTTATATTTAATGGAATTTATAGCATTATATAAATCAATTGAACCGAAACCTGAATTAAATATATTAATTGGTGCAGCTAATGTTAATGATTATGACTTTAATAGATTTAAAAATTCTAATTATTTATTATTTATAGATAATTTTCTTATTAGTAATAACAAAGAATTATATAAAGAAAGGTTATATGATATGTTTACTATATCTAATCTAGGTGAAAATGATACAACTTGGTTAAACTACGCACAAATATCAAACAGATTAAAGAATATGGTAGATACAATTTGTACTGATATTAATACTGCTTATTTTTTAGACGCAGCTAAGCATTTTGCTTTGGCATTAAAGGCATTAAAAATAGGAGGTAAATTTATATTTTATCATGTAGAACATTACAGACATCCATGCATGTTAAATGGAAGTAAATTTAAAATGGGAAATACAGGAGAATATGTTACAGATGAACTTATTAGTTTATTGACAATAGACCATCAAAATAAAACTGTTAAAGTTTTAGGAGATGAAAATATATTAACATTATTTAATAAATATACTACTAATATACTTGCATGTGAATTTCCAATTCACATTATAAATGAAGGAAAGTACTATGAACATAATTTATATGAGGCTTATCACCGATATTTAGTATTATCATTTCCAAAGTTTGATGTTAATCTTCATACATTTAATTTTATGAATTTCACATATCCTGTCCCAATTCCAAATGAGACAACTGAATTAGAATTTGTACGCTTTATAATAAATTACGTTATGACTGATGCAGAAAGAACAGATTATTTAACTACTAAAACTTTAACTAATGAAAAATTAGAAGAATTAATTAGTAGAGTTATTAATACTCAAGTATTAATTGATAAATTAAAATCAAAAATTACTGATTTTGTTTTTGATATAACTATATTTAGAAGTAATGTTATTTCTGAATTTACACAAAATTTTAATTATTATGAATTAATAAAGAATGAATAATTTAAAAAATAAATATATATTTATTTCCATTAGATATCCGCAAGTGGAGGGATAACAATATTTAATTAATTTGTTTAATTTTATTTTTTAACATATTATATTTATGTTTATATTGTAAGTATTTTAATTTATATAAATCAGAATTTTTTAATGTATTTAAGGTTGTTCTACTTCTAATAATATTTTCTGATGTAGTATTAGGAGAAACATATGCACCATAATATGCACTTGCATCTGAATTAAATTCATTAAGAGCATTAATGGGTAATTCATCTGGTTTAATATTTTGTAAATTATCTGTTCCATCATATAATTCATCAATATATTTATTAAGATTATCAATTGGTATAGACAAATTAAATGCAGGATACATATTATAAAAACCTTTTATTGATAATGCTTTTTGTAATTTTAATATATTTTCCTTTGGGTAAATAGTAATATTATTAATTACATTTTTATTATTTATTAAACAATTGTGTAAAAAGTTAATTAATATAATACCTATATGTAAATTATAAGCAAATAATGGTTCAGCATAACATATCATAGGTGTATTAGCTTTAGTTATACCTAATTTCTTATGAATTATTTGTCTATATTCTT
>JACCDO010353423.1_pt1 | contig 17356 bp, 13 predicted proteins | sample 7446101 | NCBI WGS metagenome assembly JACCDO01 (sample SAMN15323440, study PRJNA562643) | freshwater metagenome | isolation source: river surface water | place: USA:Blue River Watershed | collected 2017-08-16 | reverse complement strand
TGCTCGATGCGCTTGTAGAGCAGCGGCTGCGTGTAGCTCGGCTCGTCGCCTTCGTTGTGGCCGTGGCGGCGGTAGCAAACGATGTCGAGCACGACATCGCGCTGGAAGTGCATTCGATACTCAAGCGCGAGCCGGATCATGCGGATCGCGGCCAGCGGATCGTCGCCATTGACGTGGAACACCGGGGCTTGGATGCCCTTGGCGATGTCGGTGCAGAACGGCGTGCTGCGCGAGTCCTCAGGCGACGTCGTGTAGCCAATCTGGTTGTTGACGACGACGTGCACGGTGCCGCCCGTGCGGTAGCCGTTCAGTTGCGACATCTGCATCGTCTCGTGGACGACGCCTTGGCCCGCGAACGCGGCGTCGCCGTGCACGAGGACTGGCAACACTTGCAGCTTGTCCGCGTCCTTTGGCAGCTGGTCTTGGCGCGCGCGCGCCATGCCTTCCACCACCGGGTCCACCGCTTCGAGGTGGCTCGGGTTGCACGCGAGTTCGACGTCGATGTCGATGCCGTTCTGCGCGCGATGCACCGCGGTGGCGCCGAGGTGGTATTTCACGTCGCCCGAACCCTGCGTCATCTCCGGATCGAGGTAGCCCTCGAACTCGGTGAAGATCTTGGTGAGCGGCTTCTGCATCACGTGCGCGAGCACGTTGAGACGGCCGCGGTGCGCCATGCCGAGAATCACGCGGCGCACGCCCATCTCGGAGCCGCGCTCCATCAACGCGTCGAGCACCGGGATCAGCGTCTCGCCGCCTTCGAGCGAGAAGCGCTTGTGGCCGACGAAGCGCGTGTGCAAGAAGCGCTCAAACGCCTCTGCGAGCACGAGCTTGTCGAGCGCGCGCAGCATCACCGCCTTGGGCAGGTCCTCGGCGTTGCGGTTGCCTTCCATGCGAAGGCGCAGCCACTTGCGCTGCTCGAGGTCCGCGATGTGCATGTACTCGACGCCGATGTGGCGGCAGTACGTGAGGTGCAGCGTCTCTTGGATCTCGCGCAGCGTCGCGAACGGCTTGTTGGTCACGCCGTCCGTGTAGAACGTGCGCTCCTTGTCCCAGATCGTGAGGCCGTAGGTCGACATGTCGAGCTCGGGCCAATCCTTTGGCTCGTAGCTCAACGGATCGAGGTCCGCGAGCACGTGGCCGCGCACGCGGTAGCTGCGGATGTAGGTCATCAAGCCCGCGGCGCGCTCCAGGTTCTCCGCTTCGCGCAGCCCGCTGCCGAGCGGCGGACGGCGATCGTTGACCATGTGCACGGGGCGATACGGCACCTTCAGCGAACGGAAGATGCCTTCGTAGAAGCCCTCTTCGCCGAGCAGCAGGCGATACATCCAGTCGAGGAACTGCCCCGACTCAGCACCTTGGATGACGCGGTGGTCATACGTGCTCGTCAGCGTCATCACGTTGCTGACGCCCAGTTCGGTGAGCACTTCGCTCGATGCGCCTTGGAACGCGCCGGGCACCGTGATCGCGCCGGTTGCGAGAATGAACGCTTGGCCCGTCATCAGGCGCGGCAGCGAACTCTGCGTGCCGATCGTGCCTGGATTGGTCAGCGTCCACGTGGTGTCCGCGAAGTCGTCGGGCACGAGCTTGCCCGCGCGCGCGCGATCGATCACCGCGTTGCTCGCAGCGAGGAACGCCTTGAAGTCCATGCTGCCCGCGTTCTTCACGTTGGGCACCACGAGGCTGCGGCGACCGTCCTTGCCGGGCAAGTCGACCGCGATGCCGAAGTTGACGCTGTCGGTGCGACGACGGAACGGCTTGCCGTCCTGCAGCACGAACGCGCCTGCCATCGCCGGCACCTTCTGGATCGCTTGCAGCGCCGCAAACGCGATCAAGTGCGTGAAGCTGACCTTCGGCAGGAAGAGACCCTGCTGATGGCGATTGAGGATGTGGCGGTTCTCCTCCAACACCTTGACGGGCACCTCGCGCGTCGACGTCGCCGTCGGCACCGAGAGGCTGTCCTCCATGTTGGCCACGATGCGCGCGGCGACGCCGGTCAGCGGTTGCATGCCCGCTGCAGGCTCGCGCACCGCGGTGTCGGCGGGAGCCGCTGCAACGGCAACCGCAGAGGCCGCGGCCGCCGCTGGCTGTGCACTGCGCGGAGCCGCGCGCTGCTCTTCGGGCAGCGTCGCGTCAAACCAGCGGCGCCACTCTTCGGGCACCGAGTCAGGGCTCTCCAAATACTCGCCGTAAACCTTCTCTGCGTAGGCGGCGTTGAGACCGAACACTTCCTCGAAATCGGGGCGGCTCATGAGCATTGCGGCGCGAACGGACAACAGCGGACCGAAGAACTGCGGGCGTCGACGAACTCTAGGTTGCGATCACGTGGCAGCGCGCGGCAGGACGATCGACCCGCCGCGCACGCAACTCACTTCTTGGTGAGCAGCATCACCATGCGCTTGCCTTCCATGCGGATGCCCGACTCCACCTTTGCGATATCGGACAATTCCTTGAGCACGCTTTGGATGACCTGCTCGCCGACATCCTTGTGGGCCATCTGACGGCCGCGGAACAAGCACACGAGCAGGACCTTGTCGCCTTCCGCCAAGAAGTCGCGCGCAGCGCGCACGCGCACTTGACGGTCGTGGTCGGCGATCGCGGGGCGCAAGCGCACTTCCTTGACGTGCACTTGGTGCTGCTTGCGCTTGCTCGCCTGGTCCTTCTTCTTCTGCTCGTACTTGTACTTCCCGTAGTCCATGATGCGGCACACGGGGGGCCGCTGGTCCGGGGCGATCTCAACGAGGTCGAGACCCTTGTGCGAGGCGAGCGCGAGCGCGTCTGCAGTCTCGATGATGCCGAGCTGCTTGCCCTCGTCATCGATGACGCGCACCTGACGGATACGGATCTGATGGTTGATGCGCGGACCGCGGTCCTGCATCGGCGGACGACGATCGGGGCGACCACCACCACCGCCACTCGGGCCACCGGGGCCACGGCTGCCGCCGGGACCGCCAGAGCTCGGGGCTCCGGCTCCGCCGGGACCTGCAGGCCGCGCGGGCCCGCTTGCCGGACCGCTGCTCGCAGGTCCGCTTGCGGGACCGCTCGAAGGACCGTTCGGCCCTTGGTTGTTGCCGCCACCCAATCCGCTACTGCTCGTCATGAAGCCTCGTCATTGCGTTCGATCGTCTCCTCGGTGAGGAAGGTTGTGTCGGCAAGGCGATCGCCCGCCGACAAGGGCGTGGAAGGTTAGGAAGGACCGCGAAGTGCCGCAACGGGCTGGAAGGAACGGGAATCGAAAGACAGCGGCGAACTGCAGGCCGAGAAAGCGCCCACGGCGAGGTAGAACGCCGAGCCCCATGCCAATGCGCTCGAAAGCAACCTTGCTGCTCGCCCTCTCGGCAGCCGCGGCCTGCGCCAACCCACCGCCTGCCCAGCGCGTGCACGCGTTCCGGCTGAAGCCAGGCGACGACCTGCTCGCGCAGATCCAGCGCCACGTGGACGAAGCGCAGATCGAAGCGGGCTGGATCGCAACCTGCGTGGGCAGCCTGACCGACTGGACGCTGCGCTTCGCCGACCAAAGCGCTGGAGCCTCCGGCACCGGGCGCTTTGAGATCCTGAGCCTGTCCGGCACGGTCTCGAAACACGGCAGCCATCTGCACCTCGCAATCGCGGACTCCGCGGGCAACACGATCGGCGGCCATGTGCTGAAGGGCTGCCGCGTCTACACCACCGCCGAGATCGTCATCGCCCAGTCGACCGAGTTGGAGTTCACGCGAGCCAACGACGGCACGACGCCGTGGAAGGAACTGCAGATCCGCTACCGCGCGCGCGCCGCCGCCGCGTCGACGCAGTAGCGATCGAGCCACGCGAAGAACTCGCGCTGCCATGCGACCGAGTTCTGCGCCTGCAGCACCCAGTGCCCCTCGTCGGGGAACGTGACGAGCCGACTCGCGACGCCTTGCATCTGTGCCGCGGTGAACGCCTGCAGGCCTTGGTCGTAGGGCACGCGGTAGTCCTTCTCGCCGTGGATGACGAGCAACGGCGTCTTCCAGTTCTGCACGTAGCGATGCGGCGAGAAACGGCGCATCGCGGCTTCGCCGCCTTCCGACTTCCACCACGGCGCGCCGAGGTCCCAGTTGGTGAACCACTGCTCCTCCGTCGACAAGAACATCGACTCCAAGTTGAAGATGCCGCAGTGGCCGATCATGCAGGCGAAGCGATCGCCCGCGTTGCCCATCAGCCAGAACACCGTGTAGCCGCCAAAGCTCGCGCCAACCGCGGCCGAGCGCGCCTTGTCGACATAGGGCCGCGCTTGCATCGCATCGGTCACGGTGAGCAGGTCCTTCATCGCCTGCCCGCCCCAGTCCTCGGAGATCGCATCGCACCACGCTTGGCCGAAGCCCGGCAATCCGCGGCGATTGACTCCCGCGACGACGTAGCCCTTCGCGGCCATCAAGTGGAAGTTCCAGCGATACGAGAAGCCCTGGCCCACCATCGATTGCGGGCCGCCCTGGCAGAACAGCACGAAGGGGTATTTCTTGGTCGCGTCGAAGTTCGGCGGCTTGACGATCCATGCGTGGATGCGCTTGCCGTCGCTCGCTGGAAACCACTCGGCCTCGACCTGCGGCATGTCGAAGCGCTCGGCCAACGCCGCGCCGACCTTGGTCAACGTCGTGATCGCGCCGGTCGCGACATCGATCTCCACGAGATCCGCAGGCGTCTCCATCGTCGTGCGCAGCGCGTAGACCTTGTCGCCCTTTGGGGCCACTTGCAGCGACGACAGCGCATGCCGACCTGACGTCACGGCGCGGTGGTTGCCATCGAGCGTCGCGGTGTAGAGCTGTGTCGTTCCTTCAGTCTCCACGGTGAAGAACAGGCGCTCGCTATCCTCGGTCCAGTGCAGGTCGTGCACCGACGCGTCGAGTTGCGGCAGCAGTTCGTTGTTCACGCCCTCAATGAGGTCGCGCACGAACAACCGCACGCGGTCCGCCTCAAACCCTGCGCGCGCCATGCTGCAGAATGCGATCCTGCTCCCATCCGGCGACCACGCGGGATCCTGGTCGTAGCCCGGCATGCCCTCGGTCTGTAGCAGGTGCGGCCCATCGATCGCGACCGGCGCGTAGTAGAGCCCGCTGTCCGTGCTGCGTTCGGGATCGGCGACCTTCTTCGCGGTGTAGCACACGAACTCGCCAGACGGCGAGAAGCAGAACTGCTCGCGCCCGCCAAAGGGCTGCAGCGGCGTGTCGAACGGTTGCCCCGCCATCAGGTCGCGCACTGCGGTGCCATCGGCGTTGGCGACGAACAGATGGCTCCGCGTCCCATCGAGCCAGCGATCCCAATGGCGGACCATGAGGTCGTCGTAAACGCGCAGGTTCGCTTTCGGCAGGTCCGGATGACGGTCCTTTGGAGCCGCTCCCACTTGCACGCTGCGCGTGAACAGCGCGCGCGATCCGTCCGCGGAGAACTTCAGGTTGGAGACCTCGCCGCCAAAATCGACGCGCGTGTCGACGATCCCCTTCGTGACGAAGTGCACGCCGTCCTTGCCGACATAAGCGATCTTGAAGTCCTCGTTGCCGACCCACTGCGGCTCGTTGCCAAACCCGACAAACAGCGGCGGATCCATGCGGTTCTGCAGGTCGAGCATGAGGATCCTGGTCTGCGACCCGTTCTTGGCGAGATCGACGGACTTGCTGGTGTAGAGCAGCCATCTCCCGTTGGGACTGAGAGCGGGCTCGCCGATCCGCGTGAGACCAACTAGGTCCTCCGCTCGGAGCAAGCGCGACGATGGGGTGTCGGTCTGCGGTTCTTGGCCGATGGCAAGGGCAGTTCCGACGAACGCTGCGAGCAAGGATGCGCACCAGTGCATGCCGCGAGCATCGCCACGGCGCGATCGGAAGCAACGTGACTGCAAAGGCTCCTCGACCATCGCGGAAGGATCCTCGGCGTCTGGCGTCTGAGCCGCGCAACTTCTCCGCTGCATCGGCTAGACTCCGCCGCCCGCGGAGCCGATCCAAGGCTGCGCCCCACCGACATGAACGAACCCAACTACTGCGCCAACGCGCGCACTTCGTCCGACCGCATCGCCCAGCGCGCCCGCCAACAGGGCTTCACGCTGGTTGAGATCATGGTCGTGATCGTGATCCTTGGCCTGCTTGCCACGCTGGTCGTGCCGAACGTCATCGGCATGAGCGACGACGCCAAGATCCAGAAGGCCCAGACCGACTGCACGGCGATCTTCAACCAGGCCAAGCTGTTCCGCGTGAAGAACGGCAAGATCCCGACGATGGAGGAGCTGACGACCCCGGACGAGAAGGGTCAGGCCTACCTCGAGAACGTGATGTCCGACCCGTGGGATCACGAGTACATGATCCGCGAGACGGATCGCAATCAGTTCGAGGTCCTCAGCATGGGACCGGACGGCTCCGAAGGCACCGAGGACGACATCTCGTCGAAGCTCGAGAAGAAGCAGTGACCCACGCCGCGCGTCGAGCCACCGGACAACACGGCTTCACGATCGTCGAAGTGATGGTCGTGCTGCTGATCCTCGGCCTGATCACGGCCTTGGTGTTGCCCAACCTCGGCGCGTTCGTCCCGAAGGCGCGGCTCGACGCGGCGGCCAAGATTCTCGCCGCCAACATCGACAACCTGCGCAGCGAGGCGCGCATTCAGGGCAAGCAGTGCTCGCTCGAACTCGACCTCGACAAGGGCACGTGGCGCTTTGTGTTCCCGCCGGAAGATCGGCTGACGACGGATCAGGACGTGCAGTCGCTGGAGCCGCGCGCCGACGAGTGGCAACTGCTGCAGGAAGACGTGCAGATCATCGCCGCCGGCAACCAGAACGAGGGCCTAGCGAAGAACGGGACCTTTGCGATCGTGTTCGATCACAACGGCAACACGGCGGACCAGTCCGTTGTGCTGCGACTCGCCAGCGATCCCAACATGGTCTGGACCGTCAACATCCGCGGGCTGACCGGACAGTGCGACATCCTGGAGAGCTTCGACGGCAAGCAGCAGTTGCCCGAAGAGACCGGCGAGGGCTCGTTCTGATGCGCGCGGATGGCTCCACGTCCCAAGACGGCTTCACGCTGCTCGAAGCGGTCGTGGCGCTCGCGGTCGTCGCGATGGTCGTGATCGGCTACCTCGGCATGCGCACGAGCGCGTTGATCGATGGCATCGAGGCGCGCAACTGGCGCCTTGCGCGCGAACTCGCCGAGGAGCGCATGAGCGAGCTGATCGCCGGCGCGCGCGAGACGCCGCCACAGTCCGGCATCGAAGAGAAGTTCGAGCAATACGAGGGTTTCAGCTACCAGATCGTGGTCGGCGAGTCCTCCATCGGCGAACTCGAGGCCTCGATCGCGAGCGACGCAGCGGAAGAGGACACCGATTCGCGCAGCCGCGCGGAATGGCAGCAGAACCGCGACACCTACCGCAAGGCGTCGTCGCGCGGCCTCAGCGCGCTCGAATACCAAGACCAACTCGCGGCCGAGGAATACCAACGCCGCATCGACAACAAGGCGCCGAGCGAGACCGAGTTTGAGCAAGTCGCCGTCGCCGTGTTCTTCCCGAAGCTCAACGCGCGCTTCGAAGGACAGCGCGAGTCGTTCTTGATCAAGGCCAAGGTGTCGACGCTGGCGCTGTCTGGCATGACGCCGGAGCAGGCCAAGCAGATCGCAGACGCACAGGGCGCTGGCACCGACCCGGCCGCAGGCGGCGGGTTAGGCGGCGGCGGGATGCCGAGTGGCACAGGCGGCGGAAACACCGGCGGCGGATCGCTCGCCCCGGCAGCAGGAGGCGGCAAATGACGCAGCACAAAACGCAGCAATCTGGCTTCACGCTGATCGAAGTCCTGCTCGCCGTCGGCATCACGTCGATGGTCATGCTGACAGTCGGCGTCACGTTCCGCGTCACGCTCGAAGCCCGAGCCGTCGTCGATGAACTCGCAGAGTCCACGGGCGCTGGCCCGCGCATCCTCGGCTTGCTGGAGCGCGACCTCCGCGGCCTCTGGACCTACAACATCAAGAACAACAAGGTGCTCGTCGGAACGAGCCGCGACGTCGGCAGCTTCGAGGCCGATCGCATCAACCTGATCACGACGACGGACTCGATCGGCTACGTGCTCGACGACCGCAACGTGCCGCACCACACCTCGGTGTGCGAAGTTGGCTACTGGCTCAAGCAGAACCAGCGCTACCGCGACTTGATCGAACTGTGGCGGCGCGAGGATCCGATGGTCGACGACGACCTCGTCACGGACGGCCGCTTCCAGCTCGTCCACGATCGGTTCAAGAGCTTCAAGATCACCTACTACCGCGAACTCGGCTATGCGTCCGAGGCGCTGCACGAATGGGATAGCTCCGTCGAAGACGCGCTACCCCGTCGCATCAAGGTCGAGTTCACCCTCGAACGCAAGCGCTCGAGCCGCAACGTGGTCGACGACGCGGAGTTTGATGACTTCGAGGGCGCAGAGAAGACCTACGTGCGGCACTTCGTGCTCGATCCCTCGGTGCAAGGCTCGCTGCAGCCCAACGTCGCGCTGATCCCGATCCGCCCGCCGAAGCCGGAGGATGCGGAAGCCGGTGGCGGCGGCGGAGGTGGCGGCGGTGGCGGAGGCGGCGCAGGCAAGGGCGGCGGCCAAAACCCCTTCAACGGCATGGCGGGCTTTGGCGGCGCAGGCGGTCGCGGTGGCCAGAACGGCGGCTTGGACCAGTCGTTTGCTGGCCGCGGCGGCGCAGGCAGGCCCGCTGGCGGGCAGAACCCGTTTGGCGGCGCTGGCGGCGGACTGCCGCCGGGCTTCAACCTCGGGGACCTGCTGCGCGGTGCCTCCCGCGGCGGCGGCGGGATCTTTGGCGGCGGTGGCGGTGGCGGCGGCGGCCGCTAGCGCTCTCCAGCATTCACGCGGGCTCGGGTCTTCCCCTGCCCGCGAACCCGCTCAGAACACCTTCTTGCCGATCACGGCGCGTCCACCCATGTAGGGGCGCAGCGCTTCTGGCACGTGCACCGTGCCGTCCGCGTTCTGGTGGTTCTCGAGCAACGGGATCAGCACGCGCGGGCTCGCGATCACGGTGTTGTTCAGCGTATGGCAGAACTTCACCTTGCCCTGGCTATCGCGGTAGCGCAGCCCGAGTCGACGCGCCTGATACTCGTAGAAGCGCGACGCGGAGTGCGTCTCGCCATAGGCGTTGCGCGACGGCATCCACGTTTCGATGTCGTACTTGAACGCCTGCGGCACGCCGAGATCGCCGCCGCACACCGCGACGATGCGATACGGCAACTCGAACGCCTGCAGGCACGCCTCGGCGTTGCTGACGATCGCCGCGTGGTGCTCCAACGAGCGACCCTTGTCGGCGATATCGAGCACGACTTGCTCGACCTTCTGGAACTGATGCACGCGGTAGAGGCCGCGCGTGTCCTTGCCGTAAGTGCCTGCTTCGCGACGGAAGCACATCGAGCGCGCGACGTACTTCTTGGGCAGGTCGGCCTCCGTGAGGATCTCGCCCGCGTGCAGCGACGTGACGGGCACTTCGCTCGTGCCGATCAGATTGAGGCCGTCCTTCTCGCAGCGATAGGTCTGCTCCTCGCCGCCGGGGAAGAAGCCGGTGCCATACATCGCGGCATCGCGGACCATCACGGGCGGGTCTACCGGCACGAAGCCGCGCCCCACCATCAGGTCGATGGAGAAGCGCAGCACTGCGTCTTGGAGCAACGCGAGGTCGCCGAAGAGCAGGTAGTTGCGCGAGCCCGACAGCTCCGCGGCGCGTTGGAAGTCGAGCCAGCCCTGGGCCTCGCCGATCTCGTAGTGGGCCTTGGGCGCAAACTCGAACTGGCGCACGGCGCCGTGCTTCTTGACCTCGACGTTCTGCGTGTCGTCCTTGCCGTCCGGCACATCGGCGTCGGGCAGGTTCGGCACCAACGCGAGCTGCTGCTCCACGTCCGCCTTCAACTGCTTCTCGCGCTCTTCGAGCTGCTGGACCTCTGCCTTCTTCGCCTTTTGCCCGGCGAGGAACGCCTCGCGCTCCGCCGGCGTGAGCTTGCCCAGTTCTTTGCTCGCGGCCTTCTGCTCGGCGCGCATGGCATCGAGCTTGGGGATCAACAAGCGCAGCTCCGCATCCAACTCCAGCGCGCGGTCCACCGCTGCGGCGCGGTCGGGCATGCGCTTCTTGAGCGCGGCCTCACGGGCGGCTTGTGGATCGTCGCGGAGAACCTTGATGTCGAGCACGGACTGCCTCTTTCGCTGCGGTGGAGTGGAAGGCGCGGGAGTGTAGGAAGACGCAGGGGCCGAGTCACGAATCGCATCGAGGTCGAATGCGCCGCGCCGCTGCGCAGGCCACCGTGGTAGAAGCAACCCCATCGCCTACCTCGATCGCATCCACGAGTGCAACAACGCGGACCTGCGCCGATTCGTGCGCTGGAGTGCGTACGGCCCCTGCACGGGATTCGTGCGCACGGACCGGCTGCCGCAAGCGCTCGCGGCCGGCGACGTCTTTGCGCGCGGCGACGATGGCAACCTGCGGCTTCTGGGCGAGAGCTTTGCCGACCGCAGCGAGCGCATCGCAGCGTTTGCGGCGAGGCTCGAAGCGGCAGGCGAAATCGCGCTGCGCCGCGAACTGTTCCCGCTCGTCGACGCATTCGAATCTGCGCCGAGCGCAGCCATCGATCGCGGTCTCGTGCCATGGCTCGGCGTGCGGCCCTACGGCGTGCACCTGTGCGCGCATGTCCGCAAGGCAGGCGAGCTGTTCGTCTTCGTTGCGGTGCGATCCAACACCAAGTCATTCCCAGGCGCGTGGGACAACACCGTCGCCGGCGGCCAACCACTCGGCCTGTCGCTCCTCGACAACGTCATCAAGGAATGCGACGAGGAGGCCTCGATCCCGCGCGAGATCGCAGCGCGCGCCGTGCCGACGTCGACAATCACCTACGTGCGCGAGGACGCGACCGGGCTCAAGCCCGACACGCTGTTCTGCTACGACCTCGAACTACCGCCCGACTTCGAACCCCGCCCGCGCGATGGCGAGGTCGAGCGCTTCCTGTGCATCCCGGCGGCAGAACTCGCGCATACGGTCCGCGAGCAGGCTCGCTGCAAGCCGAACTGCAGTTTGGTCTGGATCGAGTTCCTGCTTCGCCACGGCGAACTCGATGGCGACACCACGGCGGCAGAGCGAGCGGAACTGCGCCGCCGACTGCAGGCGGCGCTGCCGTGACAGGCCGTTTCAAGCAGCCGCGTCCAATCGCTCCCACCCAGCGAACACGGCGGGACTTGAGAGCCGCACCGCACGCGGCCTAGAAACCGCTCCACACCCGTGAGCCTGCAACTGCCGCAATCCCCGGTTCCGATCTTCCCGCTGCGCGGAGTGTTCCTCTATCCCGCGCAGGTGCTGCCGCTCCACATCTTCGAGCCGCGGTATCGGCAGATGATCGAGGACAGCCTCGACACCCACGGCCGCATCGTGCTCGGCACCATCGTCGACGACGCGCAGCCTCCGCACGTGCTGCCGATCGCCGGACTCGGCGAGATCATCCGCCACGAGAAGTTGCCCGACGGCCGCTTCCACATTTGGCTCCTGGGCCTCGCGCGCGTTCGCGTCGACGAAGTCGAGAGCGACCGCCTCTACCGCAAGGTGCGCTGCCTCCCGTTCGACGAAGTGCAGCCAGACCCGCTGGCGAGCAAGGAACTGAAGTCGCAACTGCGCGAGGCAGCCCAGAGCCGTATCGACGAGAAGCTCGACCTGCCCAACGCCGCTCCGACCGCGGTGCTGACTGACGTGCTGCTGCAGATCCTGCAACTGCCGCAGTCGATCAACGAGGAGATCTTCGCCGAACAGTCGGTCGCCGAGCGCGCGCGCAAGGCGCTCGCCGCGCACGAGCGTTTTCCACACTCTCCACCGCCGTCCACATAGCCCGCGCAAGTTGTGGATCGATCCCGCGTGCTGCGTGATGCAGCGCTCGTGATGCGTGTCTAGCATCGAGCCCCCTTTTGGGAGGCCCATGCAGACGAACCGCAACGCAGCCCGTTCCGCTCCGCCAACCCGCATCTACCTCGTCGGCGCGCATGCGACTGGCAAGACGACGGTCGCGCGATGGGTCCGCGACCGCTACGGCATCCCGATGATCGCCGAAGTCGCGCGCGGCGTGCTGGCCGAGATGGAGGCGCATCTCGACTCGCTGCGCACCGACATCTCGCTGGTCAATCGCTACCAAGCCGAAGTGTTCGCGCGCCAGATCGCCGCGGAGCAGAAGGTCGATGGACCGTTCGTCAGCGACCGCGCGTTCTGCAACCTCGCTTACGCAGCCCACCACTCGACGATCCTCGGCGAAGTGTTCCGCGACCGCAGGCTCGCGGACTACATGGCGTGGGTTCGCCAGGGCATCGTGTTCTTCCTGCGCCCGCACAAGGAACTCGTGCGCGCCGACGGCGTCCGCGCGGGCCTCGAGTGGGAAGAGGTCGTGCGCATCGACGGCATGGTCAAGCTGCTGCTCGAACTGTTCGACGTGCCCTACATCCCGGTCGAATCGCTCTCGATGCAAGAGCGCGTGCGGCTCGTCGAGCGCGTGCTCGATCTCGGCGGCGTTCGCTCGCAGGTCGCGCAGGCCGACGGAGCGTCGGCGCCGCGCGCGGCAGCGCCGAACTGAGTCGCGCGCCTCAGCGACCGACCGTGTCGGCCGGCGCGTAGGACTGCTTCTGATCCTTGCTGCGCGGCGGAGCCTTCTTCTGCTCCAGCTCATCCGCGAGGTGTCCTGCTGCATACACCTTGCGCAGCGACTCGATCATGATCGCCGGGTGCACCGACACCGTGCGCGAGATCTCGTCGTCGAACACGAAGTTGTTTCCGAGCATCTCGATGTTGCCGTCGAAGATCAGGCCAACCACGCGGCGGTCCTTGTCGATCATCGGCGAGCCAGAGTTGCCGCCGATGATGTCGCAGGTCGCGACGAAGTTGTACGGCGTCTTCATGTCGAGCTTCGGCATCGCGTCGAGCCAAGGCTGCGGCAAGTCGAACGGATGCTGGCCCGCGAACTCCGTGTGGCGAGCGAATAGGCCGAAGAGGCTCGTGAAGTACGGCGCGAGCGTGCCGTTCATCGCATAGCCCTTCACGATGCCATCGCTGATGCGCAGCGACATCGTGGCGTCCGGCGGGATCGACGTGCCGTAGACCGCGAAGCACGCTTCGCCGACGCGCTTCTGCTCCGCGTTCTCGCGAGCGACGATGTCCTTCAGCTTCTCCTGGTTGCCCTTCGCCGCGACCTTCTCTTGCTGCAGCGCAGCGATCTTGTCCCACGCGTCGCCGTAGTTCTTCTGCAGCGCAGCGTCCTTCGCGACTGCGGCGCGCAGATCGGCCTCCGCCTTCTGCTTGATCTCCATGATGCGCGGGTTGCGCAGGCCATCGAGGTAGCCCTGCACCGCCTTGCGCGTGTTCTCGTTGCGAAGGATCGTCGCGCGCAACTGCTTCTCTTGCTCGGGGCTCTCCTTCGCCTTCGCGTTGAGCGCGGCGAGTTCGGCGTGCACCGCATCGAGGCGCGCCGGGAACGACACGTCGCGCAGGTACTCACACTGCGCCACGGTCTTGAGGCGGCCCGTCGTGCCGGGGTTGCCCGTCACGAACACGAGATCGCCTTCCTTGGCGCCCTCGGTCTTCCATTCGAAGTGATGCTGCGCACTGTCGACCGGCTTGCCGTCCTGGTAGGCGCGCACGAACGTGAAGTCGAGGCCCCAGCGCGGATAGCAGAAGTTGTCCGGGTCGCCGCCGAAGTGCGCGACTTGGCCATGCGGCGCGCACACGAGACGAAGGTCGTCGAAGATCTTGAAGCTGTAGAGCTGGTACATGCCGCCCTGGTAGAGAGCGATCACCTGATGCATGTGCGACGGATCCTGCGCCTTCGCCTGATCCAGCACCTGCTGCTGCCCGAGCTCATTGACCTGCTTGGTCACGTCCTGCTGACGCACCATCTGCGACATGACGAAGCCAGGCAGCTTGACCTCGGCTTCGTAGGCGCCGGCGTAGAAGCCGTCCTTGAGCCAGTCATTGCTGCCTTGCACCGCGACGATGGCGTCGCGCGCGCAGTGATGATTGGTCATCACGAGCCCAAACGGGCTCACGAACGACGCGGAGCAGAAGAAGCGGATCTCGCCCTTCTCGTCCTTGCTGCCAAATCGCAGCGACGAGAGCCGCGCGTGGTCGAGCCACTGCTGGTCCGGCTTCCAGTCGTAAGCCTGCTGGAACCAACCGAGCGGCGCATTCTCAAAGGTCCACATGCGCCCGAGCTCCTTGTGCTCTTGGGCGACGAGCGCGGACGAGAACAGCGCGGAAAGTGCGAACGCGAACGTGCGAAGAGTCTTCTGCATGGCTTCGTTGGATTCCTCGGAAACGAGCGGCCGAGTCTACGAAGCCTGCGCGCAGCCTGCGAACCACTGCGCGCGCTTTTCGAACCAGATCAGACTTGGCGCATCGCGCCGCGCCGCCCTGCGCCGCGCATCGCTTCTGCGCGCTGCTGCCACGCGCGCTGCATTCGTTGATTCGCTTGCGGGCGGAAGCCGCCGCGCGCACCCGGAGCCATCGACTGCATGCCCTGGCTGCGCATCGCGGCCATGCGACGCATCATGACCATCTGGCGCACCATCGCGGCCCGATCGCCGTTGGCCTCACCGCCGCGACCGCGCGCGCCCGGCTTGCGGTCGCCGCGACCCTGCTGGTCGCGCGGCTCCTGACGCGGCTTGCGCGGACCCTGCTCTTGCGCGTCCCCGCCGCGACCGCCTTGTCCGCGCCCGCGCTCGCCGCGCGGCGCATCGGGGCGCCCTTCGTTGCGGCGGCCGCCGCGACCGTTGCGGTCGCCGCGCTCCTCCTGCGTCTCGCCCTGCTCTTGCGGCGGCGCGTCAGAGCGGTCCTGAGCGAGAGTCGGAACTGCGAACGTGAACAGCAGCAGCATTGCGGTCAGAAGGCGCATCGGCATCTCCATGGTCTTGGGTTGGCCGCTGCAACGCGCCGCGCGCGATGTTCCCCACCGCGATTCTGCGCGCGCGGCGGGCTATCCCCGCCGCGCTGCTGCGATCAAGCCCAGATCACGAGGCCGCGAACGGCGCTCTCGAACCCTGGCGCGCGCGCGCGAACGCGCATGCCATGGGCGTATCGGCCCGTCTTGTCCACGCTGTGCGAACCGACGTAGCTGTGCACGTTGCCGCGCGCTTCGCCCGTGGCCTTCATCGGAACCACGACGAGCGATCCGCCTTGGCCCGTGTCCTGCTGCTCGAGCACGAGCTCGACCAGAATGTCCTGCGGCAACAGCGTGCCGAGGTCGACATCGAGCGTGACATCGAGGTGCTGCCCGACCTTGAAGTCCTGCAGCTCCACCGTGTTGGCCGCGACGATCTTGACCTGCGCGAACGCGTTCTTGATGCGCACCACTTCCTTGCCTGCGTCGCGCGCCGGAGCCTTCTTGGCCGCTTGCTGGAAGAAGTAGTTGCCGGCGAGCTGCTTGTAAGCCTTGTCGGCGTACTCCTGCACCATGCGATCGGTGTTGAACTGCGGCGGCACCGTCGCGAGGCAGTGCACCATGCTCTCCACCCACGCCTCGGGCGTGCCGCGGCTATCGCGAGTGAAGTACATCGGCACCAACTCGTCCTCGATAAGGCCGTAGAGAGCCGTGGTGTCGGCTTGGTTCTGCAGCTCCGAGTCTTCGTAGACCTGCGCGCCGCCGATCGTCCAGCCGTTCTGGCCGTCCGCGGCCTCGGGCCACCAACCATCGCCAATCGACAGGTTGAGGACGCCGTTGGCCGCCGCCTTCATGCCCGACGTGCCACTTGCCTCTTCCATGCGGGTCGGCGTGTTGACCCACACATCGACGCCTTGCACGAGAGCGCGCGCGAGCGAGATGTCGTAGTCCTCGACGAACAGGATCTTGCCCGCGAACTCCGGCGTGCGGCTCATCTGCACGATCTTCTTCATGATGTCCTGGCCGAGGCGATCGCGAGGATGCGCCTTGCCGGAGACCACGATGCGCACGGGGCGGTGCGGGTTGTCGAGGATGTGCCGCAGGCGCACAGGATCCGAGAACAGCAGGTGCGCGCGCTTGTACGGCGCGAAGCGGCGTGCGAGACCGAGGTAGAGCGCGTTGGGATCGAGGCCCTCCTGCATCTGCTGCAGCAGCGCCGGGCTATCCCCGCGCGCGTGGAACGAGCGTTCCAACGAAGCACGGACGTGCTCGATCATGCGAACCTTGCACGCGGAGTGCGCGCGCCACAGTTCGGCGCGATCCATGCCAGCGGCGCCCGCGAAGTCGATCGGACGCACCGCTTGCTTGCCGCGGCGCAGCAAGTTGGCGATGCCTTCGTCGGTCCAGCTCGCGAGGTGGATGCCGTTGGTGATCGTGTCGATCGGCGCTTCGCTGAGCAGCAAGCCGGGCCAGAACGCGTGCAGCAACTTCTGCGACGCGATGCCGTGCAACTTGCTGACGCCGTTGATGAAGCCCGCGAAGTTCATCGCGAGCCACGTCACGTTGAACTCCGTGCCTTGGCCGCCGGAACCCAGCGCAAAGAAACGGTCCCACGGCAAGCCGACCCATTCCTCGGCGTCGCCGAAGTAGCGGCGCATCAGGTCCTCGCCGAAGCGATCGTGGCCTGCGGGCACTGGCGTGTGCGTCGTGAACAGCGTGGTCTCCGCGACGTACTCGCGCGCCGACTCGAAGGTCAGGCCTTCGCCGCGAACCAGTCGGCTCGTGCGCTCCAGCGTGAGGAAGGCCGCGTGGCCTTCGTTCATGTGGTAGACCGACGGACGCAGCCCCATCGCACGCAGCAGGCGAACGCCGCCGCGACCGAGCACGATCTCCTGCTGGATGCGCGTCTCCGTGTCGCCACCGTAGAGGTTGCGCGTGATGTCGCGATCCTCGGGCCGGTTCTGCGGAACGTTGGCGTCGAGCAGGTAGAGCGGCACGCGGCCCACTTGCGCCTTCCATGCGCGCAGCACGAGCTCGCGTCCGGGCATCGGGACCGTGATCTCCAGCGGCCTGCCGTCTGCAGCGCGAACTGCTTCCACCGCGAGGTCGCTCGGGTCGTTCTCGCGATCGACCGCCAACTGCTGGCCGTCGCTCGCGAGCTTCTGCTGCATGTAGCCGAATCGATAGAAGATGCCGACGCCGATCAGCGGCAGCGCGAGATCGCTCGCGGACTTCAGGTGGTCGCCGGCGAGGATGCCGAGGCCGCCGCTGTAGATCGGCAGCGACGGATGCACGCCGAACTCGGCGGAGAAGTAGGCGATCGGATACTCGCCAGTGATTGCCGGGCCGTTCTCTGACAACTGCACGGGCTTCGCGGCGCCCGCCATGTAGTCATCGAAGCGCTGCTCCGCTTCCTGCAGGCGACGGAGGTAGTTCTTGTCCTTCGCAAGGCGATCGAGCACATCGACGCTTGCGCGATGCAGGCACTGGATCGCGT
>JACCDO011270253.1_pt1 | contig 17360 bp, 11 predicted proteins | sample 7446101 | NCBI WGS metagenome assembly JACCDO01 (sample SAMN15323440, study PRJNA562643) | freshwater metagenome | isolation source: river surface water | place: USA:Blue River Watershed | collected 2017-08-16 | reverse complement strand
GTGGATACCCTGGCGGTGGATACCCTGGCGGTGGACATGGCCCATTCCCCCCTGCTCCCGGACACTACCCACACCCTGGCCAGAGCTGGCAGTGTGTAGCGCAAAACCTTCGTGGTGCACGCTATGAAGGGTGGGGTTATGGTTACAATGCACAGAATGAAGCTTGCCAACAAGCCCTCAACTATTGCTACAGAGACAGCATTATCCCCGCGACTTGCCGTGTCGTTTGGAGTGGCGCACGCTAAGTAACGTACTTTGACTAAAAAGTGGCAGAACGGGGAAGCCCGCTCTGCCATTTGCATTTATGGCTCAAACTACCACTAAAAAAAAGCACGTTAATTTAGCATACAATATTCTCAATGTTTGAGGTAACCTATGAAACTGGCACATTTTTAACTAGCAGTCATTGGGAATACATCTTGAACCTTAGAATCTTTACATGGCTATTACCTGCACTCCTTTTTTTGCACGGGATACCAGTTTTGCAGGCAAGACCTTGGAGTATCTCTGACGGCCTTCTCCCTCCCAAAGCTGTTGATAGACTAAAAGAGCGTTACCCCAGTATCGTGCATCCTACCGATTTGGAAAACCTACTACGCGATATCGCCCGTAGTAATCAATTCCTAAAGCTTAATGCTACCGACCACAACGGCGCATGGCTCGTTCAAGGCGAGACCGCCACACTGGTTTCCGATATCGAAATCGATCTTCCAATAAGGCTGCTAAAACAGCCTGCACTTTCTTCTATACAAAATTATCAAGGGCAAGTTGACTCAAAGGAAACAAGAGAACAAGTTTTAAAAACCTTAAACTCGTTTCTCGAAAAGAAGGGGTATCGTCAAAACAGAATCCTCTTAACACCCAAAGCTACGCCCGAAGGTACTAAATACGATATCAAAATTGAAGATAGCCAACCTTGCGTCATCAGCCGCCTTGATTTTAGCGTAAATTTACCTAAAAGTGCCAATCTAGGAGTCTCTGCGGGAGATATCTGTGATATCGATGAAATCCGTAATAACCTTGCAACGTTAGAAATGAACCTCCGGGATAGTGGATACAACCAGGTCAGGCTAGACCTCGGAAAAGTCCTTTATGACAAACAGAAGAATAGTGCCGTCATCATCATAACAGGATTTTTAGGAGATAGAATCAAATACGAAATCATAGATTCTACTCACAAATTTTTTATTGATGAATTGTTCGCAGATGACGAGCTTACCAAAATAGATCCGGGAGCCGTAGGACCAGACGCCATTACTTCAGAATTGGCAAGGCGATATAAAAATAAGGGTTATTTAGATGTTATCATTAAAGGTCCAGAAATTAAAAAAGGAGATGAAGGGGACCTTACTTATATATTTCGCGTAAATCCAGGCCCACAATACACCTTGAAATCAATCCAATTTGAAGGAGTCGAAGCATTTCCTCAAAGCGAGCTTCTAGAAGAAATGGGATTCGACCGTTTATGGCAAGGTGAACGCGCCTTTAACCAAGATGCCGTGCAAAAAGGGGTTTTAGCCATACGAGCAAAATACCAAGCATACGGATATTGGGATGCTAAAATTAAAGATCCAGGCACAGGACAAAAAGATAAAGATACAGGCTCCGTCAGACTCACCATTCAGGTTACAGAAGGGGCAAGACGATTTTTACAAGGGATTACTGTTAAGGGAAGTACTGCTCTCACTCACGGTGAAATTTCTGATCTTTTAAAAGGTAAATCTGGAGATCCGCTCGATCGGGGTAGTCTTCTTGATTTTCAGCAGGCCATTCAATCGAGTTACGTTGAAAAAGGATATCTCTACGCTCAAGTAGGAATTGAACTTAGGCAAGTTCAAAATAGGAATAAGGTAGACGTTACAATTGACTGTACCATTCAAGAAGGCCCGAGAGTTATCATAGGTGACATCAGCATTACCGGGTTAACTAAGACAAAAGAAAAAGTTGTTAGAAGGCATTTATATTTTAGTCCTGGTGACTGGTATGAACCCAACAAAATTAACCAGTCAAGAACAGCACTTACTAAACTAGGTATTTTTAGGTCTGTACAAATAGTACCTGCTGACCGCAATGCCCTAAGTGACCATGCAAGAGAGCTCGATATTATTGTGGATGTGCGTGAAGGAAAACCCGGAAGCGTCGCATTTGGCCCTGGATGGAGCTTGGCCAAGGGGTTAAATTACGGTGCTGAAGCTGCATATAACAATATCGGAGGGGTTGGAAGACAAGCATCCATTCGGGGATCAATTAGTGAAGAAAGGGATCAAGCCGTAATCGGACCGCGAACGCTCCTAGGCCGCAAGTTAGGCGCAGGCTTCACTGAGCCTTATGTTCTGGATTTGCCCCTCGACGCGACGATTCGTGCTAAGCAAGAAGCGAAATGGGGTGGTCAACTTTGGGAGATCAATTACGGAGCTGAAGTCGAACTAAGCCACAATATTAAAAATCTTCCCCTTTCCAGTATTTCGATCTTTTATGGGCAGAAAATCGCTGAAACAGAAGGCCCAAGTGCTCGGGTTGATGAGCTTATTGCTGGTGACGTCAGGATAGGTTCTACAGGCTTCCGGTTTAATATCGATAAAAGAGATGATCTTAAATTTCCGACGCATGGCTGGGCTCTCGAACTCGAATCTTCCTGGGCTAGATACCCCTTAGGTGGCGACCTTGAATATTTTAAATGGGATGTCACTAGTAGCCGCTATTTTGCCTTAACCTCAAACTGGGTCTTTGCACTGGGAGTCAGCGCAACATCCTACGATGGTATCGGTAGAAAGGGCGACCAGGCAGATATTCTTCCCTCTCAAGAACGACTGCAGTCTGGAGGGGACACGGTGCGCGGCTACCGCAGCGGCAGCCTTGGCCCATTGGTCCGAGGCCCTATCTTTGACTACGATAGTGTAAACCGAACTTGTAAAATCAGTTACCAAAATTCGCCCTTAAACGGCACCAGCCGAACCACTGTCAAAACAGAAGTACGTCACCGTTTTAACGAACTCATCGCTGTTACTGGATTTATTGATAGCGGAAATGTTTTTCTCTCCTCCGATCAAATGTCAAAATTTCAAGGCGCCTATGATGGGCCTGTTACAGACCCCAATCTTGCTGACCACCCCGAATGTTCAGGATTAACAGGTCAAAGGAGTGTGATCGATAACTTTGGATATAACTACGAAAGTTTAATCAGAAAGCCGGGGTTACTATGGACTAAGCACTACTCATCATTTGGATCGTCTCTAAACTTCCTAACACCAATTGGAGCAGTGAATCTCACTTACGGGCTTCCCTGGCGTGAACCCCAGTCCGAAGCATGTAAAGCTGACAAGTCAAAATGTGAAACTAGAGCTAAATCAAGTGATCAATGGTATCGCAGAGGTGAATTTCTAGTTAACGTCGGGGCTCGCTTTTAATGCCTCGCAATTTTGAGACACGTTTCAATCAAAGATTGAAAAAAGGCTTCTTTTGTCCATTCGGAAACCATGAGCTAAGTGAGGCAGCTTAACTCTTTTCAACTGCTCCACCTCATTTCAGGTGATTACTAAACCTTAGTCAAAACGTCTCGCCACCCAAACTTAAAAAAAAGACTACCTGCTCTATCAAAGGTTTCAAAATCATTGATTTCTAGTTAGAGTGAGAGCAGTTTTAACGTGAGGTGCTCTTATGTTTAAAGAAAAGCTAAAAAAACCCGACGGCAGATCCCTAACATTATATTCTCAAAGGGAAATAGATAAAGGTCTTATCGCCCCCTCCCCCCGCAGTGAGCCCGTAAACCCCAACCCTCACATGCGCTGGCATCCCTTAAGAGGGGAATGGGTTACTTATGCTGCGCACAGGCAAGACCGTACCTTTCTCCCCCCCCCGGAATACAACCCCTTAGCTCCGACAAAAGACCCACGCTATCCTACGGAATTACCCGATGGGGACTATGATGTCGCAGTGTTTGACAACCTCTTTCCGTCTATGGCAGAGCCCGCTCATTCTCCACCGCAACTGTCAGTTCCAACCATCCCTGCCAACGGAATTTGTGAGGTTGTGGTTTTTTCACAAAACCCCAAAGGAAGCTTAGGGGGGCTTTCACTGGGCCATACTAAGTTAATTCTAGATGTTTGGGCTGATCGTTACCTTGAACTCAGTAAGCATCCCCAAATTAAATACGTACTACCCTTTGAAAATAGGGGTGTTGAAGTTGGGGTGACATTACACCACCCTCACGGCCAGATTTATGCGTACCCCTTTATTCCTCCTGTCCCGCAAAGAATGCTGTCCCAACAAAAGGGTTTTTTTGAAAAACATGGGCGTACGCTCCTCAGTGATATTGTCGCTGTCGAGGTTACGGAGGAAAAGCGCCTGCTCTATAACGGCCCACACACGGCGGCATTTATCCCTGTGTGCGCACGCTATCCGTATGAAGTTTGGATTGCGCCTAAGGAACCTAGGTCTTCTCTCGCCCAGATGAATGATGATGAAAAACTTGATTTAGCCCGAGCTTTAAAAACGGTGCTTCTCAAATACGATGGGCTTTGGGCAAGACCATTCCCCTACCTCATGGCACTACACCAAGCACCTCTTGGGGGGGACGCGCCCTATGCCCACTTGCATTTCGAGTTTTCTCCCCCCTATCGCACGAAAGATAAGCTTAAATTTCTGGCAGGGACTGAACTCGCCGCAGGCATGTTTGCGTCAGATAGCCTACCAGAAGATAAGGCTACAGAGCTAAAAGCAGTATTAATCCCTAATTTTTAAAATGGACGTACCATGAGTTTTATGCACTACTTTGGCAGAAATCCTGACGCGACTGTTTCAACACCAGGTCGTGTAAACCTTATTGGAGAGCATACTGATTACAACGATGGATTTGTCCTCCCAACGGTGATTCCGCAAACAACGACGGTTGAAATTTCGTTAAGGTCAGACCAGATTGTCGAGGTTATCAGCGAAAATGTAGCGGAAGGGGAAAAAAGAAAAAATTATACTCTTGGCAAAGAAATTAGGACCCATAGCTGGCACGACTATATCCAGGGGGTGACAAGTGAGCTCACGCACTTAGGTATCCCGTTAAAAGGATTTAATGCGGTTATTTCATCGAAGGTTCCGACGGGGTCAGGACTCTCTTCAAGCGCAGCGTTAGAAGTTGCGATCACAAAAGCTCTTAGAAAGGTTCTAAAATTTGATCTTTCTGATATCGAAATAGCTAAACTAGGACAGCGAGTAGAAAATAGGTTTGTCGGTGCCAACGTAGGAATTATGGATCAAATGGCGGTTAGCTTAGCAACTCCTGGCCATGCTCTATTTTTAGACACGAGAGATTTATCCTATGAGCTAGTCGCCATTCCTAAAGAAGCCGCACTCATAGTGATCAACTCTGGGGTTAAACACAGTAATATCGGTGGTGGCTATAGTGAACGCCGTCAGCAATGCGAGCAGGCTGCATCATCTCTTGGGGTAAGAGCGCTCAGGGATGTTGCCCTACGTGATTTACCTAAACTTGCGAAACTCCCTGAACTCGTCGCTAAAAGAGCGCGACATGTTATCACTGAGAATGATCGCGTGCTAAAAGCTAAAAAAGCTTTAGAAGAAAAGAATCTTACAGAGGTCGGACATCTCTTCGTCGCATCACATGCCTCCATGCGAGATGACTTTCAAGTATCTATCCCAGAAATAGATCTTTTAGTTGCCCTCGCATGTAAGCAGCCAGGCGTTTATGGCGCTCGACTCACGGGTGGTGGTTTCGGCGGGTCAATCGTAGCACTAGCCAAACCTGAAATTGCCGTAGATGCGGCGCACAAAATAGCAGAACTCTATCTTAAAGAGACGGGAGTCAAGGCAACCATAGTTGTACCTTGACACTTCTATTTTTTTGCTCGCGCAACGGGTGCTTGGTCGTCAACATAATCAAAATTATATTGAATACGACCGAGCATATCCTGGGGCGGTTTAAACGGGATTTTGGCCATTTGTTGTTTTAAACAGTTAATTACGGTGGGATCTTGCAGATCACCGCTTTCTTTTGCGATCTTATCTATCGCACCGGTTTGTTTTGACATCGCAAATACAAATGTGACCTTACCTCTTAGATTTGGATTTGCATCAATTCGAGAGGTGTAACACTGACGAACAGGCTCATCATATGCTTTAAGGCTTTGAGCTACCTTCGAAGAAAAATAGTTATGCTTTTTAAGATCGATACGGTAGTACATGGCAATCCGCCGCGACACCTTATAATCAGCAATCTCTTCAGCAAGTGGATTTACGATCTGAGGATCTCGAGGTCTTGCGGGAGGGGGTAGATAGTTTGGTGGCCTCCCACGATCAATCTTATATAAAGTCTCACATCCCGAAAGATATAACACACCGAGCAGTAAACAAGATTTTAATAATTTGGAAAAGTCCACTATCCATCCCCCCAGCACGTTCAATCCATCGGACTTTGGGCCAAATTAATTAATACTAATGATCTATATGCTCAATATAACTAATAAATATCTATATCCGCCCTGACGCTAGGTCATTTTAACGCAAAGACACTCTATGATTTCACAAAAGGTTAATTGTAATTTTTATCTGTATTTAAAGCCACTTAAACCATTAGATCCGTCAGTGAATGCAACTTGATCAGGCATCCCGAAAGTGCTAAGAGGGGGCCGCAAACAAAAGAAAGGCACCCCCATGACATCGTCCATGACCAAACCATTAACTGCTCTCGCCACACTTTTTGCGTTTACACTGCCATCACTTGCGGCAACGTTGCGCGATGACTTTAACGAAGCATCATGCCTCAACCAAACCTACGCTAAATCAATGCTTACACCACGCGGTGAACTTGAACTTAAAATCGGTGCTGGTGGTGCCCAATATTTACAAACAACCAAGTCCCTTGGCTATGGCCGCTATGAAGCTCGGATTAAAACTGATCTTGGAGGGGGGGCGGTTGTTGCATTTTACATTATGGGGATTGAAGGTCATCTACGCAATAATCCAGCATATTTCAATTTTCATGATGAAGTTGATTTTGAGCTTGTCGGGACTCTGTGGCGAGAAGGACAGTATCTTGGAAATAATGCTACTTGGATTAATGCATATTCCCAGCACCGAAGCCTTATACTGGCTAGGCACCCCCGCGACGATGCGGGAGGTAGCTTAATCGCAATGGGTGAACTCATTTCAAAAAATCGGGCCCTTTTAAACCGGCAAACCCTTCCAGATTTAGACCGAACTTCAAACTTCATTGGTCATAATTTTAATGACGGCAAGTTTTATACTTACATTTTGGATTATTCTCCAGAAGCTATTTCCTTTTTAGTACGCAATGATGAAGGCGTTATCTTAAGAAATTATGTTCTAGCTAATCGCCAAAATGGCTGGCCTAGGGAGCCCATGTATCTCGCGATCTCCCTTTGGACCTCGACTGACCCTAATTTAGCGAGAAACTTTTTAGGATATTATGATCACCAGTTTGGTAGGCCCATGTCCGCAACGATCGACTATATTAGCTTTAGCCCTGCTAATCAGGAGCAGGAATCTGACCTCAGGGCAATGCCTTGGAATATCTGCCCAGTGGGAATTACTAATCGATGCTTATCGGTCAATAGAGATGGCATCACATGCAGCCAAGTTGGCATGGCTGAAGGGCAAATTGCTAGACCCTGGAATGGCGTAGCTGGTCAGTTTCAATGTATTGACGGGTGTATCAAATATATTGGACCTTAATTTCAATTGATCGATTCACTAAAAATTAAAGTATCCACTAACTTTAACTAAGCCAACAGCGATAACTTCCCACCACAACCCAAAATAAACCCAAGTTGCTATTGCCCCTAGAAATCCGAGTAATACAAAAAAACCATCTCGTTCTAAATAGCCAAGTGAAAGTAAGATAATTGACCATGCTGGAATCGAATTAGAAAAGAGTATCACCGGAGGAAGTGGAAGACTAAGTGCTATTCCACTTGTAATCATAAACACGCCAATTAAATTTTCGAATGGTGGTTTAAGTAAAACTAGTAACCTAGGCTTAAAAAGTCGTTCCACCTTCGCAAAAAGCTTTGCACCCCCTAAAACGACACGGCTTACCGTTTGGGTTTCTACTTCCCTTTTTTTTACCCACCCTGGTAATCCCCCATATGCTCCAAAGATAAGCCTCATCCCCAACGCCATCTGCGCCACTCCAAAGGCCACAGAAACGCCTGGTAAGGGAATGGGCTGAATAAAGGGAACACTTAAAATAAGCGCAAGAGTAGCGAAGCCGCGCCCTTCAAGGTGTCCTTCAAGGTCACCAAGAGTCACTTTTGCTTTGCCCTGAATAAACAAGTGAATCGCTTCTAAATCATGAGCAAAGGAAGCCTTACTTTCTTTATCTACCACGCAGACGACTCCCAGCGAAATAGTGAGGCATTTAGGTAATCATCAGGTTCTAATGTCGAAACCCAAAGAGTATCTTCCTCATCAACGGCCACTCCGCTCACCTTTTTAAATTTTTCAGGCAATGACGTCCTCCCGACTAAGGTGACACTATAGCAAGAATTATATTTGAGATAGATAAGTTCCGATTTCTTTGCATCAGCAAGAATAATCACCTTACGCTTAGGTGAATAGCCTATACCTGACAAATAACTCTCCTTAAAGCTTGTGTTGATAAAGCAATAACGCTCCACCTGACATTGATAAAAGTCGCCATTCTTAGCACGGCAACCCAGTTCTAACAAAGGAAATCCAGGAATATTAGAACTCATAAAAAAATCTAAACCACCATCTTTTCTCTTTTCCTTAATCGCCAAACCTGTAATGCCACCTAAAGGCTTTTTACGAAACGCCTTACGAAATTTTTCCCTGGCTTCCTTGATCTCGAACGTAGTCGGCTCTCCCCCTCGGTCCCTCGGAGGTTTTATTAAATCCCAAGGAACCTGATTCGAGGAGACAATTGCCTTGGTCTTACGATTAACAAAAAAGAATTCCAAATTTAAACTATCAAAAAACATTAAAAAGCCGTCAAAGCCATAGCCGCTTACCCACATCCGTTTAGTCTTAGTGTCTAGGGTAATGCGCTCTTGATCAGTAAGCTTACCGAAAAAGCTCTCACGCGTCCCAGTCTTACCGGGATAGGCAAGGCCAATGACAAAGTCTTTATCTTCAGGAAAAAGCAAAAGCTCCTCACCAAAGGCCGAAACCCCACGAATCCGACGCTCGAGCGCCTCGAGCGTATCACGCTCAGAGGTAGCTGGCAGTGCACCCGTCCCAAACGCTGGCAAAGCCCATGTAAAACAAGTCATTAATGCATAAAAAAACTTAGCATAAATCGGGAGTAATATTTCCAGGTTATACTCACGATGGAAAGCGCTATACTTCATGACCATCCTTAAAAATGTTATGATACGAACATCCCTCCAATTCACATCGTACCACGTCCTACCACATCCTAGCATATACCGAGGCAACGCGTGGCCAAATCATACCTTAGTTCAAAAACAAAAGAGGCAAGGATTAAACTCCTAAAGGAAGGAACACCCATCCCCCTTGATTTAGCTGAGGACTTGCTTCTGCTTGACTTAGGGACTGATGAAAAGCTCCATATTATTTCAAGTATTGAAGCACCTAATATCTATGCATTAGAGCTTTTTTTAGTTGAACTCACAGCAAGTCCTGTTCAAGACATTGCAACCCATGCGTTAAGACAATGGGCTAGCCGGACCCCTCATCTTTTTTGGTACCGCATCCTGAATCACCTCAATGACCAGATTCTCCCACAAAGAACTCTTTACACTATCATTGATATTTCTGAATTTATTGACGGCAAAAGGGCACTGGACTTGGCACTAAAACGCGAAGGTCTAGAAGAAATGTCCATCGCGCTTCATGGATTATTGCTACATCGAGCGCTTCAATTTGACAAGTCACACCCCCGGTTGAAAATCATTGCTGAAAAAATAATTCAGTCGTTAGATAAAAACCTCCACCCTGAGAATAAAGCTCTGCCGTCAGGAATTTCATACTTACTTCGTCACCATACTGAAACTCTTGCGAAATGTGTTGATAGTTTAGATCTCAGTGAGTCTTGGATTGACTATATTAAGACTGCTCTTGAACATATAAGCAAAAAAGAAAAGAAACTACCTCCAATCTGGAAACGAGCAGAGCTTAAATTAGGCCAAATCGCGACAGCTAAACGATGGCAAGACATCGCGGGGGTTAGTGAAGAAGCACTGCATACTGCACTATCGGAAGCAGAAAATTTGTCAGACCTCATTGGGCTAACCTATCCATTATTGCCAAGACCTCTCCCTCGCCCCTTCCTGACGAAACTCTCGAATGAAGTCGGGGCCAGCAAAAACCCGAAAAAGTTAATATCCAAATTTCCAGCGTCCCTTAAGACCATGTTTGAACATGACGCTGATAAGTCGTTCTTAGAGCGCATTAAAAAAGAAGAATTGCAGTATATAGAAGGAAAACATTTTTCCGCTCTAACCCATCACGATTTTTCTGAACCTAGCGTAGCTTCGTCGAATCGAAAGGCGTTCTTCGATCAAGCCCTGCGAGGGAGAAACTTAGCGTCGAGTGGCGAAAAAAGTGATTTTTTTCATACACTATTAAAATCGTGGCATAATCCTGATGTGTCGAGCCTTAATGAGTTAGCGCAAGTTGCACGTAAAGAAGAGGGTGTATTCAGGCTGTGCTACATTCAAACCCTTGGTAGGTTTCAAAGTCGTGACGAAGCGGTTCTTAAACTGCTAGACTATATTCGTTCGCAAGATGAGGACGATCTCAGAGCAGTTATTAAAGCGTTAGCTGGCATAGGCACACCTAGGGCGGGACAAGAAATCATTTCCATGCTTACAAGACCGAACCTCTCTCTTGCCAACCAAATTGAAGCTGCTACACTGCTAAGTCGCCTAAGTTTAGGGAGTTTACAACATGAAATTAAGGTGGCTATTAGCGAAATCGAATCAAGACCATCACAAGACCCCGCCGTGATTCAGCTTAGAGACTTACTTCGTGACCTGCTTCACCCCGATGATACGCCTTTAGTAGTCAGTATCCCTATTCAATCAGATGATTCTGATCAAACGTTAGATACTGAATTAAAAAGAAAGTTTGCGGACTACCCGTCACTCTCAGGAGAGGTTAAAAGAGCACTGCGGACAGCACAGTTCTTTCATAATAAGGTTCAAGGGGAGAATGCTCCAGGAACAATTGATCTGAGCCCTGTTATTGATATGCAATACAAAGCATTAGAACTATTTTTTCGTGAAAACTTCGAAGAACCATGCTCGCAATTAATAGGAAGAGGCATTCTTCAAAATAAGCTTGATGTAATTGGCTATGCTCGTCCCATACCTCACGCTATGGATGATTTTGAAAAATATATTGGTTCACTTCCGATTGTGAAAACCATTCCGTTTTTTAGCGCATTTAAGCTCCGTAAAATGCTACGAGCTATCTGCCAATTCAGGCCAGGGAGGCGGTTTACTTTAGATGGAATTAAAGCATTTGCTCTATTTTTCCTTTGCTTTAGTAGGTTAGAATGCCGATACAACTTACAATCGTTATTTCCCTTGGGTTTTGCTAAGGATGAGGACCTATTTAATTTCTGTAAAGAACTTCATCTCATGCAAGATTTCAGAAATCGGGCTGCGCATGAAGGATTCCACCCAGAAGCTGCCAACGATATACTGGGAATCTGGCGGTCAACGGCCCTAATTATAGAAATAGGCAGTAAAATAAGTCGGGATATGCTCACCCGTAGTGAGAGAGAATACGCTCCTGTAAATAGATCTAATCCCATTATCGAGAAAAAGGTATCGTAATGAAACGAGTGGTTAAATACTTGTTACTCATGGTGATGACAGCTTGTATTGCCAAAAAAACGCTAGAATCAGCAGAGCGCCTGGTAAAACCTAAAAAGGAGGATCCTGACACCCCCACTCCGATAAAGCCCGATTATGTGTTAAGCGCTGAAGATCAAAAAATTGCGGAAAACGTCAGCCTTTATGCAGAACAATGCAAGTCGGAGTTAGGGTTGCCAGCCAAACCTCTAGCTCCTTGGAATTGCCTTGATGGTACGGAAATTCCTGTCTCAGTTGGGGGTAGTCGTTTAGACAGCAATAATTTTGACAGCGTATCAAAACGAAAAGTAGGGTGTGACACTCCGGCATGGCTTGGCGATGAGCCCTGCGCAAACTACGCGTTTATTCAGCAAAGAGCGTTATCTGATGATGTAGATGCCGTATTACTTTGCAGGAGTAGACACTTCTATAGTTATAAAGATAAAGCAGAGCGCCTTGCAGATTATGAAACGAACCAAACCGCGGATAATTTCAACCTTTTATATGCTTTTGAAAGTTTAGGGATGATCTGGACCAATAAAAAAACAGGGAAAACTTGTTTTTTTGATTATGTAGGTAAGGTTTACGGCGGGTATGTTCCTTCACCAGATGACACTAAAGTAGCAACGCTCGAAGACCTCCCAAGCCCGAAACCTCCAGCTGAAATGCAGGTCAGTGGTGTTAGCGAACTCATCTGGCAAAAAAGTGGAGAGAGAACCTGGCGTCGCCCTATCGATGTCGTAAACCATGATAACTGCATTAGATGTCATGATACTGGTGCCTTTAAAAGTAGCCCATGGGTCGAACAAGCTATTAAGTTACCGGGAAATTCGAAAGAGGTGCCTTTTTTAGTTGTAGGTAAGGTATTTGAAAAATGGAAGGCTAAATTCCCGGTCCGTGCCATTGATACCCTGCCTGTTAAAAATGCGAAAGGAGAGCTAGAACCGCAAGCTTGCACGTCCTGCCACCGCATTGGCAGTTTAGCCACCTGTGAGCTGCATATCGATTACTCGATTGGTACGAAGTCATCCGGGATTGTGAGCGATTTAGGTAAAACGTTCTATCATGCTGTTTGGATGCCTCCGGTAAGCAATCCTGCAAATAACAAAACTGAAAGTGAACTAAGGGATGAGTGGCAAGCAAAATACAGTCAACACATTGATAGACTAAAATGCTGTTGCAGTAAGCCGCATGCAAAAGGCTGTTTATCGCAAAATATTACCGAGTCACCGCTTGGTAAGTTTAAAGAGGGGGATAGTAGTGAGACTTGTATTAAGTAAAAGGCTTTTTATAATGAGAAAACTTGTTACTATGCTTGTGTTACTTAACAGTACAGGAGTTTTGGCAATTTCGGCTAAAGACTTTTGCCGTAGCTATGAAGAGGCTAAAGGACCAACCGAGTTAGAACGACGAGTCCATCAATGCCGCGAAATTATAAACTCAGGTATCAGCCAAGGACGTTTTACCTTTGAGCAAGGCAAAGCTAAAACTTGTATCGATAGTTTTGCTAAGAAGGTCGAAGATAAAGCTGAATGTAAAGCCGTACTACGTGGAAAAAAAGCTGACAGTGAAGTTTGTGAGTCGTCATTTGATTGCATGCTGCCTTTTATCTGCCGTGGAAAAAGAGGGGCTCCCCCTGGAACCTGCCAAGTGCCCCTGAAGGAGGGTGACGCTTGTGATAATAGGACTATGGCAAGTTCAAGGTTTATTACGGAACAGTCGCGAAGCGTGTGTGCTGAAGGGCTTACTTGTAAGCCTAAAGATCAAGTGCTGCGGTGTTTAAAGTAGGGCTTCTTGATCTGTGATTGTGAGACATGAGAGCACAATTCCATTATTTTAAATTATTAAACCAAGGCTGGCTTATCACCTATGGAAAGTGGGTTTATGCCGGCTAGGATGCTTACTTTACTTCAGTAACGTGGGTGCTTAGTTTTTAGTATCTTTGGTGCCCACGGGAAACAGCTGTCTTTCTTACGCAAGAACTAGACGCGCAAGCCTCGAATTAAAAAGAGAAAAAATTCCATTAAACAAAATTAACAAGACTCTTTACATTGTTTTTTTCAATTTATCTAGATTTGATAACACACTATAATTTCAGTTATATTTCTTTATTCCTGCCATTAACACCTTATTCAATACAATTGCTAAAAACGAAACTACGTATTCAAATTATTTATTATAGTAAATATGTTTTTTGCCGATAAGCTAGATGTTAGTCATCATAGGCATCACAAAAAATTATTTACAAAGGAGACTAGAAATGAAAACCATGACGGTAAATGAAGCTGTAAAATTAGTTAAAGCAAAACCAGCTCCAGCAGTATCGCTTTACCTGGCAACGGATGTATCTGACAAAGACGGAACGGCTAAGCTTCGACTTAACTTGCAACGTCTTTATAAGACCGCTGAATCGCTCATTATCCGAACCTACACTGGTAAAACAAGAGAGCGTTTACTAAGACCTCTTAAAATGGCACTGTCGATGGTTGGCTTACGACGGGCCAAAGGTGGAATTGGTATTTACCACAATGAACACTTTACTGGAATTGTTAAAATACCCACCATCACCTCCGATTTAGCTGTCGCAGCTGACAGCTTTCACCTCAAGCCCCTACTCCGCTGTGTACAAATACGCCGGAATTATTATGTTTTAGCGTTTAAAAAGAGGGCTACTGAGTTATTTCTAGTAACAGTCGACGGCACTAAAATGATAGGAAAATTCCAATATAATAAGCAACCTGAACAGCACGTCCCAGGAGACAGAGTCAGTAGAAAATGGGCTGAAGGAGGCGGAAAAATGAGGCGTCAAAAGGAGCTAAAAGAAAATATGGAACAGCTTAACCGGACTATTGAAAGTACGCTCGTTGGTGAGCGTCTGCCTTTAATTCTTGCAGGACCCCATCATCAAATAGAGGCTTTTAGAGAGGTTTGCACTTATAATACCTTAATAGATAGAAGTATTGATGGCTCTGTCGAAGCACTTGATATGGATGCAATAACAAATTTAACTTCCACTACGATGGGGCATTTTTTCGAAGAAAATGATTACCGCTCAGTTGCTACATTCCGCAAGGCAGAATCAACTGGACTGGCGATAACCAATTTAGAAGATATCGCTAAAGCTGCAGCAAGGGGACAAATTCAAAGCCTCCTAGTCGCGGAAGATCGCCAGATTTGGGGTCACCTTGATAGAGAAACAGGGGCAATTTCACTTCTGAGGGAGCCCGGCCTCACCACCGCTGATGATCTACTCGACGATCTTGCTGAGCTTACGATAACGAAAGGCGGCGCTGTGACCATTCTTCCGACGGTTAAAATGCCCCAGAACCTATTAATTGCGGCAGTCCTGCGTTGGAGTGACTCGGGCCTAGCTCTACCCGCACCCCATCACGCCATGCCAGTCCCTTGGAGCCGTAGAAGCCAAGAAATGACTGCTTAATTAAATGTCCCCGAACAAGTTTCGGGGACATCTTTTTTTTTCCTCTTTTTTAGAAGAGTTTTAAACGACTCGCTTTAATATTTTTTCCTCTTTCTGAGCCGATCTCGGGATTGAAGCCCTGATACAGCTTCTCGGAACTCTCATTTCTAATTTAAAATTATAGAATCCATAGGTATTTTTTTCCGGCGCTAATTTCAATTCGCACGACCCCCCCAAATTTTCGAGAAAGCTTTTCACGGCTGACATCCCCGTGCCGCGTCCCGATATTTTTGACACCGAATCTGCGGTTGATACGCCATCGACAAAAATGAGCTGAGCTAACTCCTCGTTGGAGAGGCTATCGGCACTAATACCATTTTTTAATGCCGCACTTCGTATTTTAGGAAGGTTCAATCCAACTCCATTATCTTCGTAAGTCAGAGTCACTCCATTATCGTTGGATTGATTTAATTTTAAGTGGATTTCGGGCTGAATATTTTCATCTTTGAACCCATGGTCCACCGAGTTTCGGATCATATGAACCATACCATCTGAAACCGCCTGCTGCGCTTCGGATGTGAATATGACATTCGTGTCAGATTCTAGGACTAGGGTCGGTGTTTTCTTTCCTAAACTTCCCGCTACTGATACCAGCAATGACTCCCACTCAATAATCAATTCCCTAAACGTTTCACTTACAATCGACATAATGCCAAATTTAGCCCCCAATGCTTGATGACGCATCTCATTCATTTGGTCACCACCACTATCGAAAATTGGGATAATTTTATCGATAAAATGAATCACTCGTCCAACCACATCATCAATTTTAACACTAGAATTGGTATTCGAGTGACTAACCTTTTGACTATGCCCCGCAAGCCTAGAGTGAGCCCCCTGATAAATTGTAAGCTCAGCCTCAATTTGCCGTGTTAAGTCCGAAACTTCAGATTTTAAGTGACCCAGCCCTTCATTTGTCTTGAGCTCCATACTTAGTAGATTAAAAATCTTGTCTTCAGCATGATGAACCACATCCGTTAACTGCACCAGCCCCAGAGACCGTGCATTGCCCTTGATTGTATGTAGTGCCCTTCGAATATTACTTTTGCGATCTTCAGTTAACTGGGCGGGGTTTAGCGTGGAAAGTGTAATATCTCGAATCGAAGCGAGATAATTTTGTGCCGATGTAAAGAATTTTACGATCATTTCGGGCGGTTGATTTAATAGCTGCACGAATCGTTCCATTTCTCCCATTATTTGATTAGAAGCGTCCCTTAATGCTCTAAGTTCCGTCACATCACGCACAGTTAACATAATATTTTCAACTGTATCATCTCCCTTCGTGATAGCCTCCCAATCAGTTTCAAAAACCCGATTTTTAGCCCCTTCGTTAAAGATAAGCTCTTTAGGAAGCAGATCTCGATTTGCTTGAAAATTTAATAGATCTTCGTTGACGGAGTTAGATAGTATGGCAGCAATCTGACCTCGACTATCCTCTGTTAGATTCGATCTTTGAAAAAGGACATCAAAAATATTTCTGCCCTCTGTACGGTTTACACCTGTTATTTTCGTGAAGGCGCGCGAAGACTCCCCACGAATGATGCCGTCACCATCTAACATGACAATTCCCTGGCTAATGTTTGTAAGAATGGTATGCATTTGACTTGTTTTTTGCTCTATCACCCGTAGCATCCCATTTATTGATTTAGCCAGACCGTAAATCTCATCGTTACCTATTTCAGCCACGCGCGCCGATAAGTCTTGCCGTTCCTCCATTTTATTTACAAAAAGATTGAGTTCTGAGATTCGTTTGACCACGCCAGTCTGAATGGCTGTTGCTAGCACAACCGTCAAAATTAAGCCCGCGACACCTAAACCTAAAACTAACTGTACCAGCGTCTTGCGTCCTTCCCGGTGAATTGCACGGTCAATTTTGGCGGTGATCAACGCTGCAGGAGTACCATCAATCGCATGGTGTAACGAATAACCGTGCAGCAGATCATCGCTTAAAATGCTGACTCTACTTGGAGCTGCTTGGGATAAAGTTAAGGCCTCTGAATTTTCAGCAGGATTGATCCCTGAAGGATATGGTTCGTAGGTTAGTGCGAGTTGCACGGTATCTGCGAATT
>JACCDO011384687.1_pt1 | contig 17363 bp, 15 predicted proteins | sample 7446101 | NCBI WGS metagenome assembly JACCDO01 (sample SAMN15323440, study PRJNA562643) | freshwater metagenome | isolation source: river surface water | place: USA:Blue River Watershed | collected 2017-08-16 | reverse complement strand
CTGCAGATTGGTGATGTTGAGCAGAACCTCGCCTGTATGTGGCACAAGCAGTAGGCACAAAGAAACTAGAGGGCGGCTCGGCAGGTCGATGCGCGCGGTGTAAACCCAAGCCACTGCAGTGATATTGAAAAATACGGATACTAAAAAATAGGCCGTCGGAATGTGTGCTGGATCCAATACAGAGCAAAAAGCGGCGATCAATCGAGGTAGTAGATGATAGTAGCCTTGGTAGTTGAGCAGTAAGGACCTCCATCCTTCTTCGTGCATTTGCTGGAAGAAGACTGCTCCATCTTCAGCCCAAAATTGAGGGTTGAGGAAGAAATCGGGACGGCGTAGCCAGAGTAAAATTGCGGCGGCTAATAACGTAACGCCAAAAACACCTTGCTCCCTTGATCGGGCAAAATATATATTTTCTTTGGTCGTTAAGCCCATTGTGGTAAAAACGCGCTAATATATATAATAAGTATTATATTAGTATTGTGTGTCTGACAAGGTGAAGTCCTCGCGCACGAGCGTCAGATTTGGATTATAGGCTGGGTCATGATTTAGCGCGTCTCTCCAAGACGTGAGCATGTAGTTGATTTCACGTTGGGCGCGAGCGCGCTTCTCCGGTGTATCTTCCTTTCCGCGCGAGGCTGATTCGTGATGGTAAAGTTCAGCAAATGGTGTCCAAACGTTGCGATAACCGGCTTTCAAAACGCGCAGGCAAAAATCTACATCATTAAAAGAAATAGGCAAATTTAACTCATCTAGTCCGCCGACTTCCTCGAAAATTGTTTTGCGGATTACCAGACATGCAGCCGTGACCGCGCTGTAATTTTGCAAAAGTCGAAGGCGGTTCATTTGACCTCCGTCCCCTCGGCGAAAGTTTTTAAAGGCGTGTCCGGCCACGCCTTCTTTTGCATGAGGGCCTGAGATGCCCAAGATGACACCAGCATGTTGCACTGTGTTGTTCGGATAGTAGAGCATGCAACCCACGGCACCCGTTCCGGGTCTGATAGCAAGAGAGACCATCTCTTCCAACCAATCAGGAGTGATGGGCTCAATGTCGTTATTAACTAAGGCAATAATTTCGCCGGTCGCGATGGGCACAGCTCTGTTGTTTAATGCGGAGTAATTGAACGGGTTGGCGTCCCTGATAACTTTAACGCGTTTATCTTCGGCTAGCACAGCCAAGTATTGCAGAGCCAGCGGATCGTCAGAGGCATTGTCGACAATGATGACCTCGAAGTTCTGGTAAGTCGATTTTTCGAGAATGGCTGTTACGCAGGGTCTCAATATGCGCAGACCGTTGCGAGTGGGAATGATGATACTGACCTTTGGCGGTTGTTCAGGCAGTCGATACTTAAGGCGCCAGTGACCGCCTTTTACGGGAATGACTTCGGCTTGTAGTCCGGCACGTCTGACATGATCCTCTAGTGCAAGTTTGGCGGCTTGTTGGTGATAATCTTTTTGCGACAACGACAGTGCGGTCGAGCCGGGAATTGCGCGCCAATGGTAAAGCACTTTGGGGATGTGAACGATTTGAAACGCCTCTACTTTTTCGATGGCTCTTAGGGCAAGATCCCAATCTTGGGCACCTTCATAGCCGACACGAAATCCACCAAGGGAGTGCAGCAGGTTGGCTTCGTAGACCGTCAGATGACAAAAATAGTTTTGTCCACGAAGGAGATCTGGATTCCAGTCTGGTTTAAAATAGGGGCTAGAACGCACGCCCTTGCCGTCAATTTTATCTTCGTCACTATAAAGTATTCGGGCAGTCGGATTTTTTTGGATAGCATGGACAATCTCCGACAGGGCTTCTGGCGCTAATTCGTCATCGTGATCCAGCAGGGCTAAAAAACCACCTGCGGCCAGAGAGAGGGCCGAATTAGATGCAGCGGAAATATGGCCGTTAACAGGACGATGGATGACTTTGATGCGAGTATCAGTGCAGGTCGCTTCATCTAAAATCCTTTGCACCTGCGGTTCGGTTGACGCATCATTCGCGATGCAGAGTTCCCAGTTTGGGTAGGTTTGCTCTCGGACCGATTCAATCGCCCTATTCAGCCAACGTTCTGGCGTATTGTAGACAGGCATTAACACGGAAATCTTTGGCCCTGTTTTTGGCGGTGGAGCGGATGAGCGCCCATTCTGCTGTAGCCACTGTGCGTATGAGATTACTTTGTCGCTACGCCCCCAAACATAGATCAATCGTTTGCCGACAGGCTTGTAACGTCCATCAGGCAGGCGCGCCATGATTTTTAGGCATTTGAATCCAGGTTTGGTATTAAAACGGGCGAAGAAATGTCCTTTGTTATCTAAGCTACATGTTATACGACGATTCCCCAGCCACGTCTCAACGGCAACTATAGTTGGGTCTTCTGAATTAATTTCACCTGAAACTACTATCGGACTTCGTGTAATAAAACCAGGACAGGAAAAGACGCAGGACATAGGAGATAATGTTACTGCTAGATGATTATTTGAAACGGGCTATGAATCTGCGAATAGCTCTAAGCGGTGTCGTAATGCGCCACGAGAGCGAACGCTGTATGCGTGTGATTTTATCCTGTGCGCGATCTATGCTGATTTTTGCTGCGGTGAGTTCCTCATCTAGCAGGCGATTCTCTTGTTCGGCAGCTACTGCTAATCCAAGCCGCGCAAAGAGCTCACGCGTATTAGTTATGCCTTGGGGAGCCAAATTAAAGAAACCGTGCAAGGCTACGGGCAGCTTCGTGCCTGCCGCTATCACGCCAAGGCCATGCCCGTGTTCGAATTCGAAAGTATCATAGCGGTCGCGCAATTCTTGCCAAAGTTTCCATACCCCAAAATCTTCTCTCTTCTCTGAGATATCGTGCAAAAGCACCACGCCTGTTTCGCTTAGCTTAGGCAGCCAAGAATCGAAGTCGTGCCGAACTGCGTCGTAGGTGTGCAATCCATCGATATGAAGTAAATCGACGCTATTGTTTGGGAACTTCTCTAGAGCCCTATCAAATGATAATTGATGCAACGTGGAGAAACGATTGTAACGCGAATCATGGTAGGACTTGAGGTGTGCGAGAACATCATTGTCGTAATGACCTGCGTGCGAGTCGCCTTGCCAAGTATCCACTGCGTGGCAGATGGTGTTTAATTCCAGCTTGGCCACCACTTGGCAAAAAGCGCAGTAAGAGGCTCCGTAATGCGTGCCTAATTCGACAAGCACCCGTGGTCGCAACGCCTCCATCAAAGCAAAAGCAAACGGGATATGTTCTATCCATGCACTTACAGGCGCATGGTATGCTGGTTTTTCAAAAGCACAGGGCGTTAGAAAAACTTCGGGCATCCTTAGGAGCTTGATTCAATCTTTCCTAACTCAGATTCAACGAGGCGGCGCACCATTTCTTCGAACGGCACCGTATTTTTCCAGCCGAGCACGCGATGTGCTTTGCTTGGGTTCCCGCAGGGGGCGATGGGTTCTACTGTAGTGAGTAAATCGGGATCAAAACGGACATGGTCGCGCCAGTTTAGACCAACGCATTCGAAAGCGGCAGCAATCAGCTCCTGCACGCTGTGCAACTTTCCAGTTGCGAGAATAAAGTCATCCACACTATCCGCCTGTAGCATCATCCACATTCCTTGGACATAATCAGGGGCCCAACCCCAGTCGCGTCGTCCGGTCAAACTGCCGAGTTGAACTTCCTTTTGGAGACCTCGTTTAATTTTGGCGGCTGCGCGTGCTACTTTGATAGTAACGAAATTCCCGCTGCGACGGGGCGATTCATGATTGTAGAGAATAGCCGAGCAGGTGGGTAGTTTGTAGGCGATACGGTAGATGCGTGCCATTTGCTGCGAGAAGGCTTTGGCAGCGCCATAAGGTGTAGTTGGGCTGATCGGTGTTAGCTCATCCTGCGGAGAAGAGGGGGGGGAGCCAAAAACCTCGCTGCTGGAGGCATAGAGAAATTTTGTTGGTCTGTCTAAGTCGCGCAAGATCTCCAGCAAGCGCAGTGTAGCCATGCCAACGCTATCCACGGTTGCCTCAGGTAATTCTAAACTGATGCGGGGGCTCGATTGTCCAGCGAGGTGATAAAATTCATCCGGCTTAGCTCGGCTGATAACTCGACGCAGGTGAGTGGCGTCTTCAAACGAGCCGTTGTGCAATATGAGCCGTTTGCCGACTAAATTATTATCGGCGACCAGGTGTCGGATATTACTATTGGCCACGGCATCGGGTCGATGGACTAGGCCGTGGACGGTGTAGCCTTTCTCGATCAGGAGATCGGCTAGATATGAGCCATCTTGTCCGGTAATACCCGTGATAAATGCGGTAGGGGCAGACATAAGGTTAATCAGAATGACGCCCCAGTCTGGTTGCGGCGCAGGTCGGCTTCGACCATCATTTGGCACAGTTGCTCTAGGGTGGTGCGTGCTTGCCATCCTAGAACTTTTTTAGCCTTGGCGGGACTGCCGATTAGCAGTTCGACCTCAGCGGGACGATAGAAGCGCGGGTTGACGCGAACGAGGATTCGACCAGTCGCGGTGTCGATGGCGGTCTCTTGCTCGGCTTGACCGTTCCACGCAAGTTGAATGCCTACGGCCTTGAAAGCCATTCCGACAAAGTCGCGCACTGTTTCCGTTCGGTTTGTCGCCAAGACAAAGGTATCAGGTTCCTTGGCTTGAAGCATCCGCCACATGCCTTCGACGTATTCATCGGCGTAACCCCAATCGCGTTTGGCATCCAGATTGCCAAGCTCCAGCACATCCAGCTGGCCCAGTTTTATCTTAGCGACTGCATCACTAATTTTGCGCGTCACAAACTCTTTGCCGCGCAGAGGGGATTCGTGATTAAAAAGAATGCCACTCGTGCCAAAGATTCCATAGGATTCGCGATAGTTAATCGTAATCCAGTGCGCGTAGAGTTTGGCTACACCGTATGGGCTGCGTGGATGGAAAAAGGTTTCTTCGGTTTGCGGGATGGCGTGAACCTTGCCATACATTTCGGAGGTAGAGGCTTGGTAGAACCGAATCTGCGGATTAACGATGCGAATGGCTTCCAAGAGGTGCAACGCACCAACTGCAGTGATCTGGGCGGTGGTGGCAGGCTGCTCGAAAGAAACGCCAACGAAGCTTTGGGCGGCGAGATTATACACCTCAGTAGCCTGAGTTTTTTGCAGCAGGCGGATACAGACTCCTGGGTCGGTCAGATCAAACTCGACCAAGTGAAGATTCGGATGTTTGGAAACGCCCAATTCTTCCAGACGCCAGAAATTGACGGAGCTTGTCCGTCGGTAGGTGCCGTGAACTACGTAGCCTTTGCTCAGAAGCAAACGCGTGAGATAGGCGCCGTCTTGGCCGGTAATGCCAGTGATGAGAGCTACGGGTGCGGTATTCATAAAACTTTTTCTTGTTGGTGATAGTGACGGCACACCTCCGTGGGGGTGCCTTCTGCTAAGATATTACCTTTGCTTAACCAAACAGCGCGATCACAGACATCCTCAATCGTGTGTGCATCATGAGAAATTAGCACAACCGTGGTGTCGTCTCGGAACTTCTCTTTGATGGCGGTTTGGGATTTTTGCTGAAATGCATGATCGCCGACGCTGAGCACTTCATCGATCAAAAAGACATCGGGGTCCGTCTGCATAGCAATGGAAAAGCCCAATCGCGCGTTCATGCCAGAAGAATAGGTATTCACGGGTTGGTAAAACGCGTCTCCCAATTCAGAGAACTCTTGGATCTCATCTAGACGTTTTTTCATGTAGGCGCTGGATTTGCCCATAAATAGGCCGCTCAGAATCGCATTCTCTGCGCCCGAGAGATGCCCTTCATAGCCCACACCGAGGGCCAGCAACTGCACATGCAAATCTGCTTGCGAGCGTAGAATACGACCTTCGTCCGGCAGGATGATGTCGGCCAGCAGGCGGAGCAGGGTGCTTTTGCCGCATCCGTTTCGTCCGACGATCCCCAGCTTTTCTCCACGGCGGATTTCGAGATTCAGGCCGCGCAGTGCCCAGGGCGCACCGTCCCTTCCGGCTCCTTTGGGACGTCCGGCCCGGTAGTAAACGCCGGTATTTTCGAGTTTTATGACGGCGTCAGACATTGATCAGCTTAAGCAAGCGTTTGTCGTAGTGGGAGTGGAGTGCTAGGCCGACAGCAAATAGCGTGATTGTGAACGCGAGCGGTCGCCACAATAACGCAATATCAGGAGCGGCACCTCCAAGGATAACAGCCCGATTGGACTCGATAAATATAGTAACCGGGTTGAGGTGAAACAAACCCAGTAAATCAGCCGGAACACGTTCGGCGCTAAAAAACACCCCAGACAGAAAAAAGAGCAATCGGAACAGAGATTGGATTAGGAAACGTAAATCGGGCAACAGTGTGACGAGCAGCGAAATCATTAGCGAAACGGAGATGATGAAGGCTAGTTGCAGGCTTAATAACATGGGCAACCACACTAGAGCGGCTGTGGGCGCAGGCCCGAGCAAGAGGCACGCTGTCAAAATAATCGTATAGGCGAAGAGGAAACGCACTGTGTGTGTGCAGACGTCCACGAGCGGGAACAGATATTTCGGTAGCGGCACCTGTTGATGAACATGATATTTTGCGGAGATGGAACCCGCGCTCATCATGACACTGCCTTCAAACCATTGCCAGATTGCCATGCCGACAAGGATGGTGAGCACAGCAGTTGCGCCACGCTGCCCTGTCAGGTGCGACATAGCGAAATAAAGCACCGCTGTGGCAAGCAACGGCTCTAGCACGAACCAGAGGTAACCAAGGTAATTCTTGCGTGCCTCTGATTTCAGCCCCGCCAGCGTGCGATAAAAGATGATGTCTTTGTAGCGCAGAAACTGGTGCAGGACATGGCTCATGAGGTAGATAGACAATTCACATGACGCCCAAGCCCCCCTAGGCCTGTCAAGGAAGCTCTGGCCAGTCAGCGTATCGTGAAACCATTAAACTGCCCTGCGCCAATCTCGGAAGTCTGTTCTGCTTGACGGATATGGCCCGATAGTTCTTCGGCCACCTCATCGAGGAACGCCTGCACTTCTGCCGCCGCACCCTCGGCTTCCAATTGCACACGCCCATCCGGCAGATTACGCACATAGCCAGCCACCTCGAATCCTTGCGCAATTCGCATCGCACGGTAGCGGAATCCAACTCCTTGGACGCGACCGCTGTAGAAGACGTTAGCCTTGAGCACTTGGGGCATTGCAGGATGCCAAGGCGTTCTCGCTCTCGTTTCAATCCAAACGCGACATAAATTGGTTTTTAATTGCAGGATACGAACACCGGCGCACATTGCAGATCAGGTGCTAGGCACCTCACATTCCAACTATGAGTAGCAACCCAGATTCTGATTGGCTCTCTGATTCCGATGGCGATGAAAGTAGTGCGTTTTCATGGAGTGAGCTCGACTGGGAAAAATACCTCGGTGAACACGAGGAGGAAATCGGTCGTTTTTTGCGCCTCTACAAGGCGGCAGCAGGTGAGCCTAACCGACTAGAATCAGTGGCGCACAAGATGGGTTGGCTGATTGATGAAAACGACCTTCCGATGGTGATTATTAACCCTCGCTCCGCATCGGATGAAGACGAAGATGACGAAGAAGATGATGATTTTGACACGTTCTTCGATCCTTACACTCCGCACCGCAATCCGGTTTATATCTCGACTGAAGGGCTTTGCCTCAGCCTGCAATCTGCTTGGATGCAGTTGCTGTCCGAGAAAAACATTATCGCACCTGATGCATTGCTGGCGGCGCGTGTTACTGCCAGTTTGCACAACGCTCGCGAGTTAGCCCTTCAAGGCATTCAGTGTAGTGATATGACTGAATACACGCTGGGAATCTACCACTTCAAGAAAGCGCTCGCTGAGATCAACCAATTGTTGGCCTTGTTGAATCCTGATTTTGGTTCAGAAAAAACAGACCATGTTTTGGGCCGTTTTCGGCTGTTTGCACTGTCGCGCCTTTTCGATTTGCGCGACATCTGGATCCGGATGCTGGCGGCTTGCCGCAACTCCTAGTCGACGAAGGCCGAGCGAAAGCAGGGGTGCGATTTGTCGGTTGCCACCGGCAAAGAAGCAATTGCATGCTTTGGGCCTCTCATGTCTGAGTCCACCGCCCTAGATATTGACTACGTTGCTAACCTCGCCCGGCTAGAGCTTACGCAGGAAGAAAAATCCATGTATGCTCGCCAACTGAGTGCTGTCTTGCACCACATCGAGCAGTTGAGTCAGGTCGATGTCAGCGGTATTGAACCGACGGCGCACGCCTCGCCTGTTTACAATGTTTGGGCGCCAGACAGGGTCCGCGATGCTCTACCTGTTACCGCAGCTCTAAAAAACGCCCCGGCGCAAAGACAGAACATGATTTCGGTGCCCAAGGTAGTGGAGTAAGAGTCATGAGCGAAGAAGTATACTATCAACCACTCGCGTCCCTGGCCTCGTCTCTCGCCGAGAAAAAGCTTTCGTCGGTCGAACTGACGCAAGCCTTTATCCGAAGAACCCAGTCTGTTGAACCTCGGGTGCAGGCGTTCAACTCGGCAGATGAAGCCTCAGCTTTAGCACAAGCTGCCGAATCTGATGCTCGGAGGGCAGGTGGGCGAGCACTCGGACCACTCGACGGCATACCAATTGGATTTAAGGATGTGATCGCCGTTGAAGGACAGCCCCTCACGGCTTCGAGCAAGATTCTCAAAAACTTTATCTCACCCTACGACGCAACAACTACAGTGCGCCTCAAGCAGGCTGGAGCTGTGCTTTGGGGGCGGCTGGGTTGCGATGAGTTTGCCATGGGCTCTTCCAACGAAAACTCGGCTTTTCATCCCACGGCGAACCCTTGGGATTTGGCGCGCGTGCCCGGCGGATCTTCTGGAGGCAGTGCGGCCGCTCTCGCCGCTGGTGAAGTCGCCGCCTCCCTAGGCTCGGACACCGGCGGGTCGATTCGCCAGCCGGCTGCACTTTGTGGCGTCGTTGGTTTAAAGCCGACCTATGGGCGTGTGTCGCGTTATGGGTTGGTCGCTTACGCTTCATCGCTGGACCAAATTGGGCCATTCACTCGCACGGTTGAAGATGCGGCGCTGTTGTTGCGTGCGATTGCTGGGCATGACCCACTGGATTCCACATCATGCGATGTGGATGTGCCGGATTACGCACAGGAAATGCGGCAACAAGGGCCATGGAAAATTGGTATTCCCAAAGAATATTTCGGCGAAGGACTGGACACCGAAGTCGGTGCGGCAGTTGAGGCGGCCGTTGCGTATTACCGTCAACTCGGGTGCGAGATTCGTGAGGTATCACTGCCTCACACGAAATACTGTCTCGATACCTACTACATTCTCGCCACGGCTGAGGCGTCTTCGAATTTAGCACGCTTTGACGGTATCCGTTACGGACATCGTTCGGTTGCAGCTACAGACGCGGTAGACATCTACGCCAAGTCTCGCGCCGAAGGCTTTGGACCGGAGGTGAAACGCCGTATTATTCTCGGCACTTACGTGCTGAGCAGTGGTTACTACGACGCTTACTACCTCCGTGCCCAGAAAGTTCGCACCCTCATTCGCCAAGATTTTCTGAAAGCTTACGAACAAGTAGATGTATTGCTCACGCCGACCTCTCCAGTGCCCGCCTTCAAGCTTGGCGAGAAGTCCGATCCGTTGGCCATGTATCTCTGCGATATCTACACGATAGGTGTAAATCTTGCCGGATTGCCCGCCATGAGCGTGCCTTGCGGCTTCACCCATGCAGGCCTGCCTATCGGCTTGCAGCTAATCGGCCAGCCGATGCGCGAAGGACAACTCTTCGCCATCGCACGCGCTTACGAGCAGGCGCACAATTGGACTAACCGACACCCTGAGTTGTGATACTATGAATTACGAAGCAGTCATCGGCTTGGAAGTTCACGTGCAGGTTCGCACCGCCTCGAAGATGTTCACTCGCGTCGCGACGGGCTATGGGCAGCCGGAAAACACCCTGACTGATCCTGTGGTTCTCGCTTTGCCGGGGGCTTTGCCAGTGCTGAATAAGGCAGCTATTGATGCCATCATCAAAACTGGACTGCTGCTCGATTGCGAAATCGCAGATGTCACGCGCTGGGATAGAAAAAATTATTTTTATCCCGACAGTCCAAAGAATTATCAAATTTCCCAATACGATCAACCGGTCTGTCGTCATGGCGTAGTTGAAATAGAACTCCCGGGGCCTTCCCTCGCCGTAATGGGCGAGCATAAGAAAATTCCGCTCACCCGCATTCATCTCGAAGAGGATGTGGGCAAGCTCACACACATGAGCAGCGATTCTTTGGTGGACTACAATCGCGCAGGCACGCCACTGATGGAGATTGTCACGGAGCCAGCCATTCACACGGCAGAAGAAGCATACGCCTTCCTGACGTCCCTGCGCACTTCGCTGGTGCAGGCCGGAATTTCCGACTGCGATATGGAAAAAGGGCAGATGCGCTGCGACGCCAATATCTCAATCCGTCCGATTGGGGCCACTACGTTAGGCACAAAAGTTGAGCTAAAAAATCTTAACTCCATTTCGTATGTGCGCGATGGCATTGTGGCGGAAATAAAACGGCAAATTTCCGTGGCAGACAGCGGAGGCATCATCACGCAAGAGACACGACTTTACGACGGCGAAACCGGACGTTCCGCCTCTATGCGTTCTAAGGAACAAGCACACGATTACCGCTACTTTCCTGATCCCGATTTGATGCCAGTTAAGATCGATGAGGCTTGGAAAGAGCGCTTGCGTGCAGAATTGCCCGAACGTCCTTTCGTCCGACAAGCTCGTTTTATAGAAAAACTAGGACTGCCTTATAGCGCGGCGGCAGTGCTTTCTCGTGATCTGGCACTGGCAAACTTTTTTGAAGAGTGTGTCAGTCAGGGTGCTGGTGCTACGGCTGCAGCCAATTGGATTACCAACGACTTGCTACGAGACCTAGCAGCCTCAGCGATCGCTTTAACGGATAGCAAAGTAACGCCGAAGCATATCACAGGTTTAGTAAAACTTACGGCTGATGGAGTGGTCTCTAGTAGCCAAGCTAAAGAGGTATTCGCTGAGATGTTTAAGAGCGGTGAAACGGCAGAGAGCGTGGTCGATCGTAAAGGATTGAAGCAATCCTCTGACACCGGCGAACTCGAAGGCTGGTGCGAGACGGCGATCGCCAACGATTCCAAGTCCGCCGAGCAGGTGCGTAGTGGTAACACCAAGGCCATAAACGCCCTCAAAGGCGCGGTGATGAAATTATCCGCCGGGAAAGCCAATCCGCGACTGGTAGATGAAATCCTCCGAAAGAAACTCGGCGTCTGAGTCAGATATATGGACTACTGAGTTTTCTTTTTGCGGCGTCGAGTTTGTATGGTTTCAGCGATTTCCTCTAGCGGATAGGTAATGATTTCGGCAAGGGTGGGGTGATACCACGGTGCGCGCAGCAGGTCAAAAACCGTTGCCCGCATCGCGAGTGGGCCGTTGAAGCAATGGATTAATTCTCCAGCATCACGCCCGACTATTTCGGCTCCAAGAATTCGTCCACGCTTGGGTTCAGCGAATACTTTCACATGTCCATATTTAGCCTCCATCAGGATGGACTTGCCATGGTCATCGAACGGATAGGAGGCAGCGACATACGGCACACCGGCGTCAAGCAGTTCGCGCTCTGTGTATCCAATCCTAGCGAGTTGAGGGTCAGTGAAGACAACACTGAGCAATAAGGACCAGTCTACCGGTTTAAGTTTTTTGACCCCCATTGCGTGGCGGGCTGCTAATTCGGCCTGCATGATTGCAGTATGCACGATCTCGGCTGGTCCTGAGCAATCACCTGCGGCATAAACGTCCGGATTGCTGGTCTGTTGCCAGCGGTTGATGATGATTTGACCATTAGAGCGAGTGTGCACGCCAGCGGCAGCAAGGTTAAGTGGGGCGGTGTTGGGCTCCCGACCTAGCGCGTTGAAAAGATGGGCGGCGCGTCGGGTTATCGTGCGTCCATTGTGCTCAAATCTAACCAACACACCGTCGCGGTTCCCACTGATTTTGGTCAGACTTGTGTCGGTGAAGATTTCCATGCCTTCGTCTGAGAGGGCTTTTTGCACTATAGCGGCAGCCTCTGAAGATAGGCCGCGAAGAAGCTGGGAGCTGCGCTGGATGAGGGTGACGCGACTGCCCATACGCAGAAGGTATTGGGCAAGCTCGCAGGCTACGATACCGCCCCCGATCACGATAACGCTTTTCGGCAGGCTGGACAGATCGAGCACATCGTCGCTTGTCCAGAAGGGTGTGTCGGCGAGGCCGGGGATGGGCGGCACGCTGACTTTAGAGCCGGTGCCGATAAGAAATTTATTGGCGCGCAAACGTTGTCCGGTCGTTAGCTCGATGGTCTTGGTATCTATGAAGTGTGCATTCGCGCGATGCAGGTCGAATTTGCCACTGAATAGAGCTGCTTCCCGATGACGGGCAAAATCAGCAATGATACGGCGCTTGCGCCGTTGCACAGCTGCCATGTTGGCTCGTGCTCCAGTTACAGTAAGGCCAAATTTGGAGGCTTGGCGGGCGTGATGAAGAATATCAGCCGCGTAGAGCAACGTCTTTGAAGGCATGCAGCCGCGTAAAATACAAAGTCCACCAAGCTTTCTGGCTCCATCGACTACGCCCACTTTGGCTCCTAAGCCAGCAGCGACACGGGCAGCATTGAAGCCTGCGCTGCCTCCGCCGAGACAAATTAGATCGTAAGTTTTTGTTTTCATCTTTCAACGACCCTTGCCGAAGAGCATCACATGAATGGTTTTCAGAACGATAGAGGCATCGAGCACAAAAGAGAAAAAGCGAATGTAATACAGGTCGTATTCGAGTTTACGCATGGTGTCTTCCATGTTGGCGCCATAGGGATAATTGACTTGGGCCCAGCCTGTAATGCCGGGTTTAACTAGGTGACGGAAGTGATAACAAGGAATCGCTTTTTCATAGTCTTCCACCAAGCGCACCCACTCAGCTCGTGGCCCAATCATGCTCATTTCTCCGCAAAGAACGTTCCATAGTTGAGGCACTTCATCCAAACGAGTGGCGCGCAGAAATCTCCCGATGGGGGTTATGCGATCGTCATTTTCTCGGGTATAAACGTGTCCATCGTGTTTTACGCGCATGGTGCGAAGTTTGCAGGCCTGAAACAAAACGCGGTTTTTGCCCACACGAGATTGCCGGAAGAAAATCGGACCTCTGTCCGTCAGCCAGATGCCCAACATAGCCGGCAATAGAAGTGGTGCGAAAATAACCAACCCAATGAGTGATAGCGCGATGTCGCTAAGACGTTTCATGCGTTCGAATACTGGTTCGCGCGCGATTTGAAAGCCCTCCTGGAAAAGCCAAGTTTGGTTGAGGCGGTAGAGCGGTATCTTTCTCCAGTAAACTTGATGGAAGAGTTCTAGAGTGTATGTGGGAACACCAGTAAAACTCAGATCGACCAAGCGCTGGGCCAGCGTTGAAGGCAACTCGTGGCTGGATTCGCGCAGAATCACGGCATCTATCTGGCCTTGGTATTGCTCAAGCTGAGACGCCACATGGTTAAAAGCTGTGTTGGCTGTTGTTTGCGCAGAGTCTTTGACAGGGTTTGAATGTAGCACCTGCTGCGCCATCCGGTTTTTGCCGCATTCTTCGATGAAAGTCTGGCAACTTTCAGACGAACCAATGAAAACAAAGTAACGCCCAGTCTGTTTGCGATGGGTAATCTGGTATAAAAGGCGCCGGTAACCAAGAGATATAGGAATTACGGCTAAATACGAAACTGACGTCACAAAACGGCTGGTTTGCAGCGGGAAGCCCACCGGAATAAACACATAAGTCGTCAGTAAAGTAGCCAATAGCACGCCGACTTGGGCGATGACGTGTAGACTGGTGTAAGTGACCGACATCACATCAGTGCGGGAGCTGTAACCATCAATCAGATAGACGCCCAAAAAATGAATAAGGACTGGCAACTCCAAAGACGTAATAATCGGCGAATGCAACTCAATCACCCCATAACACCATCCCGTCAGATTGAAGCAAAGCACTACGGAAAGTGCGTCTAGTGCAATCAGGGTAAAGGTGGCTTTGCGCGCGGTTGTCATACTGGCAACCGCGCAATAGGGGAGACGCACGGGTCAGAAGGCAAATCCGTTTCCGTCTGCATGGCTAGTGACGACTGCTACTAACGCGTCGAAATAGGCATAAGCTACGCCCCATTAATCACTGTCACCTTAATCCAGCCTTATTGCCGTCTTAGCTGAGAAAACAAGCCAGCCCAGCGGGCAGCACTGGCATCGCTCGTCAGACCCTGCGCGTAAGTTGCGCGGGCGGCTTTACCGAAGGCCGCGGATAATGCGCAGTCGCCACGGAGTTGCTGTAAGGCAACCGCCAGACCAACGCCATCGCCAACAGCGAAAGCTAGACCACACTGCTCACTTTCAAGCATCATCGCGATGCTACTGGCGGCTGAACCTACAAATAAAATCGGACGTGCCGCAGCCTGAATCCCAGCAATTTTACTCGGATGGACAAGTTGCTCGAACCCCTGATGAAGGCTGACCAAGTGCACATCCGCCGCAGCCAGTGATGCAGATAGTCGTTGTCGGGGTTGCGCGGGCACAAATCGCACGTTATGCAGCGCCTGGAGCTTGGTTGCTCTCTTGACCTCGGCAAAACGCGGGCCATCGCCGATAAATAAAAAGCAAAATCTATCATCAGAGCGAAGATACGCGGCGGCTTTGAGAAAGGTCTCAAATTCATGCACGCGACCTAAATTTCCAGAGTATGCTACTACGAATTTCCCCTCAACTTGCCACTCGCATCGGATAGCCGTCACTTCCTCCGGCGTGGGAGTAATGTCTAATTCGCGTGGGGCTGGATTTGGATGCACCGCAATACGATCGAAGCCCACCCCGGCAGCATGCACCGTGCGGCTCATATCGTCTCCGACTGGCACACAGGCATCGGAAATACGCCAAGCTCGATTACGCCAAATGCGCAGCGGAGAAATCAGCGGTGCAGTCCAAGAGCCAAAGTGGAGTGGGATGATTTCAGGATAGATGTCTTGAATCCACTGCACGACGTGCGCGCCATGCGCTTTGGCCAAACTTGTGCAGAAGGCTGCTAACAACGGCGGATCTGTTTTTAGAATGACGATATCACCGGTGGCGATTACTCGTGGAAGAAGTCGGCGGACTGCCATCAGAAATTTAAGATAGCTACGCAGCTTGCCGAAGGCACCGCCATGTCGATTTGCGCCGCGCACTCGATGCACGATCACGCCGTTTAGTGTCTCGATCGCGTCTGAATCGCCTGAGGCTATCACCTCCACGCGCCAACCTTGGGCAACAAGCGATTCGGCTAGGTCAGCCAAAATTTGCGCGGTGGCGGCCTGACTTGGTCGGTAAACGCGATTGACGAAGATAACGCGAGGTAAGGTCAATGTTAGCGCGACTGACGTCGGAGTTCCGCCGCTTTGCTTGCGCAAAGGAATTCGTAATGCGCCATCAGCCGACAAAAAACGTAACCGCGATAGCCATCGAGAAGACCGGCACGCCAAAAATAGTGATAAAAGAAACGCAGGCTGGGACGACACGGCACTCGCCAAGCAAGTTGGCGCAACCACCTTTTACGTGCGAGTCCATGTTCTAGCCCGACGGTATTACTGCCGATCGCAGCCACCTGGACGCGGGCCTCCCAGTTGCTGTAGCGATTATGTTTTTCGACCCAAGTCGCGATATCAGGGAAAGCATGATGCTCCATCACGCAGGGTAGATAACCTGCTTGCCCTGTTAATTCGACGTGCTCGTGAACGTCGTTATCGCCGCTGCCACTAGCTCCGCCATCTGCCAGTTTTTCATAGCGTCCAAACCGATGGCGGAAGAAACGTAGATTCCAGCTGGGAAAGTAACCGCAGTGATTGAGCCAACCATCAAGAAACCAGAAACGGCGATTTACATAATAGCCGTTCACATGGTGCTTGGTGTCGATGGCGATGGCGCTCATGGCTGCGGCCATTTCCGGCGTCGCGCGTTCATCGGCATCAATGATGAAGACCCACTCGTGTTTCCAAGGCACGTTGGTTAACGCCCAATTTTTCTTTTTGGGAAAACGGCCATCCCAAACAAAGTTTACGACGCGTGCGCCGGCTTTCTGGGCGATCTGCGCGGTATCATCTGTGCTACCCGAGTCCACCACCACGATCTCGTCGCAAAACGACACCGAGGCGAGGCAAGCAGCCAAATTGGCGGCTTCGTTTTTTGCCGGAATGAGGACGGAAATTGGGGCGCGTTCAGGCATGAGAGCTGGATGAGGGGTGGCTGGCTTGGACGCCAAGATCAAGCCGCGCATAGCGAGCTGCCACATAGAGGCTGCACCAAAAAGCGATTAACACTGAAGGATTGGCGAAGGGGAATTCCACCCATGCGTAGAGCAGCACGAGTCCGCAACTTGCGAGAAGGTAGCGCGGGATGGCTGAAACGATCCGTCCCCATGGAGCGCGCACAAGCGGTAGCACAATAAGTAGCCCCAGCAAACCGGTGCCGGCAAAACCGATTTCAGCCAGTGCCTGTAACCAGTCGTTGTGAGCATTTTTGTAGTAGGGCACCCAGCGTTCTGCTGTTCGTTGTGAATTATAAACACGGAATACATCAGGATAGCTGCCGAGCCCCCAGCCAAACCAAGGTTTCTCCTGAGCCACACGCCAAGTATCGCGATAGAGATGCAAACGACTATTGAGCTGATCTTCATTGCGTATGCTGGTCAGCTGTTGGCTGGTGAGCTGTGCTCGGTGCATAATTACGTCGCGCCCCAGCCAGAAAATGGCTGCTACGCCTATAACAGCGCTCAGGATTATGCCAGCCACGGGCAGGAACGCCGACTCGTGCCGCTCCCTCCGTCGGTTGATGAGACGCACGAGTAAATGCACTAATCCACAACCAAGAAGCAAAGTAACGAGCATCGTCGTCGAACGGGAACCGCTTAGCGGTGCAGTGATCGCGAGCAGCAGCAGGGCTAACGCGCCCCCCAAGGCCGGAGAATGCCAGATATCGCGGTGTCCGCCACGTCGCAGCGCGTGAAAAAATAGCCCGAGACACGCCGCTAAGCAGAGCAGGATGAAAGCGCCCCAATGGTTATGATATACAAAGGTGGAAAAGAAATAGTTCTGGCGTGTTTTCACCGCGCCAAGCCAGATGCCTTCCGCTCCGACTAATTTTTGAAACGTGCCGAAAATTCCAAGTATCACGGCATTGCTCCCAATTAAAAATAGCAACGCACGCAAAATGCGTCGTCGCTGCAGAGCGAGAAAAGCATTGTAGCACGAAATGATGATGACGTTGAGCTGCCACAATAAAGGCCATGCGAGATCGGGACGCGCACAACTTGGCCATTGCGTG
>JACCDO010463106.1_pt1 | contig 17366 bp, 16 predicted proteins | sample 7446101 | NCBI WGS metagenome assembly JACCDO01 (sample SAMN15323440, study PRJNA562643) | freshwater metagenome | isolation source: river surface water | place: USA:Blue River Watershed | collected 2017-08-16 | reverse complement strand
AATAAATTTTGAATTTTATCAAATTGAAATAAAATAGATGATGTTGAAGTAAAAAATGGATTTTTATAATTTTTTATAAATTCTTCATATGAAAGATTTTTTGAAATCGTATTTCCTTTATAACGAAAAACAATATGAAAATAATAATCTTTTTCAGATATAAATTCTCTTTTTTTTATATATACTTTCTGAATAAATAAAGTAATATGATCATCAAATACATAAATGATTTGATTTTCATTTTGATTATAAGATAATAATGAATAAAATATATTTTGGTGATTAATCATAATACCTTCATTTTGATCATCATCTAAACAAGCATATATAGCAATACCTAACATATTTGATATAAATAACTTTTTTATCATTTATTTTAATATATCTATATTATATAAATAAATATTGACGTAAATCATATTAAAAAAAATGATTTTTTTTAATTATAAAAAGATAAAATAGTAAATATGATTATATATTTTATTAAAATGGAATTTCCTCAAAAACGCAAACGTGAATCTAATTCACAAAGTATTGAATTAAAATCCTATAAACGACCTCAATTTTATTCATTTCGAAATATTTTTAACATTCAAAATCAAAAACCTTTTTATTCCATTTCAACCGTTCAACCCATTATTGATTCAACGAAAATACCCGAATTTAAAGTATTTAAACAACATATTCATTATATGTCATCAAATCAAATATTTTATGAAAAATATATGATGAATGATATTGTAGTTTTTGAAATTACTTTAGGATCTGAAGAGTTAATTATTTCACGTTTGAATAAAAGTAAAGTAAGAAAAGTATATGTGAATGAAAAGAAACGAATTGAAAATTATTATGATCGTTATGGAAAAGAAAAACAATTACTATGTTATAGTGAAGATGGAAAAGTTATTTTTGAAAGAAAAGTATTAGTACCATATCAATATGATATATATGTATCTTATTTATATGATTCAACTGGATCAATTATTCGATGTTGGAATGAGTATATAAATGAAAGAGCGTAAACAAATTTAGTAAATATAAAAAAATCATATAAAAATTGATTTTTTTGAAAATATATTTTATAAACAAAAAAAAAGAAGTATAAATATTCTATATTTTTTTATTCGAAGTAATCAAAAATGAGTCGCAAAGTTATACTTTCTAGAAAACGTGCTGAAGTAGAAGAAGAATCTCAAAAACGCACTCGTCTTGAAGAAGATGTTGCACAAATTCTTCAAAATATTTCAAAAGAAATAGTTATTATACCAGTACCATTTCATCAACAAGAAGTTGATGAAACACATATGAATAAAAAGGTATTTTTAACTAAAACATTAGCAAATCATTTATCGAAAAATGAAGATTTTGTATTTATTTATCATGACGCATTAAACCAGTTTAATAATATGATTCAAAAATATCGCGAATTACCTCCAATGTCTGTTGATAAGAATTATATTCCCAAAGTTTATTTTGCGGAACTTATTCAAAATTTGATTGATAATTCTTTATTTAAAAGTTATTTTAAATCAAAAATTCTAAACCCAACAAATATGCCAAAGATGGAATATAAGGATGTTATTGCGCTATTTCGAACACATGTGTATGATAAGACAATTTCTGGTATTGAAAATCAAGAAGCGTCTATTTATGATCAACCGTGTAAAATAACGGAATATTTGGCAGATTTTTTAACTATTCCACATGATACAAAAATTCGAAGAATTGAAGTATATAACAAAATATGTGAATATATTGAATCAAAATCATTAGTACAAGAAAAAAATAACAAAAAAGTAATTATACTTGATGTTCCGCTTCGACAAATACTAATGATGTCTAATATATGTATTGATTATTATATTTTATATGACTTTATTCGACAACATATTATTTATGATAATACAAAACGTGTAATAAGAGCAAATTTAGAAACAGAATTATCTATTTTTGAAGAGTGTTATGTAAATTCAGAAAATAAACGTCATGGACCTTATTTTCTTTTTTCAAATAATATGATTAAACTTAAAACATATTATGTAAATGGTATTCTATGCGGTGTTCAACAGACTTATTATGATAATCGTATGAATCATTCAATTAAATATTATTTAAATAATAAATATGAAGGATTATGTATTTTGTATGATACACACGGAAAAGTTGTTGTTTTAATTGCGTATAAAAATAATATTGCTATTAAAACGCATATTAATTTTTAATATTGTAAAAAATATATAAATAAAAAAAATATAAAAATTTTATAAATTATAAAAATTATTAATTTTGAAAAAGTGTTTCGTAAAATTGAAGATTTTCTTTTGTTGATTTTTTTAAATAATTCTTCATTTTTATATATATATCTCTTTGATATATTTGTTTCATTAATACTAATTTTTCTTCTTTTCTTTTAAACATATATTTATATTGTACTGGATCTTCTACCCTAAATACTTCAAATACATTTATATATGATGACTCTTTTATTTTACATTTCCCAAAATCTTCAATTAAATTCATTACTTTCACTACATCTTTTTCAAATGTTTTCAATTTACAATGATTATCAAATGGTATCGAAAAAAATAAACAATAATTTTCATCTTGAAATGGTCTTATAATTGGATGATTACAATATTCAATTTCATTTTCAAAATAATGATTTATATACTCTTCAATATTTAAATAAGTAGTGTCATTTGTATCAATATAAATTTTACCTTGATATATAAATGGCGAATGGTTTGAATGACTCATTTTGTTATTTTATAGTTATAAAACTTTTAAGATCAATAAAATGAATCATTTTTTATATATTTTTAATAAAAATATATAAAAAATAAAAAAAATGAAAATAGAAACTTTTATTCTTTTTATCCTCTTTATTCAAATAAAAATGAATAAAAATATTTTTTTTATAAAAGATATTCAAGAATTAAAAGTAGGGGATATTGAACAAGCAATACAATTAATTCCACTTTTTGTTATAAGAGATGATGGGACTATGAAACACATTTATTATTATCGACAAAAAATGAAAAATAATTTTATGATGTATTATTATCAAGATCATAATAGAATGAAAGAAGGTGTTGCTTTATGTTATTATGAAAATGGAGCACTTTATTTTGAAATGCCATTAGTCAATGATTTAATTCATGGAAAATGTACATATTTTTATCCAAATGGGCGCAAATATATTGTCGCAAATTATAAAAATGGTGATTTACACGGGATCTTTTATGAATATTATTATAATGGTCAATTGTTATTTCAAGAAGAGTATAAAGATGGTAAGTTAGATGGAATTTTATATAAATGGAGTTATGATGGTAAAAAACGGAAAGAGTTATTTTTTGAAAATGATCTTTTAAAAAATGAAAAAGAGTATATCCATAATATTCTTGTTTCAAATAAAGATATTAGTCAAGAAGAATCAGATGAGTATCATCGTATTGTGAAATTAAATACAAAAGAGGCGTGTAAAAAAGGACGTTTTTTTATAAAAAAAGAAGAGTCTATTGTAATACTTAAAAATAATAATATAAATGTAAATGTAAATGTAAATGTAAATATAAAAAGAGTTTATAAAAAGAAAAATAATGTAAAAAATACAATTATCAAAAAGAATAATAAAATTATTCAAAAAAAGTATCATCTGGAATAGGTAATTCCGATGCTTCTGGAGAAGCTTGAAAAGCAGATAAAGCAAAATATTGTTTTACATCTGCTATTTTATTTTCTTCAAGTATATCTTTTTCAGTAAATAAATGTACAGTATCTTTTATTTTATTTTTTTTTATATTTGATTCTTCAATATATAATTCTTTATTTTCAAGAATATCTTTTTCACTTAAAATCTTTATATTTTCATCACGTATATCTATAAAAATTGATTTATGTTTAATATTTTGTAATAATGTTTGAAGAGATATCTTTTCTTTCATATGAAAACGGTATTGTTTGTTATTATCGTTTACAAAAAAAAATATATGTTTTGGATAATTCATATTTTTATAACTATTTTTTTATTCGATTTTAATTCAATTTTTATAAAAAATAATTTACGTTATATGATTCTATAATAAAATTGATTTATTTTTATTATAAATGAACTTAAAAGATAAATAATTATATAAATATAAAAAATTTTATTACTTAAAAATGATACGTAAAAGAACAATAAAAAAAATAAAAAATAAAGATATTCATATATTTGAAAAAGATGATATACGTTATGAAAATGTACCAAAATTTGTAAAATCATTACATCAATTATGTATGGATCAAGTATATCAAGATATAATTGTATTTTGTGAAAATGGATTTTATATTAAGAATAAAGATTTATTTTTGGAAAGATTCGAACATACATTTTTTACAAATTTTGTTGCTTTTACACGTCAACTTAGTTTTTATCATTTTAAGAAATATACAAAAATAATGAATAATAATCAATTAATTTATATAAACAAATATTTTAATCGTTCATTTGATGATTTACAATATATAAAACGAACATATATCAAAGATTATTTTATACAAACAGAAGAAAAAAAAAGTATTGATTTAACAAATATTTCATTTATCATGGATGATATAAATGCTGTAACTTCACTTTTATATTTAAAAAATAGTAAAATATAAAAAAATAGTAAAATATAAAAAAATATTATAAATGATTTAATTTTTAGTACATTTATTACATTTAATTTTTTGATAATTACCATGATCTTTGAGAATCGATGAAAAGTACTTTTCATATCGATAATTTGTATTTTTTTCACTAAACTTCTCTTTTTCAAGATCTGTTAAATAATGACCATATGTTTCAAAATTAGATATCATTGATTTTAATAAATAACTTGATTTACAAATCGATGGTGTATTATGTAATGCGTGCGCTGTTTTTTCTATCGCACTTCTTACAATTTTTTTTCGTATGGTTAGTAATTTCTTTTCACTACTACGATTTCGCTCTTTTAATTTTTTAACCATTACATTATATAAACTACAAACATTATAAAGATTCTTCAAAAATATAATATTCGCATTCCAAGTTCGTAAATCTTTTGATGTAATATCATAAGGTGCTAAATATTCATTTACATCCGCTAAATTTACAGATAATTCTGTACCACTTTCATCTTTAATATGAAATAAATAAGGGTCATTTTTTGTGGATCGTTTATATAAATCTTTTAATAAAGAGATCATTTCGGGATTTTTAATTTCACAAACGTTTTGAACACCCTTTTTCCCTATAAAATCAATAATCGCACTACCGCGACCGAATTCAATATGTTTTTTATGAAGAGTTGTAATACCGTGATGTTTATATAATTTTTCATTTGATTTATTTCCACCGCGGAAATTACAAACATTCATAATTTTGACAACAAGTGCGCAAAGTTTTTCTTTTGTATATTTTACGGAATCTAAATCACGAGATATTTGATTATTTAATACTTCAATCTTTTCCGATATTTTGGTTAATTGACAAAATTTCTTTTGTTCACGTTTCATCTTGAATTTTGATGAATAAATATATTGAGTTCGACCTGCTTCATCAACACCTGTTGCTAATAAATCGCTTTTTAAGTAAATTTTTACATCACGATAAGCAGGAGCAATATAAATTTTTTTAATTTCATCTAATACTTTTTTATCTTTTAATGGTTTTCCATTTGCATTGGTATATATAAAATTGGACCCTTTTTTTTCTCTTATATAATAATTTTTCATTTATAATTTTTCATAAAATACTATTTGTTAATAATATATTTAATTTTTGTAGAATAAAAATTAAATAAAAGATAAAAATTCAATAAAAAATTATTCGTTTATTTCTTCCATATTTACATTTACAATTTGATGTATAATTTTATTTGTTTTATTACAAAAATAATATACATCAATTCTATCATATGAAGATGCTATTAATTTCGCATATGAATGGTTTGGAATATTAAATACATTTTGCTTAACTTTTCCGTATAAAATATCGTATTTATCAAATTTGTAATTTTCAATAATATTATTTTCGAATAAGTAATGAAGTAAAAAAGATGAAGGTCGAATTTCTGCTTCATTCGGAACATATGATTCAAATGATATAAATTTTGACGTATTCATATCAATATTCATTTTTGATATCATATTTACGTTCTAATAAATAAAATGATTTTTTTTATATTTATCAAAAAAATAAATACTTATTTTTCTTTTTATAAATCATTTTTTATATAAAAAGTATAACGTAAACAAATATTTTTTTTATAAAAAATTTATTTATAAATCGAATAAAATAAGTATCATTTAAAAATCAAGTATATTTACTATTTTATATAAATGATTACATTATCAAATAACGAGACAATTCGTAGTATCGATAATAATACTTTTTTATTTCAAGGAAATAATCAAACTTTTCATTTACGTTATGAAGAAAAAAAAGGTTTTGTAATCTGTAATGAAGATTATAGAATGATGAGTATGAATGAATCGTATAAAGATCCTGATTTAAAAAAATTTATGATTACCATGCGTTCAATTGAAAATGTGGATAATACGAATATATTTGAAATAGATGGATTAAAAATAGGTCATATTAATACAAGATATTATGTTTATTATGATGAAGAGTTAAAAAAAGATATTTATACAAAAGAAGCAGAGTATACTCAATATATTTTAGTATATAAAAATAATATCTATATATTAACATATTGTCGAAATAATAAATATGTAATTCATTCATTTGGACCCTATCATATACAAAAGTATAAATCTATGTAATATATAAAATAAAATATTTTTTTATAATTTAATTTATTTTTTTAAATAGTTTTATTATTTTTCTAGAAAAATAAGTATATAAAATAGAATCATTTATTTTTTTATAAAATGCCAGTAGTTGAACCAAAAGTAGTTGAAAAAAAAGAAGAGAAAAAAGAAGAAAATATAAAAATTTGGAATGACTCCGAAGTACAATTATTAAAAAAATGGGGTGAAACCGCCGCATCTTATCGTCTTCTTCATGATCGTGCTTACCGCGTTTATTATCGAAAATCATATTTATATGCTGTTCCTATTATTGTTTTTAGCACAATTACTGGTACAGCAAGTTTCAGTCAAACATTATTCCCTCCACCATATCAACCATATGTACCAATGGTAATTGGAGGTGTAAATATTTTTATTGGTGTATTAGGTACTTTAGCGCGTTTTTTTCGTGTAGATGAATTAACAGAAGCACATCGTGTTGCGTCTGTTTCTTATGGTAAATTTGCGCGAAACATATCAACTGAATTATCTTTACCTCCTATGAATCGGAAATATAATGGTGCTGATTTAGTTGAAATGTGTCGAACAGAAATGGATCGTTTAATTGAACAATCACCAGTAATACCAATGGATATATTATTAGATTTTAAAGATAATAAAGATTTCCAACATATTTCGAAACCCGAAGTATTAGATATTAAACCGATTGAGGAATATAAGATAAGTAAAGAAGAGAAGGTAGCGGATATTGTAACAACGGTAGTTGAGCGATTGCGTCAAAATAGACCTGAAAAATCATTAGTTCAACAAATGGCCGAAAAACATGGAACAGTAACATCTCAACCTGTAACAAATCCTTTTCAAAATAATTTTATTCCACCACCTGCTCGTCCAAATCCATTATCTCAAGTAAATAATATTATAAATAAAAAGTTAAATATTGATACTGAAAAAGCAAATGAAATGGCAAAAAATGCGGAAGAAAATGTAATAAAAATTGCTTCAGAACAAAAAGATAAAATAAATGAAGAATTAAATAATATTGCGAATACAAGTGTCGTTTCAAATGCTCGTGCCAAATTTCAAGGTTTAGTCAAAAAAAATATTTCAAAAGAACAATTAGGTAATATTACGAAAAATATTGTTTCAAACGCAGTAAATATTGGAGAAAACGCTGTTGCGGATATTGAAATGGGTATTAACGAAATTAATACCGAATTAAAAGCAGAAGATAAAAATAATGAAACAAAAAATGATGAATCTAAAAAAAATGAATAAAAAATAAAAAATATTTTTGATATAAAGGAAATATATATAATTATATAAATATATATATTTTTTATAAAAATGAGTGAACAAAACAAAAAGAGTATTTTTGTAGAATCTGAAGAGGAGATTCAAACTTTTTGGAATACACAAAAAATATTTGAACAAAGTTTAAAAGAGTCTATTGATCATCCACCTTTTACCTTCTATGATGGTCCACCTTTTGCTACTGGACTTCCTCATTACGGTCATATATTAGCAGGTTTTATTAAAGATACAATTGGTCGTTGGGCAACAATGGATGGAAAGTATGTTCAACGTATTGCGGGATGGGATCAACATGGTTTGCCGATAGAGTATGAAATTGAAAAAAAACATGGTATTAAAACAAAGGCGCAAATTGAAGAGTGGGGATTAACAAATTATAATGCTGCCTGTAAAGAAATTGTAATGAGTTGCGCTGACGATTGGAAAGTGATTATGAGTCGTCTTGGACGTTGGGTTGATTTTGATAATGCGTATAAAACATCTGATATTGAATTTATGAGTAAAACATGGTCTGTTTTTGCGAAATTATACGAGAATGGTTTTATTTATGAAGGTACTAAAGTAATGCCTTATTCTATTGCTTGTACAACACCACTCTCTAACTTTGAAGCATCATCCAATTATCAAGATGTGATTGATCGTACTGTAATTGTAAAATTTCCACTTATACACTCGGAAAATAAATATATTTTAGTATGGACAACTACACCATGGACATTAATGGCACATTATGCGATTGCTTTAAATCCAGAATTTACATATGTAACTATTCACATAAATGGTGATGATAATAATCATTATTATATTGCTAAAGATCGAATTGATTTTATTTGTGAAAAATTAAAGATAAAACGTGAAGAAATAACAATTCTTGAAGAAGAGATCGGAAAAAATCTAATAGGTTTAAAATATCATTCACTCTTTCCATTACCAAATAATGATAATGGATTATATCAAATATATGGTGATTCATTTGTAACAAATGATAGTGGTACAGGATTTGTTCATTTAGCACCGGCATTTGGTGAAGAAGATTACAATGTATTATTAAAGAATTGTGTAATAACAAAAAGTACTATTGTATATGATCATTTAAATGAAAATGGATATGTAAAAAGTGGAACATATGAAGGTATCTTTTACAAGGATTTAAATGCTAAATTAATTAAAAAGATGAAAGAGCAAAATCTTTTATTCGTAGAATTTCAATATAATCACTCTTATCCATTTTGTTGGCGTTCAGATACACCACTTATTTACCGTGCTATTCAATCATGGTTTTTAAATGTTGATAAAATTAAAGATCGTATGAAAGAGTTAAATAAAAATGTATATTGGTATCCCGATTATGTAGGAAGTGGGCGATTTGCCCAATGGTTAAATGGAACACGCGATTGGTGTATTAGTCGTAATCGTTATTGGGGAACACCACTTCCAATATGGCGGGCGGAAGATGGTGAAATTCTTGTTATTTATAGTAAAGATCATTTAGAATTTTTAAGTGGTAAAAAGATCAATGATTTACATCGAGATGTAATTGATCAAATTATGATCAAATATAATGGTAAACAATTTAAACGTATACCTGAAATTTTTGATTGTTGGTTTGAATCAGGTTCTGTTCCATATGCTTCACCTACAACCGGTTATCCAGCACAATTTATTGCGGAAGGTTTAGATCAAACACGTGGTTGGTTTTATACTCTTCTTGTATTAGGAACAGCACTTGAAGATACTTGTCCATATGAAAGTGTAATAGTGAATGGTTTAGTTTTGGCATCTGATGGAAAGAAGATGAGTAAACGACTCAAAAATTATCCGGATCCAATGGAGGTTGTAAATAAATATGGTAGTGACGCACTGCGCTTTTATTTATTATCATCGGTTGCTGTAAAAGGTGAACCATTACGATTTATGGAAGATGGTGTTAAACATGTTGTCCAAAATATATTGATTCCATTATCGAATTCAGTAAATTTCTTTATTGAATATTATCAATTATATGGAGAGAAGATTAAATTTTATGATTTTAAAGATAGTCATTATTTCCGTAGTAAAGAGAATGATTATGAAAATATTATGAATCATGAGTTAAATCAATGGATTGAATATAAAACACAAATATTTGTTGACGAAATTCAAAATAATTATCGTTTATATCATTTAGATAAAATCGGAATTTGTCTTCAACATTATATTGAAGATTTAAATAATGTATATATTAAATTAAATCGCAATGATATAAAAGGCAAAAATGGAAATAAATCACGTGTATATGGATTATATACATTATATCATGTATTAAAACGTGTACTTTTAGTACTTGCTCCAATATTACCTTTTTTTACAGAATCTATGAATATGAAATTATTTGATATCGTTGATAAACAAGATGTATATACAGTAACAATATGGCGTGGATTAAAATATAAATCCATTCATTTGGAAAAGTTAAAAAGTATAAAACCTTATGTATTTAATGAACAAAATATGAAAAATGTGGAATTTATTGAAATTTTAAATAAAATGATTGAAGAGGTTCGTAATGTACGTATTGAAAAGAAGATTCCAAATAAACGTCCATTAGAAAAGGTGGTTTTATCGGTAGTAAATAAAGAGTGTGAAATAGTACATGATTTTGTAAATAACTTTTTGGAAAGTAAAAGTATTCTATTTGAAAATGAGTGTAATATTATGAAAATTGAAATAGATCAAAATAGTACAATCGAAAGTATGAAATATAAATATGAATATAAGATTGATTTTAAAAAGTGTGGAAGTATATTTAAAAATAAATTAAATGATTTTAAAAAATATTTAGAAGATTTAACTCAAGATGATTTAGCTTTACTTTACGAAGGTATTGTATTATCTTTTGAAAATATAGAAATTAAAAAAGGTGATTTTATAAATGTAATTCGAAAAGAAGATTGTAATAGTAATGAAGAGTATGTAATCGTGAATAAAGGCGATTATATCATAAAAGTATATACTCAAAGTAATGAATTATTAGAAGAGTTATATGAAATGAAGAATATTGCGACAACCTTTCAGAAAATGCGAAAAGATGCTCAATTACATCCTTGGGATGACGTGCGTTTAGTATATTGTACAAATGATGTGAAATTAAAAAGTATTATTCAAAAACATCAATCTTATATATTTACAATTACTCGATCCTATATTGAAGTTATGAATATGATTTGTGAAAGTGTTGTGGATCATATTATTATAAAACGTGATGATTTTTATATTTTGGAAAAAATAAAGAAAGAAGAATTAGTAAATGAAGAAGATAGTGATTGCGATTAATTTTTTAATTTATCGCGAATAAGAACAACAGTATTATCAAAGATTTCTAAAATAGAATATGGAAAAGTAATTGGCCAAAAAAATGCTTCAAAACATCCCCACATTCCATATACTACCATTGACTCATAAACATATGTAATTGGTCGTTCTTTTTGATTCATTTTTTGAATACCATAATAAAGACCATAACCTATATTTTTTAGAAGAATCAATGACATTATTTTACACGAATTAGGTGCTTTATGAATGTTGTTTAAAATATTTGAAAAATCGTGATGACTCATTTTGATAAAATAAATATGATATAATCCAGTATATTATATCATAAAAGTAATAAAAGATAATTATAATGATTTAAAAATCATTTTTTTTATTTTGTTTATATTTTATTTTTTTATATAAAATGATAATAGATAAAGAATAAAATGTTAACACCTGAAATAAGTGCGAAACAAGTAGGTCATATTGTATGTTTTAAAAATAATGTTTCCAATATGTCTCAACTTGTACTCGATATGGGATTAAGACATCGTATGCCCGTATTTCACTCTTATAATCACGCAATGAAAGGGTTTTCTACAAAATTAACAAACACACAAATATCCCAAATCATGTCTCGTTATGGACAATATATTGAATCAATTGAACCCGATTTAGAAGTAAAAGCACTTGCTCAAACCGTTCCATGGGGAATAAGTCGTATTGGAACACCAGCACCAACCGGAACAAATATTACAAAAGATATTGATATATTTGTTTTAGATACAGGTGTACAAATAACTCATCCTGATTTACGCATTGTAGAATCACGTTCTTTTGTTACTACTGAAAAAAATGTGGATGATTTAAATGGTCACGGAACAGCGGTTGCTGGTGTAATTGCTGCTCGCGATAATACTAGAAATGTTGTTGGAGTCGCTCCTGGTGCTCGTATTCACAATTATAAAGTAATGGATAAAAATGGTTCAGGATCATTTTCATCCATTATTGCAGGTGTAAATCGTGTAATTCAATGGAAGATAGCAAATCCACTTGTTCAAAATAAAGTTGTTATCAATTTAAGTTTAGGTGGATTTACTGGATCTTCCTCCTATAATGCTTTAGATACTGCAATATTAAATGCGATTCAAAATAATATTACTGTAGTTGTTGCTTCGGGTAATAGTGGTAATGATGCGATTTATTATACACCTGCTCATGTAGTTGAAGCAATTACAGTAGGAGCATATGATGTTACAAACAAAATGCCAAGTTGGTCAAATTATGGATCTGTTGTTGATATATTGGGACCTGGTGTAAATATATTAACAACATATAAAGGAGGAAAGACAGTAACTATTTCAGGAACATCTTTCTCTTCACCTCACGTTGCGGGAGCTGCTGCGCTATATTTAATTAAAAATCCAACATCAACACCAGCTCAAGTATGCGATGCGTTAAAAACAGTTGCCATAGATGGATCAAATCCAGATATTAGCACATCATACCCAAATACAACAACGAAAAGCGTTTTTGTTAAAAATATATAAAATAATTTGTTTAAGTGTATAATAAATAATGAATAGTTCCCCGAACAATGTTATAAAAGAAAGTTTTCAATTCTTGAATAAAATATTTTTTAACGTGTTAGAGACATTTTCCGGGGAAGACACAATATAAAAAATATTAAACTTTAACAATATCTTTTACATCAATATCAAACCATTCACTATTTTGATAATATTTTGGTTGATCTTTTAAATTTGGTTCACATAAAATAATATTTTCATTTATTTTCATCGGATTATATTTTTTATAATCCCTTATTCCATCACATATTTGATTAATCGATTCATCTACACTCATCTTTCCATATCCACAACATAATGATGTAAATAATATATCAACATTTTCCATATTTTCATTTCGATTTACCAAAATATTATATAAAATAGCAATTGTAGCATAATAAGCATTATCAGTTTTACTTACATCTTGAGGTAACAACATTGTTGGTGCTACAATGAGTGAACGTTGATTATCATAATCAACAATGAGTGAAGAACCGATTGGTAAATAAGGACGATTTAATTTTGTTTGTATATTCATTTTTCTTACAATCGATCGCACCTCCTTTTCAATATTGGGAAAAACAATGCGACTTAAAGATAGATCAATACCACCATCCATAAAACATAATGAATTCGCAGGTGATACATAATATGTGTGTTTATTTGAATCAGGAATATATTCTTCAATTTTACATAATTGACCATCAAAATTATGCTCTTTTACCTTTTGAATAAACTCTTCATTTAATGAAATAAATTTAATTGGCATTTTTTATATATATTTTTTTTATATATAAATTATATTAATTTTATGTTTTTTATACGCTAATTATGAATATTTATTAATTGATTATTTTTTTCTAAAATTTCATTTATATTCTTTTTTAGTAAACAACGTTTTTTATTTTTTAGATGTCTTACTAAATTATATTTTCTTGTAAATTCTGTTTTACAATCATAACATAAATAAGTATTATTTTGTACTAACATATTAATATCATTAATCTCAGTACTGTTATTAATATTATTTTGGTTTTCATCTTTATTTACATCATCACAAGTAAATGTGTTTAAAGATGCGGTGTCATCATCTGTTTTATTTAAATTTATTAAATAATTAATGTCTTCTTCTTTTTTATTCACAATATTTATTAATTGATTATTTTCTTTTAAAATTTCATTTGTTTTATTTTTTAATAAACAATTTTTTTTATTTTTTAGATGTCTTACTAAACTATCTTTTCGTGTAAATACTTTTTTACAATCAGCACAAAAATAATTATTATTTTGTATTAACATATTAATATCATCAATCGTACTACTGTTATTAGTATTATTTTGATTATTATAATATGCAGGAATATCAGTAACAAAATTATTATTGTTTCTAAAATCATGATTAATATTATTATTTTTATTTAAATAATGAGTTATAATATAAATATAATCATCTTTTAATAAAATATTTGTATCAAATAAAAAAGTATATTTTCTCTGTTTACTTAATACAATAGCATCTTCAAAATTATATAATGTTGAACATTTACACCTATTTTTTCGTTTAAAGTGTTTTGACATGTCACTTAATGATTCAGTTTTATATTCAGCACAATAATGGCATATATAAATATCTTCATTTACATTGTTATTTGAAGTATCTGAACTATCTGAAGTATCTGAACTATCTGAAGTATCTGAACTATCTAAAATAACTTTTTTATTTGCATTTATAGTATTATTAATATTTATTTTTTTTATATTATTTTTATAATTTTGTTGTAAATATCTCATATTTATATTTCTAAAATCATATGTATTTATTACATTTTGTTCATTAAATAAATTTTTAATATAATTAAAATATTTAGTATTAACTTGATTATCATAATAAATATTTATTTTTCGAAAACGATTTTCTAATATGTCTTTATCTAAATCCATTTCTTCAATTATATCATCTTGGATAATATTATAAATATCATCTAAAGCTTCATATAAATTTCCTGAAAAATACTCAAGTCCTTTTACATAGTGATTTACTGGATATTTATTTGCAAATAATTCTTTTATTTTATTTTCATTTTCGTATAAATTTGTAATCTTATAATATACTACAATTTCAACACCCCAAGGATATTGATTAAATCTTTTATAAGGATCATCTTTTTCTGTTACACCAAATTTATTTATATCATCATTATCTATATTAAAATTTTTATCTTTTAATAAATATTCTTTATTATTTATTTTTAATACATAAAATGTACCAATTTTATTTTTTTGTAAACTCATTTTTTATTATTTTTATTATTTTTATTATTTTTATTATTTTATTATTTTATTATTTTATTATATAACAAAATCTTTATATTAAATAGTATAATTATTTTATAAATATGATTTTTTTTTATAAATATTAATTTTTTAATTAATTTATTACATAGCAGGAGGTAGAGTAGGAGTCCAAATGACCAACTCTATGAGTCCAAAGGAATTCCTACTGGATTTACATAAATTATATCTTTCCCATTCATAATAATCACTTTCGGTTTCTCCATTCCAATTTTAATTGTATTATGAAGTCTCTGATAAATATGTTGAACAATCATATTTTTTGATTTCGGATTCACATAGTCAATCGCACTTTTTCCATCACTATTTTTATGTAATATATACCATAGCGGCGCCATATCCATCAACTTATCAAATAACATCGTATTTCGCGTATATACTGCCGAAATAAGCGCACTATTTCCACTTTCACGATCAATGTAAAAAGGATTCACTTCACCCACATCAATCATCGCACACGTCGTTTTTTGATTAAAACTCATTGCCAACTCCATATAAATACTATTTTTATTAAAGATTTCGTGATGATTTGTCACAATTGTATCAATAATTGGAAGCGATTTATCTTGAATCATATTATAAAGTGACTCGGGCGTTGTTCGTGTAAATTTCCAAAATGTTTCAGAATCTTTAATCAGAAGACGATATAGTAGATCATAATTCTTCTTTTCAAGCGCATATGTATATACATTTTCATAACATTTTGAATATTGATTATAACTTTCAACTTGCGAATTAATTAGATAAATTGTCATTAAAAATCGCGTGATTTTAGTAAAATCCTTTTTTGTTGCTAACATTAGAATCGTGTGTTGATTATACTCTTGATCGATAAAGAGATCATTATAAATGTGATTTCCGTGGTCATTTTCGTAATCAAAAACGAAATTAAAAACATATTCACATTCGGAAATGCGCTCTTTAATATCGCGAAGAATGGAAAGAACAAACTTTTCTTCTTGAATATTTGCTTCTTGAAGGATGAGGAGCATATCGTAACCGGAAATTTCGTAATCTTTTTTGGAAAGGATAGTAGTGAAGATTTTGTGTAGATTCGCATTTTGTTTTTGAAATATTTTCTGGGCATGTGGGGCGCACCAGTTGTATTTTTTATTTAAAAGCTGTTCTAAATTTTTAGAAGAGTAGATGAGAGCACGCTTTGATTTTTCTTTAATTAAAATGACCATTTTTTTATAAAATTACTTTTTATAAAAAGTTTTATGAAACAGAAGAGAAATAAAAAAGAAGATAAAGAGAAATCATTTTTATCTTTTTTTTAATAAATAATTATTTTTTAAGGAGTATAAATATTTACATTAAAGAATGAGTTCACAAAATTTAATAATAAATAATTATTTGTAATGGATGGATCTAAATTATAATAAACAGAAGTATCTTGGTTAAAGTTAATAGCACGTTGTGCTTGAAGAAGTTTTCTATAATATTTTTGAGCAACTTCTAATAAATAAAACATATTTAAATATAAAGTTTTATTATAAAAATATAAATAGAAATAATACATATCTTTATATCCAACTAAATAAGGAATGGTTGGTTGAGTTTCATCATAACGGATTTTAGCATACCAATTTACATTGTAATAAAAGGGTGTATTTAAACGTCTTGGATTTTCGTGAGCGTTTTTCATTTTTTGATAGAAATTGACTAATTTTGAAACAATTGGACGATTTTGTTTAAATAATGTTATAATTTGAGCTTCATTTCGAGATAATACAGCATCATATAAATAATATGGAATCATTTCTAAATCAATACGTTGTAAATATTCAATATATGTTTCTGGATCCGGTGTTGGACTAATGGTTACTTCATAATTTTGGTTATAATTGTAATCATAGAAATAAACATAAATTGTATAATCACCATTTTCTGTTGCGTCATAATATGTAGTATATGTTGATTTTACAGTTTGATTAAATACAGAAACAGATTCATCTTGATCAGCGCAATATATTTTATTAGATGTTCCAATAAATAGATAATCAGCATCTAATGAAAGAATGGTTGAATAAATATTTGTCATATCACTTT
>JACCDO010002238.1_pt1 | contig 17369 bp, 15 predicted proteins | sample 7446101 | NCBI WGS metagenome assembly JACCDO01 (sample SAMN15323440, study PRJNA562643) | freshwater metagenome | isolation source: river surface water | place: USA:Blue River Watershed | collected 2017-08-16 | reverse complement strand
GATGACCTTGGTCTGGGCAGCACCGCCGACACGCGAGACCGAGATACCGGCGTTGATCGCGGGACGAATACCCGAATTGAACAGTGAGGTCTCAAGGAAGATCTGACCATCGGTAATCGAGATCACGTTGGTTGGAACGAAGGCGGACACGTCGCCGGCCTGCGTTTCAATGATGGGCAGCGCGGTCAGCGAGCCCGTCTTGCCCTTGACTTCGCCGTGGGTGAAATGCTCGACGTATTCGGGGTTCACGCGAGCGGCGCGCTCGAGCAGACGCGAGTGGAGATAAAACACGTCGCCGGGGAAAGCTTCACGGCCCGGAGGACGACGCAGCAGCAGCGACACCTGACGGTACGCAACCGCCTGCTTGGAGAGATCGTCATAAATGATCAACGCATCCTGACCGCGATCACGGAAGTATTCGCCCATCGCACAGCCGGAATACGCGGACACGTATTGCATCGCTGCGGATTCGGAAGCGGACGCAGCGACGACGATGGTGTAGTCGAGAGCGCCATGCTCATCGAGCGCGCGCACGACGTTTTTGATCGACGAGGCCTTCTGGCCGATCGCGACGTAGATACAGGTGACGTCCTGGCCGCGCTGGTTGATGATGGTATCGATCGCGACCGCGGTCTTGCCGGTCTGACGGTCGCCAATGATCAGCTCGCGCTGGCCACGGCCGATGGGTACCATGGAGTCGATCGCTTTCAGACCTGTCTGCAGTGGCTGCGACACGGACTGACGAGCGATAACGCCGGGAGCGATCTTTTCGATCGGAGCCGACAGCTTGGCATTGATCGGGCCCTTGCCATCAATGGGCTGACCCAGCGCGTTGACAACGCGGCCGCGCAGTTCGGGGCCGATGGGCACTTCCAGAATGCGGCCGGTGCACTTGACGGTATCGCCTTCGGAGATGTGCTCGTAGTTACCGAGAATAACGGCGCCCACCGAGTCGCGCTCGAGGTTCAGCGCGAGACCAAAGGTGTTGCCGGGGAATTCGAGCATCTCGCCCTGCATCGCGTCGGACAGCCCGTGGATGCGGCAGATACCGTCGGTCACGGAGATCACGGTGCCCTGATTGCGGATTTCGGCACCCGCGCCGAGGCCCTGAATCCGGCTCTTGATCAGCTCGCTGATTTCAGACGGGTTGAGTTGCATGTTAGCTCCTGATTGGTTGAGATCGGCGCGGTACGCTGTCTCGCAATGTCAAAATGGTTTTAGCCCTAGCTCAGGCCACCAGCGCGGTGTGCATGCGCTGCAGGCGCGCGCTCACGGACTGATCGAGCACCTCATCGCCGACGGTGACGCGCACGCCGCCGATCAGGCTGCTGTCCACGGATACGGTGGCGATGAGCTTGCGACCGAATTTCTTTTCGAGTGCCGTCACCAGTTCATTCACCTGCGTCGCGTCCATCGGATAGGCGCTGACGATCTCGGCATCCGCGGTGCTCTCGTGAGCGTTTTTCAGGTCATGGAACTGGTGTTCGATTTCTGGCAGCAGCGCAAGACGCCCGTTGTCGGCCAGCATGCCGATGAAGTTTCTCGCCTCGGCATCGACGGCTGTTTTGAGCGCGGCGAGGAAGGTCTCGATGACGACTTGTCGCGGCACGCGCGGGTCGTGCGCCATGTCCTGAAAATCGGGCACGGCGGCGACCTGCGCCATCTCGGAGAGTAGGTCGGCCCAGGCGTTCAGCTTGGCGGGCAGTGCGACGCGAAACAGCGCCTCGGCATAAGGACGGGCAATCGTTGCGAGTTCGGCCATGATTACAGCTCGGCTTTCAGTTGATTCAGCAGATCCGCATGGGCTGCGGCGTTCACCTCGCGGCGGAGAATCTGCTCTGCGCCCTTGACGGCGAGCGCAGCGACATCGTCACGCAGGTGATCGCGCAGGCGAATGGCTTCCGCAGCGGCTTCATGGCGTGCGGCCTCGATAATGCCGGCAGCTTCCTCCATGGCGTGCTTCTTCGCCTCTTCGACGATTTCGGCGGCGCGACGCTCAGCGTCGACGATGCGCTTTTGTCCTTCTTCATGGACCTGCTGCAGTTCGACCTGCACGCGCTTTTCGGCCACGGCCAGTTCATGCTTGCCGCGTTCTGCCGCAGCGAGGCCCTCCGAAATGCGCTTGGCACGTTCGTCGAGCGTTTTCATCAGCGGTGGCCACACAAACTTCATGGTGAACATCGCGAGGATGAAAAAGACGACAAACTGCGCAAACAGAGTTGCGTTTAAGTTCACGGTAGTTTCCTTCTCAAATTGACAGACGCCGGGGCATATCCCCGGCACGATGAGAATTCAGAAATTAACCAGCGAACGGGTTTGCGAAAGCAAACATCATCGCGATACCGACGCCGATCAGGAACGCAGCGTCGATCAGACCTGCGAGCAGGAACATCTTGGTCTGCAGGCTGTTCATCAGCTCAGGCTGACGTGCGGATGCTTCGATGAACTTGCCACCCATGATGCCAATACCGATGCACGCGCCGATAGCGCCCAGACCGATGATCAAACCGCATGCCAGTGCAACGAGAGCGACGTTAGTCATGAAAACTCCTTAGATAGTCAAAGTCAAAAATTCAAAAGCAAAACCCGGATACTGCAAAACCGGTCAGTGACCCTCATGTGCCTGGCCGATATACACCAGCGTCAGCATCATGAAGATGAAAGCCTGCAACAACACGATCAGAATATGGAAGATCGCCCAGATCGAACCCGCCACGATATGCATGCCGAATCCCCACCAGGTGGCGGTCGAGCCGAGCAGCGCAATCAGCAGGAACACGAGTTCGCCGGCGTACATGTTGCCGAACAGTCGCATGCCCAGCGACACCGTCTTGGCGACGAATTCGATGATGTTCAGGCCGAGGTTGGCGATCCACAGCGCAGGATGTGCGCCAAATGGTGCGCAGAACAGTTCATGAATGAACCCGCCCAGGCCTTTGATCTTGACGTTGTAATAGAGCATGAGCGCGAGCACACCGACCGCCATGCCGAGCGTGCCGTTCAAATCGGCTGTCGGGACAATGCGGAAATGCGGGTCAGCGCCGAACAAGCGGAAAATGCCGGCAAACAGATCAACCGGGAGAAAGTCGAGCGAGTTCATCAGGAATACCCAGACAAACACGGTCAGCGCCAGCGGAGCGATGAAGCTGCGATCGCCGTGCACGATGTTCTTGGCTTGATCGTTGACCATCTCGACGATCATTTCGACGAAGGCTTGGAAGCGTCCCGGCACACCTGCGGTCGCGCGGCGCGCGGCGTAGATCATCAGGCTCAGACCGACCACGCCCATCAACACCGACCAGAACACGGTGTCGAGGTTGATGATGCTGAAGTCAACGATTTTGTCCTGGTGCTTGGTGGAGAGGTGGCCCAGGTGATGAACGATGTACTCAGAGGCGGTGGGTGCGTGCGCCGCTCCGTCTGCTGCCGTTTCTGCTGCCATGTCAGTGCCTAAACAATAAGATGATGTAACTTTTCAGCGCGACGATGAAGGCGGCGATCAGCGCCAGCCAGTTCAGATCGCGGTACCACCAGACGACTGCGGCGAGCAGCGCAACCGTCAGTACAATTTTGGTGAACTCGCCGAAGAAAAACGTCAACGGGCTCAGGCTTCCCGGCCCCATCACGCCGATATACAGGCGGAGCGCGAACAAGGCGTTTGGCACCACACAACACAGTCCTCCCAGCAGCGCCGACAGCAGAGCGTGCTTTCCGCCAACCAGACCGGCCACCGCGGCAGCAAACAGGGTCGTTGCCAGCTGGGTCAGTACCAGGCGCAGCATGGTGACGTTTTTGTCGGTCCGGAGATCTCTGGCGCGCCTTCGGGTTGGTGCGGAAGGGCCTCGAGGTGGAATGTGTCCCGTGAAACCGCAAGATTATACGAGCTTTTGATAATTCGCGTCAAATACTTGCCCACTGGACAGGCTTGCGCGCGGTCAACATGTCACCTGGTTGTCGTGACATCCGCGCGTGTTCGCCCTTGTCATTGTTGAACTGCGCTGATGAGGGTTGGGCCGCCAAGGATCACTGCGAACGAAGGCGGGCTATCAGCCCGTCGAGCTGGTCGAGGTTGGCAAAGGCAAGGATCAATTCACCTTTGTTCCGCGCATTCGCCTTGATGCTTACCGAAGTGGCAAGCGCGTCGGAAAGTTCTTCTTCGAGGCGCGCGAGATCTCGGGATTTTTCTTTGGGCGTGGCCTTGCTTGTGGTGGTCTGGCCGGTGGTCGTGCGCACCACCAGTTTTTCTGCGTCACGCACCGACATGCGCTTGGCAATGATTTCATTGGCCAGTGCGATCTGCGTCGCCGAATCCACGGCCAGCAGCGCGCGCGCATGGCCCATGTCGATATCGCCCGCCATCAGCATCGCTTGCACGGGTTTGGCAAGATTCAACAGCCGCAGCAAATTCGAGACCGCACTGCGAGAGCGGCCGACAGAGTCTGCGGCTTGTTCATGCGTGAAGCTGAAGTCTTGGATCAAGCGCTGAATGCCTTGTGCCTCTTCCAGTGGGTTGAGGTCTTCGCGCTGCATGTTTTCGATCAGCGCCATTGCCGCAGCCGCCTGATCATCGACCTCTTTGATCATCACCGGCACTTCGGTGAGTCCGGCCAGCTGCGCTGCACGGAAGCGGCGCTCGCCGGCAATGATCTCGTGCGTCACGCCGTTCGTGCCATGGGAGATGGGACGCACCAGCAAGGCTTGCAACAGTCCCTGCGCACGAATTGAATCGGCGAGCTCGTTGAGCGCACCTTCATCCATGCGGGTGCGCGGCTGGTATTTGCCTGCCTGTAGCGCCATGACCGGCATGGTGGCAGTGGATGCGGTGACTTTCGTGGCCTCAGGACTGAAGTCGGCGGCGCTGCCCCCGAGCAGGGCTTCAAGGCCTCTGCCGAGGCCTTTGGGTTTTTTACTGACCATGGGTTGATGTCTTCCTTTTCTTTCTTCCGTAGGTTTTATCGATGCGCAGGCGGGTGGCGGTCATGGCGGTATCAGCCTATGCGTTCGACGAGTTCCTGACCAAACGCGATATAGGCTTGTGCACCTTTTGCAGCGGCATCGAAGATCACGCCGGGCACACCATAAGACGGCGCCTCGGCTAGGCGTACATTGCGCGGGATGATGGTCTTGAAGACCTTGTCACCAAAATGTTGCTCCAGCTGCGCAGAGACCTGCTGGGACAGCATCATGCGCGGGTCGAACATGACGCGTAGCAGACCGATGACTTGCAGATCAGGGTTGAGTTTCGCGTGAACGATCTTGATGGTGTTGACCAAGTCGGACAATCCTTCCAGCGCGTAATACTCGCACTGCATGGGAATGATCACGCCATGCGCTGCGCACAGCCCATTCAGTGTGAGCATAGACAGCGCCGGCGGACAATCGATCAGAATGAAATCGTACTCATCTTTCACGGCAGCGAGCGCCTGTTTCAGTCGTAATTCGCGCTGCTCCAATTCGACCATCTCGACCTCGGCACCGGCGAGTTCTCGATTGGCTGGCAGTACATCAAAATGGCCGGTCTCTGAGGTCTTTATCGCGGCCCGTACATGGCCCATGCCGAGCAAGACCTGATAGACCGAGCTTCCCAGACCGGCTTTGTCGATGCCGGCGCCCATGGTCGCATTGCCCTGCGGATCAAGGTCGATCAGTAGCACGCGCTTTTTCAGGTTTGCGAGTCCGGCAGCGAGATTGACGGCGGTCGTGGTTTTGCCGACGCCGCCTTTCTGGTTCGCGATGCAGAATATCTTGGCCATAGTGATTGTCGTGGTTGGTTTTTATGGTGATGCGTGGAGCGCCTGTTACGTGTTGGTTTGCTTTGTCACGCGCGCTGTGTTTTCAGATACACCAGATGCCGCTGCGCTTTCATGCCTGGCACCTGCAAGCGTTCAATGTTTTGCAGCACCCATCCTGCGGGCAAGGCGGCAAGTTCGGTGTCGCTCACTTCTGCCTGGCCTTTTAACGCGATCATCTGCCCCTGCTCTGCCAGCAAATGGCCTGACCAGTCGACGAAATCTTTCAGCTCCGCGAAAGCGCGTGAAGTGATCACGTCGAATTTTTTGTCATCTTTCAGCTGCTCCACGCGACCGGTATGTACCTGCACGTTGTTCAGTGCAAGCTCTGCTTTCACTTGCGTGAGAAAGGCTGTTTTCTTTTGCACGGTATCGATCAGGTGCACTTGCATCTGCGGCGCTGCCTGCTGCGCCCAGATAGCCAGCACGAGGCCTGGCAATCCGCCACCTGATCCGACATCGAGCACGCGCGTCGCGCCGACATACGCATGCAGCGCGGCCATGCAGTCGAGCAGGTGCTGTGTCAGCATCTGTTGCGGGTCGCGCACGGCGGTCAGGTTGTAGACCGCATTCCACTTGGCCAGTAGCGAAAGATACGCAAGCAACTGTTCGATTTGCGACTCGCTTAGCGCAAGCGATAAGTCGATCGCACCGGACCTCAGGGGTTCTCGCAATGCCTCGATATCGGTGGCCATTCAAGCGGCATCCGGATTGTCATTGGCTGCGGCAAACTGCCGGAATCCGCCCTTCTTCAAATGCACCAGCAACAGCGAAATCGCGGCGGGGGTAACGCCAGCGATGCGCGAGGCTTGCCCCAGTGTCTCGGGACGGTGCTGCTGCAGTTTCTGGCGGACTTCCATGGACAGCGCGTGCACGCTCATGTAGTCCAGTTCGTCTGGCAGCTTGAGGTTTTCGTAGTGTTCGTGGCGCTCAACTTCTTTGGCTTGTCGATCGATGTAGCCGGCATACTTGACCTGGATCTCGACTTGCTCGGCTACTGCCGGATCAAGCCCGGGATGATCGAAACGGCGGCCGTCGACCGTGGTCAGGCTCATCAGGCTGTCGTAACGGACATTCGGCCGACGCAGCAGGTCTGTGAGTGCGTACTCTCGCTCCATGGCTTTGCCCAGAACGCGCTCTGCCTCAGCATCGGCAATGATCTTGGGATTGACCCAGGTCGATTTCAGGCGCTCGAGCTCGCGCGCGATGGCCTCGCGGCGACGTTCGAATGCTTCCCATTGCGCGTCTCCGACGCACCCTAGCCGCCGGCCGATGTCGGTCAGCCGAAGATCGGCATTGTCCTCGCGCAGACTCAGCCGGTACTCGGCGCGACTGGTGAACATGCGGTACGGCTCCTGGACGCCCTGGGTCACCAGGTCGTCGACCAGCACGCCGAGGTAGGCTTGGTCACGACGGGGCAACCAGGGCTCGCGCCCCTGCGTCTGCAGTGCGGCGTTCAACCCGGCGAGCAAGCCTTGTGCGGCCGCTTCTTCATAGCCGGTGGTGCCATTGATCTGCCCGGCAAAGAACAAACCGCGGATGGCCTTGGTCTCGAGCGAGGCTTTCAGGCCGCGCGGATCGAAGTAGTCATATTCAATCGCGTAACCGGGCCGCAGAATATGGGCATTTTCCAGGCCGCGCATGGAGCGCACCAGCGCCAGCTGCGCATCAAATGGCAGGCTGGTCGAAATGCCGTTCGGGTAGAACTCGTGCGTCGTCAGCCCCTCAGGCTCGAGGAAGATCTGATGGGAATCCTTATCCGCAAACCGATGAATCTTGTCTTCGATCGAGGGGCAATAGCGCGGCCCGACGCCTTCAATTACTCCGGTAAACATGGGGCTGCGGTTCAGCGCGCCGCGAATGATGTCATGCGTCTGCAGATTGGTGTGGGTAATCCAGCACGGCCGCTGCTCCGGGTGCATCTGCGCATTACCCATGACGGAAAACACCGGCACCGGATCGTGGTCGCCCGGCTGCTCGGTCATCACCGAAAAATCGATGCTGCGGCCGTCGATACGCGGCGGCGTACCGGTTTTCAGCCGGCCCTGCGGCAAACTCAACTCTTTCAGGCGCGCGGAGAGCGACATGGCAGGGGGATCCCCCGCCCTGCCCGCAGAATAATGATTGAGGCCGATGTGAATTTTTCCGTCGAGGAAGGTACCTGCCGTCAGCACCACCGCGCGCGATCGGAAACGTATGCCCGCCTGCGTTACTGCGCCGGTGACCCGGTCGCCCTCCACCATCAAATCGTCGACTGCCTGCTGAAATAGCCAGAGATTCGGCTGGTTTTCGAGCCTGGAACGTATCGCCTGCTTGTAGAGCAAGCGGTCTGCCTGCGCCCGGGTTGCGCGCACGGCCGGGCCTTTGGACGAATTCAGGATGCGGAACTGTATACCTGCCTCATCGGTGGCAATCGCCATCGCGCCGCCCATCGCATCGACTTCGCGCACCAGATGCCCTTTGCCTATGCCGCCGATCGACGGATTGCACGACATTTGCCCTAAGGTCTCGATGTTATGCGTCAGGAGCAGCGTTTTTTGCCCTGTTCGCGCAGCCGCCAGCGCCGCCTCGGTACCCGCATGGCCGCCGCCAACGACAATCACATCAAATTCAGAGGGAAATTCCATGGAGCCCGGCTGCGCAAGGAGGAAATGCGGAGGCTGGATTATAAGGGCATTTGTCTGAGCCAAACCCGCCGCGCGCTGCTCAGACCAAAATTCTGCTCGGGAAACGCCAAATGATTCCCTGTGTTACGACAAGGAAGTGCGACGGTGCCACACGGCACCTAGCAACATCAAGGACTTGGGGACGCTGCGCTGGCAGCGGATGTACTGGTTTTCCTCGATCAGCGCCCTCCTACGGATGGTTAGCCAGGGATGTGCTGTGAATAGGCTGTGAATTGGTTGTGGATGACCTGTGGATCAGCTGTGCATAAGCGGATGGGCTGCCGCGATTGTTTCACGTGGAACCCAAACATCGCTCCGCCCGAAGGCTCGCCACATGTTTCACGTGGAACCATCAGCCTCTGAAAAATGCGTCGTAGCCCGTCTTGATGATCAACAGCCCGACCACTAGCAAGAACAACTTGCGGACAAAGCTTGTGCCGCCCTTCAACGCCAGGTGCGTGCCGATAATGGATCCAAAGATATTGCAACAGGCCATGAATAAGCCCAATGGCCAGATCACGTATCCCGCCGCCGCAAACCAAGTCAGCGCAGCAAAATTGCAGGCGACATTGACGACTTTGGCAATGGCTGACGCTTGCAGAAAATCGAGGTGAAAAAAGCGGACGAACATAAAGATCAGAAAACTGCCGGTGCCGGGGCCAAACAATCCATCATAGAAGCCTATCAGTGCCCCGGTCAGCAAGGCCAAACCTAGGCGCTTGTCAGACTGCCCGTCTGCCAAAGACTCACTGCCAAAAGATTTCCGGCGGAAAACATACACCGCCACTGCGAATAGGATGAACGGTAGCGCTTTGCGTAAAATCTCTTGGGGAAACAGTGATACGGCACGCGCGCCCAAAAATGCGAACACCAGCGCAGCCACGGACGCAGGAAGCGCGATGCTCCAGAGCAAGGTCAGCCGTTTCGCGTAGCTGCGGGCGGCAAACGCCGTGCCCCAGATAGCCGCCAGCTTGTTCGTGCCGAACAGCGTCGAGGGCGCGGCTTGTGGGAAAACGCTTAACAACGCGGGGAGTTGAATCAGGCCACCGCCGCCAACGACCGAATCAATCAGCCCAGCCAGCACCGCCGCGAGCCCAAGTAACAGGTAATCGCTGGTCAGGATTTCCAAATGGCACGCCCCCGAATGGCGATGATGTCGCGATTGTTAGTGAGCACTATCGCGATTCTCTTTTGTTGGTCGGCTATGTAGACAGGGTGGCGGGCAACGGTGCCGCATGAGCCTGGCGCTCCGCACGGATCAGCGCCGCGGTTTTGTCGGCAATCATGATAATCGGCGAGTTCGGATTGCCCGACGTAATCAGCGGCATCACCGACGCATCGACGACTCGCAGCCCAGCCACACCCCGCACGCGCAGACGGGAATCGACCACGGCCATGGCGTCGTCCTCCCTGCCCATCTTGCAGGTGCCGACCGGATGGAAAATCGTGGTTCCAATATTCCCCGCCGCAAACGCAAGTTCTTCATCGGTTTGGAATTGCGGCCCCGGCATGAACTCTTCCGGCGCGTATCGTTGCAGGGCCGGTGCGCGAACGATGCGACGCGTGATCGATAAGGAATCTGCAGCCACTTGTCGATCTTCGGCGGTGCTCAGGTAATTGGGCGCGATCACCGGTGCTGTCTGCGGATCGCCGCTGACAATCCGCACATGTCCTCGCGCGGTCGGCCGAAGGTTGCAGACGCTTGCCGTGAATGCAGGAAAATCATGCAGAGGCTCACCGAATTTGTTCAGCGACAGCGGCTGCACATGATATTGAATGTTCGCTGACGTTTGCGATGGATCAGACTTTGTAAACGCGCCCAACTGCGATGGCGCCATCGACATTGGGCCGCTGCGATTCAGCGCATACTCCAGACCGATCTGGAGCTTGCCGAGCCAGCTGTTCGCCATCGTATTCAGCGTCTTCACGCCCTGTACCCTGAACGCCATTCGCAACTGCAAATGGTCTTGCAGGTTTTCTCCCACGCCGGGTAATGGCGTGACCACCGGGATCTGGTGCTGCGATAACAACGCCGAGGATCCCACGCCCGACAACTGCAGTATCTGCGGCGACCCGATCGCGCCGGCGCTCAGCAGCGTCTCGTGCGCCGCCTCGGCAAACCAATGCTGACCGCCGCCGGTGAACTCGACGCCTCGACAGATCGCCCCCTGCGCGGTTTTTTCGATGCGCAGCTTGTGCACATGGCAGCCGGTCATGATGTCGAGATTGCCGTGGCGACTTTTCACCGAACGCAAAAATGCTTTCGCTGTATTCCAGCGTATGCCACTGCGCTGGTTCACTTCAAAATAACCGCAACCTTCATTGTCGCCACGATTGAAATCGTCGATGGTCGGAATGCCCGTCTGCGCTGCCGCCTCACGAAACGCATCAAGAATCTCCCAGCGCAACCGTTGCTGCTCAACCCGCCATTCGCCGCCTGCACCATGAAAGCCGTTGGCGCCCGCATGATAGTCTTCCGTCTGCTTGAAGATCGGCAGCACATTCTGCCAGCGCCAGCTGTCATCACCGGTCAGCTCGGCCCATGCCTCGTAGTCACGCGTCTGCCCGCGCATGTAGATCATGCCGTTGATCGACGAGCAACCACCCAACACCCTGCCGCGCGGGTAGATCAGGCTGCGTCCATTCAGGCCGGGATCCTGTGCGGTGCGATAACGCCAGTCGGTACGCGGATTGTCGATACAGTACAAGTAGCCGACCGGGATGTGTATCCACACATAGTCGTCCTTCCCTCCGGCCTCGATCAGCAGCACCGAGACGCCGGGATCTTGCGTCAGCCGGTTCGCCAGCACGCAGCCCGCTGTGCCTGCGCCGATGATGATGTAGTCGTACTTGCCCGCAGACTGCGGCGATGAAGACGCTTGCATCTCGACCTCCCGCGCTTACTTCGCGACTGGCATCGTGAACTCTGCGCCCTTGCCTATCGACTCCGGCCAGCGCTGCATGATGGACTTGTACCGCGTGTAGAAACGCACGCCCTCTTCGCCATAGATGTGCGCATCACCAAACAGCGACCGCTTCCAACCTCCGAACGAGTGCCATGCCATCGGCACGGGAATAGGCACATTCACACCCACCATGCCTGCTTCAATGCGGCGAGAAAATTCGCGGGCGGTATTACCATCCGATGTAAACAACGATACGCCATTACCGAACTCATGGCGGTTGATGAGATCAATCGCTGCACCCAAATCAGCAACCCGCACCACACACAGCACGGGACCAAAGATCTCTTCCTGATAAATGGACATGTCGGTAGACACCTGGTCGAACAAAGACCCGCCGAGGAAGAAGCCCTGCTCATGGCCCGGCACCTGTAATCCGCGACCATCCACCAGGAGCTTTGCGCCTGCCTTCACGCCTTGCTCGATATAGGATTCAATCTTTGCCTTGTGCGCCGCCGTCACGACGGGGCCCATCTCGGCATCCGGCTCCATGCCATTTCTGACTTTGAGCGCCTTCACACGTGGCACCAGCGCATCCACCAACTTGTCTGCGACGCTGCCTACGGCCACGGCCACCGAAATCGCCATGCAACGCTCGCCCGCCGAGCCGTAAGCTGCGCCGATCAGTGCATCGACTGCCTGATCAAGATCGGCATCCGGCATGACGACCAGATGATTTTTCGCGCCGCCCAGCGCTTGCACGCGCAGCGGATACGCGCCTTTGCGGCGAGCGCCCTCGGTATAGATATATTCGGCAATCGGCGTCGAGCCGACAAAAGACACCGCCTTGACGTCCGGATGATGAATCAAGGTGTCTACCGCAAGCTTGTCACCCTGAACCACATTGAACACGCCATCCGGCAAGCCCGCTTGCTTGAAAAGCTCCGCAAGCATCAATGACGGGGACGGGTCCCGCTCGGAAGGTTTCAGCACAAAGGTATTCCCGCAGCCGATCGCCACAGGTGCCATCCATAAGGGCACCATCACAGGAAAATTGAAAGGTGTAATACCGGCAGTCACCCCCAACGGCTGCCTCAGCTGCCAATTGTCGATCCCACCGCCAATATTGTCCGTGAACTGTGTCTTCAGTAGCTGAGGCATGCCGCAAGCGAATTCAACGATCTCCAGGCCACGGACCACTTCACCCTTTGCATCGCTGAACACCTTGCCATGCTCACGGGTGATCAACGCGGCTAATTCATCATGATGCTTCTCTATCAGCTCTTTAAACTTGAACAAAACACGTGCCCGTTTCAACGGTGCGGTGTCTGCCCATGCAGGGGCAGCCGCTTGCGCGGCCGCGACCGCAGCATTCACCTCGGCCTCACTGGCCAATGCCACTTCAGCAATGTCGACGCCGGTCGCGGGATTGAATACCGGCTGAGACCGACCGCTGGTAGACGCCACGATCTGGCCATTGATGTAATGAGAAACCGCTGCCCGCCTGCCTGTCATAAGTTTTCCTCTTCGTTGTAATGACTTTTTTGCAGAGTAGCCCAGAGAGCTTTCGCATATTCCGTGAGTCAGTATCAATGACTACCTGGGAGCCCATTATAAAGTTTCGACCAAGATTCACGTTGAACCCATGCCGCTTCGTCTTTTGTCTTTGACGCACACAGCAACCAAAACACCGTCATGGCTTCCGGACCCGGGCTGATGGATAAGTACCGCGAGACTTGACACTGCTACACGCCACTACACCAGACAGTGAGCTGATCTTGTGGAAAAAGCTAGGGACAACTGTGGTCGGTAAAGTGGAAAACCCCATGGTTTGAAGTTTCCCTGATTTTTATGCAGAAGCTGTCCTGTGCTTACCGTACCCCTATTCAGACTTTATCTTTTCGCTAGTCATCTGAGCTAGAAGGGAAAATACCAGTTATCCACACAAAACGCCCTACCTTATCTACTACTACTAATTTGAAATAAAGCTTTAACAAACAAGATGAATTGAACACCCTGCATCGAAACGAAAAACAGGGCGTGGACAACGCTCTGGACAAACCGTGGATACTTTGTTGATAAACCCAGCCGATACGACAATAACACCGCCATGGTATGGTGCGCGATATGGGCTAAACTTCTGATGACACGTAGTACCAGTCTCGCTGCCACAAAGCGTTCACCTAGTTCGGCATGCAAGATCGCGCAGCTCAGTACGAGTCCGAAAATGGGCTTAACGCCCCTGAGCTACGCAATTGCTCGCGCAACCACTGATGCCCCGGACTTCTCGCATCACGCTCATGCCACAGCATGTCAATATGAACTTCAGGCATAGGAAACGGTAATTCTTTTGCCACCAATGCGTTGGTCATCCCAGTCGCCGCAATGAGGTGGTGTGGCAGCACCATGATGAGATCGGAGTGTGCGACGACCTTGCCAGCGGTGAAAAACTGGTTCACCGTCAGCAGAATGCGGCGCTCTTTATTGAGAGATAACAAGGCATCATCCACTAAACCGCGAGCTCGGCCCGAAAAACTCACGAGCAGATGGTTGGCCTGACAATACGCCTCGAGCGAAAGATCTTTATTTGCCAGTGCATGTTCTTTGCGCATGACGCAGACGTATTGACTGGTATACAAACGCTCATGACGAATCGGGGTTTCTGTAGCACCTTGCAGTTGAGCTACCACTCCCGGGAAAAAACCGATCGCCAGATCAATATCTCCTCGCAAGAGCAATGGCCTTGGTTCGCGTGTCGTCAAGGGCATCATGCGGATATCAATACCTGGCGCATCTTTTTCAATCACCCGCACCAATGGCGGTAGTAGCAAGCCAGCGGTTGCATCGGCCATCGCCATTCTGAACGTCACATGCGCTTTTGCGAGTTCGAAGCTACGCGGCGCGACGGCCTCTTCAAGGTCTGCCAGTGCGCGCCTGACAGCGGGCCATAACGATTCCGCGCGAGCGGTCGGTTTGACACCGTGTGCGGTACGGATCAGTAACTCATCGCCCAGTGCATCTCTCAGCCGCTTTACCGCGTTTGATACGGCTGGTTGAGTCATGGCTAACCGGCTGGCTGCTCGGGTCAGGTTTTGCTCAGTCATGACGGCGTCGAACACCCGCAGCAAGTTCAAATCTAATGTCAAAAAGCTCATTTTTTTATCCAGGCGCTAGAGAATAGGCGGCTATGCGCATGTTATACGCAAAAAGTATTGCCGACATTTAAAAATATAATTGTATTTATATCTTAGCCCTGATTTATACTGCGGCGCAACATACTTACACTTACCTAAAACAATTTATGCAAACTACCCATTTTCCCTTCGCTTCAACCGCAGCCGTTCTCCGCTTATCGCACTGGTTTAGTGGTTTATTTGCGGGCCAATCCGCGGGCAACCCCAGTCTTGAGCAACGCGTCGACCACATTCATGCACTGCAGCGCATGGCACGTGATCTGGAAGTCAGCCAGCCCAACTTGGCCGCAGAATTGCGACATTTCGCGGCCCGCTCTTAAGACGGACCGTGTCGCTCACCAACGAGTAGTCTCTGCGGCTGCCACGTCCCTACGACGTCTGACCCGCCCGAACCGGAGACCAACTAGCACGACGAGTGCTGCGCATGCAGCGAGCACCCCTCGCGTACCCACGACAGCCAGCGCGGCGCCGGCAGCGGCGACACCCAGTGCCTGACCGAGGAAGAAACACGACGCAAAAGCAGCGACCGCAGCGCCACGCCGCTCCGGCGCCATCTGCGTTGCATTGATTTGCAGCGTGTTATGAAGCATGTAAAAGCCCAAGCCGAAACCCGCGCACGCAGGGAACGCCAGCCACCAGACGGGCGTCAGCGCCAGCAGCAAGAGTGATACGCCCACCAGCAGCGTACCCCCATTGATCAAGCCCACTTCCCCGAGACGGCTGACTAAATACGGAGAGCGCATCGCAAAGATCAGACCACCTATCCCGAACAGCATCACCAACGACCCCGACGACGCGAGCGACAGGCCGTATACCGAGTGCAGATGGGCGGGAACGAAGGCCAAGGCGCCAAAGATGACAGCTCCTTCGAGCGATACGGTCAGCAGCACCTGCTGTGCCCACGCCACACGCAGCACGTGACGGAACTCGATGAACATTCGTCGAAAGCCGGACGCTTCGATGACATGCAATACACGCGCATGCGCGGGCAGTGAGCGGTTAATGACATGCAAACCGACACTGGTGGCGGCGAACCACACCGCAATCAGAAAGAACGGAAAGCGCCAGCCAAAGTAATCAGCGCTCAAGCCGCCGACCACGACGCCAGCAGACAACCCAAGAATTTGACCGATCAGAAATTTTGCCAGCACCGGCTGGCGATGCTCGTACGAGACCACATCGCCGATCCATGCCATCGACAGCGGGATCACCGACGCCGCCATCGCGCCTGCCAGCGCGCGAGCGACTAGTAAGGCTGTGAAGTCCGGCATGAATGCACAAAGCAAGGCCGTCACACTGCAAGCAGCGCAACCATGTGCGACCACACGCACCTTGCCATAGCGATCCCCCAGGGGGCCAAACAACAGCTGCGAGACACCGTAGGCAAAACCGAATACGGTGACTACCCAGGAGGCCAGTGCAATACCAATGTCGAATTCATCAGCGAGCCGGATCAACATCGGGTCGGCGACCCGCATCGACATGCCACTACCAAACGCGCCAACGGCCAATGCAATGATCGCGCGGCGGATCACCGGCGGCAATGTGTGCTCAGACCAAGATCGGGTAGTGTCAGTCACAGCACGCTTTCTTTTATACGGCTGCCGCATCGCAGACGACGGGACAGCGCCTTGTTATGGTTGCGCGAAGTATCGGGATCAGAGACTTTGCTCGCTTTCGAAACATCGCTGTTCGCCGCTGACCGGATCCATGAAGCGGAGCGATTTTGCCAGCAGCTTCAGCGGCTTGGTGAAATCATCCGCACCAGCCGGCCGAGCAACCGGATAAAACCCATCATTCAGCAGCGGCAAACCCAGCGCGTTCATGTGAACTCTGAGCTGATGCATTTTCCCGGTCAATGGATATAGCTGGTAGCGCGCAAGATCGCCCGATTGCGAGACGCGTTCGATGCGGGTGAGCGCATTGGGCTCGCCATCGATCTCGCGCATCCTGAAGAATTGCTCATCGCGCACGATACGGCTGTGTCGTTCGAGCGGAAAAGATAAGGCGGCATCAGCAGGAACTGCAGCAATGGCCTCGTACCGCTTTTCTACAGACCGTCGTCGGAACAGTGATTGCCAAAGACTGCGCGTTGCGGGATTTACCGATAGCATCATCACACCCGCGGTTTCGCGATCAAGACGATGAATCGGTGTCAATGTCTCAATGCCCGTCGATTTCTTCAAGCGAACCAGTAGCGTCTCGCGCAAAAACCGTCCACCCGGCGTCACTGGCAAAAAATGCGGCTTGTCGACGACGAGTAGCTCATCGTTCAGGAACAGGATTTTTTCATCGAACGGAATACGCGTTTCGAGTGCTCGCTCGCGGTAATAGTAGACGGAGGCACCGCCGCGATAAGGGCTCTCGGGAGACAGGCGTTGGCCCTGCTCATCCACCACCTCGCCACGCGCGGCGCGCTCACCCCAGCGATGCGCCGGCACGTCAGGAAAACGGACAGCAAAAAACTCTCCCAGCGTCTTCCAGTGACCATGGGGCAGCCCCACCCTGCTGGCGGACACGCCGTCTCGCATGGGCAGCGGTGGAATTGGAGGGTGCATGTGAGCCGTGACCAAGTCAGCAAGAAAGCACAGAGGAACATCTCGACGGCGGATTTTACTCAATCCCGCGCATCATCCCGGCCGTTCTCTGGAAAAGTAGTCGGTGGGAGTGGCGCCCCTGTGTAGTAGCCTCAGGGGATAGATTAAGTCGCTGCAAAACAAGCAGATGCCTTATTGTAGGGGGATAAGCAGTTATTCATATCACGCCCAAGGTTTACCGATGAAAATCGCCCTACTTGATGATTACCAGGACCGTGTC
>JACCDO011338371.1_pt1 | contig 17371 bp, 18 predicted proteins | sample 7446101 | NCBI WGS metagenome assembly JACCDO01 (sample SAMN15323440, study PRJNA562643) | freshwater metagenome | isolation source: river surface water | place: USA:Blue River Watershed | collected 2017-08-16 | reverse complement strand
TGTTCTAGTAGTGGTAATATTAATATAAATGCAGGTGGTATAGTTGGAGCTACTGCTGCAATAAATGGTGGAACAATAACAATTAATTCTTGTTGGTCCAGTGGTAATATAGATGATGCTGCTGGTGGTATAATAGGATCAGAAGCTGCTGATTCATTAGCAGCTGATACAACAACTATTACAATCACTAATTGTTATAGTGAGGGTAATATAACAGGAGCATCAGCTGGAGGTATATGCGGAAGTGATCCAACTTTACATGGCGGAACTGTTAATATAAGTAATTCTTATTCTATTGGAACAATTACTGGAACTAATTCCGGTGGTATAGTTGGTGAAGTTGATAACAGTGGACCTAATAATATAGGAAATATAGTTGTATCTAATTGTTATACAACTGGTGCAATTAATTCAAATAATCAAGCTGGTGGTATTTGTGGAGTATTAACAAATAATCCTAATATTAATATAAATCATTGTTATGTAGCTGGTTCAGTATCAGTTGGAGGAATTGATGGTTATATTATCGGTAATTCTGATTTTATAGATGGTATAGATGGTGATATTGTTGTAAATAATTGTTATGTAGAAGCACTTGATGCAGATGATGGATGGGATTCTGGTAATGCAAATAGTGTGTTAACAGGTTTTCCAACTGGAAGTGTTGGAACTACATGGATTTCAAAAGGTGTTAATATACCATATGAATTATATAATATGGGGTATACTCCATATGATACAACAAATATTTCAGGGTCTCCTCCTAATTTAGTTAGAACAGAAACATTAACAGTTGCTAAAACTGAAACATCAACTGCTGGACTTAAAAATGCATTTTATGCTATTCTACAAATAGTTGAAGATAATCAAGGTATAACAATCAATCCAGCAACTGGTGCAATTAGTACAACAACATCTACAGCTATTGGTACATATACTATGTATGTTTATAATACTGGTAGTTATAATATTACCTTATTAACATTAACAGTTGGTGAAGTACCTTGTTTAACTGAAGATACAATAGTTCTTACGCCTAATGGATATGTTAGAGTTGATAAATTGCGTAATGGGGATACTGTTATTACAGATGATAATAGAGTTGTAGAAATTATTAATATTTATAAGAGTCGTGTTATTGGTAGCAATATAACCTATCCATGCATTGTACCTAAAAATAGTATTGGACCTAATTATCCTCCTGAAACATTTAAGATATCTCAAGGACATTTAATTAAATATAATTATTCTTCGAGTATTAGGTGGATATATCCCAGAAAATATTTTAAATTAGATAAAACGATGAATACCATTAAATATTATCATATTAAATTAGAAAATTATATAACAGACCATTTAGTCATTAATAATGGTGTGGTTGTTGAATCACTCGGTAATCATCCATCTGATAAACCAAATATAGAATATATTAAAGAAAGCAAATTAAGATTGAGAAAGAAATATTTAAAATTAAAAAATATATCTAATGAATTCAAAAAAAAAGTGCAAAACGAAAAAAATTAAGAAAGTAATGGAAGAATTTAAGGAAGGATCATTGAAGATTAAAAGTGGTAAAATAGTTAAAGACCCAAAATAAGTAATTGCTATTGCTTTGAATGAAGCTAATAATTGAAGATTACCGTAATGTTAACCAAAGGTTGATATTATAATCACAACCTTTGGTTATCATTACGGTATAAAATGCTCTATAAAAAATTGATATTAATAATTATAAATTATATTTAATAATATTAATTAATGTTCTATATATTTGTAGCTTTGCTTTTAAATAATCAAATATTAATTAATTATTCTAATAATAATGACATTATTATTCCAAATTTAAAAGAAATATTAGAAATAGTTGAAACTAATGATATAATGGATGTTGATAAAATTGTTAAAAAATATATGTTGAAATATGGAATAGATAGAGTTAGAGGCGGCTCTTATAAAAATGATATATTAGAAGAATGGCAAATTAAAAGTTTAGAGCATGAATTGAAATTATTAAAATATGATGATACTGTTTCTAAGAAAGATGAATTGAATAAATTTGCAAATTCTTATAATAATGAAACTATTGATAATATAATTAGTGAAATAATTACATTTAGGAATCGTTTATTAAAATTGAAAAATATGAATGAACTAACTGATTTTAATTTTAATTTCGATAATATAATTATAGCTATTAATAAAAATGAAGAATTAGAAAAATTAAGAATTGAATTTCAAAAATATAATACTATGAGAGGACAACATTTTGATAGTATTACTAGAGATAAACTAATTAAAATGGAACAGAATATAAATGAACTAAATGAAGAAATAAAACAATTATGCGGAAAATATTATCATATTAATGAAATATTTAATCAAATAAATTATCATTATAATAATTATATTAAATTTAAAGATATATCTAATCCAATTGAAAATAATATTATTATTAAATTATATTCAATCAAAATATTTAATACAGAGATTAAACAAAAAATACAAAATTTCAAATCTCCATATGGATCAACTGAAGAAGAAATATTAGAAAAATATCAAGCATTATTGAAACGTAAATTACATTTGATTACAGTTTAATTATTTTATTAGTTATGATATCCATTCAACTAACATTGGAAATATTAGTTTAGAAGAATAACACTAATTCAACAGTAAAATATAATAAAAATTGAAATTTATTAAATATAATACAAGTATTATTATTATATGGTATCATTGGTTCCATATGAGAATAATCAAATAAATCGTTTAAGTCTTCCTAATGAGATAAAAAGTATTATTTCCGACTACGCTGATTTGTCTAATGAGGTTGCTGTTGTTATGGGTATGTTTAGTATTTGTATTTATGATATAAATTCCAAAAAATTAATAAAGCGAATTAATTCATTTCAAATGCATCATATGAGTGTTAGTAGATGCTATAATTTTGTAGCTGCATCAGATGAAACACGAGTATGCATTTGGAATTTGAAAACATCTGAATTGCTTGAAACAATTTATATTGAATTTAACCCAATTTATGATAAAGAGCGCGATGGACAGCATTGCATGGTTAGGAGCCTTCGGAATGGCGAACCAGTTCATACATTTACTAATAATAATGAATTGTTGATTGCAAATAAAAATCAAATCAAATCTTATTATTATGACGGTACTACTTGGAATGAAAAGAAATCATATGAAATTCCACATGTTTCGCATATTGTATGTATTGCATCTCATCCATCTCAGAATGTTTTCGCATGTGGTACTTTGAATGGTGATGTTTATATTTTTAATAATGACAGTATCATTCATATATTTACAACACGGCAACTGCTTATGCGTTCAGATAATTATCCGGAAATCTCTAATTTGGCATTTAATGACAATATTCTGTTTGTTTCCTGTATGGGTCGTAATAGTTTGCTATTTAATATAAATACAACTGAAAAAATTCGTGTGGAACAACCAGTTGTAGAAATTCCAGGTTCATATTTTAATATTATTAATTTTATGCTATTGCCTTGTAAGACTAAATTTATTGGCACATTTAATGGTTATACTTTTATTTGGGATGCAATTACAGGAAAACCTATTAAACAACTAAATTTGCGGAATTTGGTTAGGAATAGTGCATTAACTTCTGATGGAACTAAAATTATTTCTTATGGAGTATTTCATGATTGTTTAATAGTTGAAAATATTGATTAATTTAATATAAAAATATAAATAATGTTATATATAATGGGACAGTATTACAAGTTTATTATTTTAGGCGATGATAAGAAGAATGGTAAAGAAGTGATTTTATTAGTTATTAATCCTCATTGTTATAAGGAAGGCTCAAAAATAATGGAGCATAGCTATCTTAAAACAAATATGATGAATACAATTGAATATTTAATTAGTCATGAAGGACCATTTTATAATTCTCGTTTTGTTTGGGCTGGAGATTATGCTAATGAGGAAGACGAAGATGGTAATTTATATACTATAGCGGATGATTATAGTTCATTTGAAGGACAATATTATAATCCAAAATTAAGATATATTGCTAATCATACTAAAAAAGTATATGTTGATAAATTAAGAAATAATAATGATAATTATAATAATCATAATATTCATCCATTACCATTGTTAGTAAGTGAAGGAAATGGCAGCGGTGGAGGTGATTATAGAGGTAATAATGAAAACCTATGCGGAACATGGGCTCGTGATGTTATATCTATGTTAGAAGAAATACCGGATGATTATGATGAACTTGTATGTGATTTTGAAGAATATTAATTTGATTAATAATATGATTAAAAAAAGTTTGTAACTTAAAAATTAATTTTCAAAATACTTTTTATAATCTTTACTCCATGTTTTCCCCCCTCAAAAGTGAAAAGTGAACGTTCACTTTTTGATATATTAAAAAATCATTTAAGAAAAAGAAATCTCGTATTATAATAATATGGTAAAAAGTGAACGGTATACATGTGAAATATGTAATACTCAGTATAGTAGCGCATCATCTATATGGAACCATAGGACTAAAAAACATGCTAATACGAATATTGACCCAGGTAAACATAAGGTAAACATTGGTAAACATTTGGGTAAACATAAGGTAAATAAAAGTGAACTTTCGATAATCATTGATAATCCTTCACCTTCACCTACAGCATCCGATACTATTAAAGAATATAATTGTAGAAAATGTAATAAAATATATAAATATAAACAAAGTAGATGGTTTCATGAAAAATCATGTACTGATGTTACTAATATTACTGAAAATAATAATAGTCTAAATATTCAAGCTCAAAATAATAATAACAATATTCAAACTCAAAATAATACAACAAATAATACAACAAATAATGGAACTATAAATAATAATATAACAATAAATAATTATGGAGATGAAGATAAATCATATATATCGGAAGGTTTTATGTTAAGTGTATTATCACATATAATTAAAAATGATGATAAAGCAACTGAAGCAATTCCAAATTTATTAAGAAATATTTATTTTAATCCAAATCATAAAAATAATAACAATATAAAAATTAATAATATGCGGTCTCACGTTGCAAAGGTATATAAGAATAAAAAATGGATGGTAGAAGATAAAAAGAAATTATTAAATGATACACATGAAAATGGTGTTAAATTTACTGAAAATTGGGCGGAAGAAAATAAAGAAAAAGTTCCAAAAAACACAAAAGAGAAACTAAAAGATTATAAACAAATTCATTCAAAAGCATATAAGAATAGAAAAAAAATATTAGAAGAAATAACAAAATTAGCTTATATTTATTATAAAAACTATATGGAAGATGAAGATGAATTTGAATTGGATGATTAAGACCATGCAGTAAATCCATAACCATGTTTGCCCCAAAATTTTAACCATTTAATGCCTCTATTAACATTATCATAATCTTCTTTTTCATCTTCATTCATAGTTTCTTTATTATATGCAGAAATAGATAATTCTAATTTTTCTGCATATTCAATACATTCTTTCGGATTATGGTCTTCATATGCTTCATCCTTTAATTCTTCTTCAATTAACTCAGAATGACCTATTTGTTTTCCGCGAAAATCAAATGAACTTGTTAAAAAACTACCGCCTACAAAAATTTCATCTAATTCATTTAATTCTTCTTCAGTATAATCATCCATTGCATCATATGGTTTAAAACTAATTTCTTCAAGTCTATCTTCAATCTCTCCAATTTCTTCATTACCTGGTTCTTCTTCACGTAGTTTTTTCAATTTCTTTGTGAGCTTTTTAAATTCTTTTTCATTACCTTCGCAAGGTTTATTTTCAACAATCCAATCTAATCCCATTAAATATAATGGCTATTAAAGTATTAAAATTATATATCAATTTTTATAACTATAAAAATTGATAATCTAATATTATTATGTAATTATAATATTATTATATGGATATAGAGAATGACCCACCTAAAATAATTGGTAATCATAATATAAAAGTAATAACAGCACAACCTACTATTAATTCACCGCTGGTAGTAAAACCAATACCTATAAATAAGATGCATTCTATTTCACCAGAACCAGCATTTAAAAGGATGAGAATATATTAATCACCTTAGGTTTATATGTAAAAATTGAATTAATTTATCTTTAAGCTTATATTTAAATTATTATGGATATTACTCCTGAAATGGTTTATAAAACATATTGTACTGCGGTTGCACCTCTTGATAATATTTTTGGTAAAGACAATTGGGTAGTTAATAATTTTACAGATCAGGCCATCATTTATTGTGCGTATTTTAATATCAAAATGCCATCCGGTTTTAATTTTAAATTGTCTAAAGATACAGTAAACATTCTATTTAAAGACAACGATGGATTTAACAAGTATTTAGAGAAATATCCGAAAGTTGATAAAACAAAGGTTATTGACATTGTTATTTCTAATAATGATATTAAAATAACAATCCATGCATTTTTATGGAATGAATTCAACATGGAACAATTTGTTAAGCTAAATAATTTGTATGTTCGTAAAATTAACTTGAATTTGAATAATCTAGAAAATCGTATTCGAGAAGCTATTGCTAAAAAAAATCAATCAGATTTTGTATTTTATAATAAAATGTTCGCTTGTTTTTTTGAAATTATTCAAAAAATTTCTAAATCAAAGGAAAATAAGGAGGCTAATAAGAAACAACTACTTGATGCAATTAAGAGGATTGATGAAATGTATAGCAAGGAAATTTTGATGAGTGATGAAGATTTAGCACGATTGAAAGATAATGTTATGAAAGTATTTCCTACATTTAATGAAGAAAATAATGGCGAACCATCTGCTAAGAGGACAATGGAATCCAATATGGAAACCAATTAAATTTTTTTAAAATAAATGTGATTATATAATTAAATGAACTACTAATTTTATATTATTTTATAATATGAATCTTAATGAAAATATTACGAGGATAGAAAATAATATTAAAAAAATAAACGAAATACATGATATTATATCCAAAAAAGTTAATGAAGTTAATCAGCGGATTGAAAATTTTAATAAGAAGAAAAATTTAAAACTAGAGGATTCGACCCCGTTTTTAGTATTTCAAAATAAGATATTACAAAATGAATTATTATATTTAAATAATCACAAATCAATTATTAATAGTAGTTTAAATTCTATGATATTTGGAATATCAGAGAATATAACAATGATGGCATTAACTGTTATAACTATGTATAAGGATGTTATCTCTGGCGAAAATAAATTAGTTAAAATATCTCAAAAGAAAGATGATAATATTAAAATTGTTTCTGATATCGTTTATAATCTTGATTTAATTAATAGTATGCTTATTGATTTAAGAAAATATAATGAAGAATTAAATGATACAATTAAAAAGAGTAATTTACATGCTAAAACATTACATGAGAATATAGAATTTGTATGCGGACATGTTGAATTAGAATATAAAAAACATTTTAATGATATTATTAAAGCTTTAGAATATTTTACTCAATATACTGAAAAAATAATAGAACAAAACCAATATATGATATTATTAAAATTTGTATCATAATTTTTTATCTAAATATTATTATATAATGACAATTACAGCAGTAGCACCTGTATTTGATGATAATAATATAATTAATATTGATAATTCATCACATTTATTACATCTATTTTTAGGTAGTTTAAGAACACGTTCTACATTATCTACAATTAAATTAACTTCAGATATAGATATGGAAAATCAAAAAATTGATGATTCAAGTTTTGTATTACAAAATATAATTTTTGATGGAAATAATAAAACCATTTCAAATTTAAATTTAGCAAAAAAATTTATTGTATCAATTGATAAAGATTCAATATTAAAAGATACTAATTTTAAAAATTGTAATTGTATTAATTTAATTGATACAAATGATGGTATCATTACTAATTGTTCTTTTAAAAATGCATCATGTAGTGTATCTTCTTTAGTTAATTCTAATAATAATTTAATTACTAAATGTACTTTTAATGAAATTAAAATAACAAATATCGAGTTTTCATCACTTTCTAATAATAATAATATTGGTGTTATTGCCGCAAAAAATAATGGAACTATTAGTTCTTGTACTGTTAATAATGTAATCATTAAAGCTAATAATTCATATTCAGGTGGTATATGTGGTGTTTTATCAAAAGGAACCATCTCATCCTGTTCCGTAGAAAATATCAAATCTATTACATCTGAAAATACTATATGTGGTGCTATTTGTGGTTTGGTAGAATATGGAACAATCGAAAAATGTAAAATTTTTACTAACACTATAAATAAAAAAATTGCTATTATTATAGGTAAATTACTTAATAATACTCAAACAACAAATATTAATTGTATTACATTCAGAACTAATAAAGATGATATTGAAGATAAAGTAGTTGATCTTAAATATGATAGAAAAATGGAAAATAGAAATAGAGCATCTAAAATAACAAATACAAAACCAATAGAAACTACAACTTCTATTAAAACATCATTAACCAAAATGATAAGTTTGCTTGATACTCAAACAAATCATACTATGAAAAATATATATAAATATAACAGTGAAAATAAAATGTCTAAATGGGACTATGAAGGTATTATTTTTGATGATACAATTTGTTTGTTAGAATTACCAAAAATAATAATGAAAAAAATTATTAATGATCCTGATGTTGATAAAATTAAACAATATTTAAAAAAAATAATTAAAACATATGCATTTTTAGATGTTGATATAATATCAGAAATAATTGGAAATACATTAAAAATAACAATAAATGATATGCCATCAACTACAACTACTGGTATTTCTGGTGCAGAACATTTTGCCAATCAAGTAGAAGAAGTAGTATACATTTATAATACGAGTAATAATGTTGCAATTATGGATGCATTAAATCAAGCTGTTGTTGATCCATCAGATATAGTTATTTTAGGAGAAGAAGCAGAACCAGAGAAAAAAAGCACTAATTTATTAATTAATATATTAATTTTTACAATGATTATATTAATAATATTAGTAATTATATTGATTAATACAAAAACTAATTTGAAATTATAATGAAGTAGGAGGTAATGGAGGAGGAAAGGTTGGAGGTGGTAATGAATTATTTTCTGTTTCAAATACTGAATTTAAACTGGATACACTTGATGATGGTATTATTGGAGGTCTATTATGTATTTCATTATGTATTTCATTATGTATTTCATTTAACTTATATAGTAAATCTTCTTCATTTCTTTTTAATTCTTCTTTCATCATTGCAAACTGAAATGAATCAACTACCATATTTCTAATATTTTTCTCATATAGTTCTCTTTCTAGCTCTTCATTATTAAGACTTTCAATTCTTGGTGGAATTGGTGGAGGTAAATCTTGATTAAAATCATATTTTATATATGAGTCATTGCGGTCTATTTTTTCTTTTTCAACATATGAATTATATCTTTGAAGTGATTTTTTCTCATTTAATGATGTAATACTTGAAATAGAATTACTTCTAGAATTTGTTCTAGATATAGAATTATTTATTGGCATTATTGAACGTGATTTCATATAATTATTAAAATCTTTTTCAACAAAATAACCATCTTCATCCATAGCAAATGGACTATTATTAGCTAATTTTTCTAATTTATATTGTAAATTTAAATTAGTATCATCAAATTCTAAATCTATTTCTGAATTATTTTTTTTTTCTAATGGAATAATCATAGATATTTTATCATTTCTATTAATATTATCATCCTTAACTACATCTTTTTTATTTTTATCTGTAAAATCCATTTCATTGATTATTTCCATATTATCATTTAAAAATTCTTTGTTAATCCAATTCTTGATTTGACTAGTACTTTGAAATGAATGACATATACTTTCAAAACATCCTGGCTCATTTTCTTTAATAAAATTTTGAATATGTTTTGAGAAATTATGTATTTTAATTTCAGGTTCTTCTTTAATTATATAATGATAATTTTTAGCATATTCCATAACATATTCTGTAATTAAATGAACTGCTTTATCTTTATCTTCTATTAAATCATAATATTCTCTTATACTATAAAATTTATCAAGATAATCTCTTTTCTTTTTACCGAATTCTCTTTTTAATTCATCATCGCTATAAAACACTAATTTATAATGAACGTTTTCGTTATAGATAACATTTTTATCAAATGATATATCAACCCCATAATCCATAAAATAACTAAAGTAGGCTTTAACCGCGAAACTAATTTCTGATAAATCTTCTGTTTCAATTGTGTACGCTAATCTATCCATTTTAAATTCATATCTCTTATAAACAAAGTTCTCTAATTTAGAACTATTTTTATAAAACTTAAAATCAAATATATTAGAATGCATTTTCTCTTCTATATTCTTTTCTACTTCTTGTAAATTGTCATATTTTAAATATACTGGTGCACCACGATTAATATAATATTCTTCTCCTCTAGAACCTATACTTTTTTGCACTGTTTTAGTAAAATTAGCTGATAATTTACCTTTAGTTTTTATTCCTGCACCAGTTTTCATTATAGTTGTTTCAACTAATTCTGTTTCATAGCATATTGATTTAACACCAAGTTTCCCAGCTAATAAAAATAACATTTCTCTTTCTTTTTCAACCTTCTTTTTATTATAAATGTTATCATTATAGTATTGCCCTGCAAATAGATTAATGTAAAGAGTATTAACATTAGGAAAATAATTATCATCAAAACTTAACATTCTTGATTTATATTTAATAGTATTTTTATGACGTTTTTTTAATTCTTCAACGGCATCATTTATATTAAATATAACGATGCCTTTATTTTCAAGTCTTTTAATAATTTTTTTATATACTGAGCCAAATAATGTTTTTTTAAAGTAATGAGGATTTAAAAACATTATATATTTTTCATTTATTGGTAAACTACTCATTATAAATATAATATAAAAAAATTGATAAAACATCATATTAATTCAATATTATTAAATGTAATGCTATCTCAAAACATGTATATTAATACACATGCTTTACATTCATTTGTAATGCAATTATCAGTATTATGTTATACTATTTTCCATTTTTATGTTTTAATTGAAAATAAAAATAAAAATAATTTTATTAATAATAAAATTATTCATAATAATAGAGCTCAATTGAAATTTTTAATTAAAACTAGACTTAAATTAACTTTTAATGAAGAAATTGTATTCAGAGTATTTTTAGTTGAATTAATGTCTCTTTTTATGAGTAATGATTTAATGCATCCTATTTGGAGTTCAATTTATGCTCTATACTATTTCAAGTTTTATGATTGCGATATTAAAATTAGAATCGCTAAATTCATTAATATTTTTATAATGTCTTATTTTGTACTTTTTAATGTATCGTTCTTAACATCTCTTATAGTTCATTGGTATGCTGAACTTATTTCAATTACATTTAGTCATTTCTTATACAAGAACTTTGATATTAAAATTATTAACAAAAAACAAATTAATAATAAGCCTAAAGACTCACCTGTTATTAAGGATGAATTTGCAACTAAAGATGAAGTAGAAGCAATTCTATCTAATAAGAAAATAGATTAAATGTGATATTCAAAACAACCGAATGTTATAGTATGCAATTTATATCCTAACCAATGGTTATGATTAGTGTGTAGTATATTCGCTTTGCGAATGACTGCATTATACCCAAATGTTTAAAATCATATAAAAAATTGAATTAATCTAATTTTTTATATTAAAAAAATTGAAAAAAATAATATATTATAGACTAATAATAAAGTATGCATCAAATTGATACTATTATTAATCCAATTCTCTTAATTGAAAATAATCATTTAAATTTATATAATACTAAATTTGACGATTATTCACTATTGAATTTCACTAATAAAGTTAAAAATTACAAGTTCATTTGTAATATGGTTTCTTATATGCGTAGCTCGCAAGAATTGACAGAAAGTCAAAAAAATATTATGAAACAATGTTTTCCGAATTTGAAACTTTTTTCCGTGGAGAAAAAAGAACCTAAAACATATTAAACATTATATCTCATTAATATTTGATTTAATTCTCTATCATCAAATATTAAATTGCTTATTTCTTTATTTCTACGTCCACAATTTTCTATAATAGGTTCTATTGGTAATCCTATATAATAATTAACAATAAATATTATATCATTATATATTCTTTTGTTTGCTTCTGGTAATGTTTGAATCAAGTCAGGATTAATTTGTGTTATAAAATTTCTATTTATAAAATTCATAAATGTAGGTATATCTAATACACATGCAGGAGGCATTACATTTATTATTTTAAATTTATTCTGTTGTGGATGGATATTAGATTTATTAATTGATACTTCAAGATGTTTATATTCATCTTTTAATGTTAGTTCACTTGTTCCAAAATCCCAAATTTTAGCTAAAATATTAAATGTTCTTAAACGTATATTTCCATTTTCCAAATTAAAAGTAATTACATCTTCATCTGTAGGTGAATATAAAACATTTCCAGTGTGTAAATCATTATGATTAAAATAAGCAACATATTGATGATTATTAATAACATTTAATGCCAATAATGTTTGTAATATTAAGGACATAATTGTTTGTAATGTATCTATTTTTAAATTTGTGTTATTTCTTTTATGAGTTTCTAGTAAAGAATTCATTGAACCAGTTGATTTTTCAACTATCATAAATGAAGTTGTATCTCCTGATGGTATATTATTATAATAATCATACCAATGTCTCATAAATGAATTTCTTCTATTATCTTGACTATAAATATGATGGTCTCCTAATATTTGTTTTCCAGAACACTTACTCATTCTATTTTCAGTTTCAAATGAATATTCACATATACCCCCATAATAAAACCAAGAAATATTTTGAAGTTGTCTTGTTCTTAAAAATAATTCGGTTAGTTGTTTACATATTGATATTTCATTTAAAAATTGTAATTCATCTGGTCTTTCTCTTCTATTTAATATAGAAGTACATTGAGACATAAATACTTTTATTGCAATTGGATAATTTTTATCATCAATATTTAATTTACTAGTACCTATAATCATTTCTGATTGACTTGACCTATCTTTACCTTCCATTTTTGATAAAGAATCTAATTCTACACCAAAATTTTCTAAACATGGATTAGAATATCTTGGATTATTTTGACACTCTGTGTATATAGTAAAATTCATATCAAAATTCATATTACCACCAGTTTGATTTCTTTTTGACAATAAATATTGTGTTTTTAAATTACAATATTTATTTTTGTATTTTAAATATTTATTATAGTTATCCATATATAATATTTATATTAAAAAAAATTAGATTGTCATAATAAGTACATCAAAGGAATCTGACACTTCGTCATAGTTATCAGTATTCCTTTTGTTTTCTTCTTCTTCCAACCATTTAAAATAGTCATCTTCCTCCTGTTTAAAATTACTAAGTATTAATTGATTAAAGGCAATTGAAACCTCATTATCAACATTATCATCATTATCATTGGATGCAGGGGCTCCCCAATCATTTGATGATGAGTCAGGGGCTCCCCAATCATTTGATGATGAGTCAGGGGCTCCCCAATCATTTGATGATGAGTCAGGGGCTCCCCAATTAATGATTTGATTATCATCATTATCATTCTGATTATCATTGCTCTGATTATCATCATTATAATCATTCTGATTATCATCATTCGGTGCATCATCTACAATTGGGTTAATATTGAACTCAGTAGGTTGACTATCATCATCAATATTAATTTCCATATGATACCGCTTATAACTTTGAATGATAAGATTACCGTTTATTGATGATGTCAAACCCGTTAGAATATCTTCATTATTAACTATAGAATCTTCTTCCATCAGTTTATTCCAATTATTAATAATAATTTGGTTCTTACACGAGTAAGCAATCATTTCATTCTTAATCCATGTAATGTTATTGATATGGTTATCAATATTGAACCGGAAATAACCATCAGATGTGCCGAAGAAAATGCTCGAACCAATTATCTTATCATGACTACTATAATCATATAGACCTGCTGTAATAGTGTCAAGACGTTGAAAAGTAATCGCGAATTTAGAACTGTCTTGACACCAAACAATTTTGTCCGAAAGTGTTTCAAAATACACATTGTCAGGATGATTAATTAGTTGAGGGTTATTATCTGATGCATTTTCAGTGTTCCATAATAACATTTCGTGTTTATCATCTCGAGCTACGACTGCGACAAACATACTATTATCAGGAGAAAATGACATTGATAAAATTGTTGTTGCATCAACTTTAATCTCTTTAAAGAATGTTTTCGTCTTTGCGTCATAGATTGTTATGTAAGAACCAGAATGATTAATTACATCTTCTTTATTAACACTAATAGCAATATATTTGCCATTTGAACTAAGACAAAATTTACCACCATAAACACCATACATTGGAGCATAAGGACGAATTGATGTTGAAAATTTACATTTCTTTGCTATGTTGTAGCTATAGTAATAACAATTACCTTCCAATGTTTTCTTATGAGGTGGTTTATTAGGATCAGGAACTTCATCGCAAAGATATTCCAACTCCATATGACGCCTATATATACGATAAAATGTTAATCCGTCTTCTGAAATAGCAAATGTGTTGTTGTCTGAACACAAACGACGCATTTTATTCAGTTTAATTGACTTAATAACAGCGTTATCAATTGGATTAATGTAGTGAAGCGTAAAATTGGTTGCGAATACTACCAGTGAGGGGCAAATATATGCTAAGATATTATCAATTATTTCATTCGGCAGAATGACATTCAAAAGACTTAAATAATAATATGAAAAAATAGCGTTCTTATAATAAAACTTACTTGAAATTATATTACCAATATAATGCTTCTTATGAGTGAAAATCATAATAATTATAAATAACCATATTATTAGTAAAATTATTCAATTTTTATTAGACAGTTAATACCTTAAATAAAATTGATAAAAGAACATAATAATTAAATATATAATATTATAATGAGTTCAAATCAAAGTTTAATATCACAATGTACTTTTGATAATACACCTGAATTTTCCTTATGTGGAATGACATTACAGGGTCGTGTTTTAAGCTGTTATGATGCTGACACCTGCAAAATTGCTTTACCTTTACAAAATACTTTTTATAAATTTACATGTAGATTAAATGGTATTGATACACCTGAAATGAAGCCACTTAAATCTAAACCAAATCGTGATAATGAAATACTCTGGGCCAAAAAGGCACGGGCGGAATTACTTAAAATGATGTGTGATAGTAATTTACACTCTAATTTTGATAATTTAGATATTAAGAAAGATGAAGTTCTTAAAATATTACAAGATAATAAGAAATTAATTAAAGTAAAAATTTTCGACTGGGATAAATATGGCAGGCTCTTGGTGGAATTATATAATGATGATAACAATAATTCTAAATCATTTAATGACATTTTAGTTGAAAAAAATTTAGCAGTTAAATATGATGGAGGTAAAAAAGCACCATGGTTTGAATAAATATTACACACATATTGTATTACGGTATTATATAAAAATGATTGTCATTCGCTAATTAATTTTTTATATTTAAAATTTAAATATAAAAAAATTGAATAAATTATAATTAATTACCATTAATTTATCTATTATGTCTCTCAGTGGGATTGTTGATAATATTGCTAAAGTTTATTATAATGATACTCGTGGTAATCATAATTTAATTAATGATATATTCAAAACAAAGTACGTTCAAGATATTTTGAATATTGGTTGGGTTGATGCTGTTTATCGTAAAAATTTAATCGAAGCTTGTATTAAAAATACAGGGATGATTGTTGCAGATTTATTAATTGAAAATACAACTAACGAAGATGCTAAACAATATGTGATTGATTGTTGTATTGCGATGTTATTTAAATATAATAAATATGAAGCAGCGATGATGACTACATTCAAATATAAACATAATATGGGAAAAGTATTTAATTACATGCAAGAAGCTAATACATCTAATGATATTCTAATTGGTATTTTTAGTAAATTTCATGAAGAAATTAATACAGATAATAGTCGAATGTGGCTAATGAATTATATTGGAAGGTATAATAATATTGAACTACTTTCTCATGTAGAAAAATATTATGATATTGATGATACTGATATTTTGAATATCTTGTATGGGACCATTGATAAGCGAAATCATACCTGTATAAATACTATTCTATACATTTTTGAGAATTACGAGTTTGATAATGATATTAATCAAATGTATAATATTCTTAAAGAGCTAATTTATTTGGAACACGATGAAGCAATCTACTATATTTTAACTAAATTGATTGAAACTAATGGTGAAGATTATATTAATGATTTTTTGACTGGACCAAATATGGATAAATTTTTCCTACCAATTTTTACTGACTATTTTATTAAAACCATTAAACACAATGTTATTCCTAATATTAGTCAAAATATTCTTAATATCTTGAATTGCTAATTACCGTCACTCGATGGTATTTTAAGAATATAATATAATATAATTATATAATGGATACATACAAATTATCAATTTCAGACATCGACAATTTTGTTATATTAAATGATGAATTAAAAAGATTTTTTTATGATATATTTAAAACAATTACATATTTTGTTGATGATGATGAACCAATTATTGATGCAGTTAGTATTAATTTTATTTATAATAATTATAGTTTTGATGTATATAGTGATAGTGAAATGAGAAAAATATCTATTATTAATAAAAAAACTCATCATTATGAATTTTATTATGAAAATTATGAAACTATATTGATTGATAAATGTGGATTAAAAAAAGTTAGTATTGATGAAATGCGAGATTTCATTATGAATTTATTAGAATATATTTGGGTATTACATAACACATTATAACTAAAGGTTATAAAAATTGATTTTTTTAATATTAAGATAAGGTTAAAAAATTATATGGAAGCATTAATTAATGATTTACCTAATGAACTAATTGAAGTAATTCTTGATAAGATGCCACTTGATAAATTACTAGATATCATTAAATGTCCTATTATTGAGAATTATATTGTTAAAAAATATTTGTCATTAAATAATATTTTAAATAATATGAAACAACTTATATATCATAAAAATTATAAAGCATTAGTTTTCAAATATAATATAAAATACGCAACAATGATTACTGATTATTATATGGATATTATTAATTGTAATGGCGGTTTGATTAAAAATAAAAATTATAATGGTGAACCGGTTGATTTGTAT
>JACCDO010476732.1_pt1 | contig 17373 bp, 11 predicted proteins | sample 7446101 | NCBI WGS metagenome assembly JACCDO01 (sample SAMN15323440, study PRJNA562643) | freshwater metagenome | isolation source: river surface water | place: USA:Blue River Watershed | collected 2017-08-16 | reverse complement strand
TGACCGTTTTTTAATTGGGAACCCAAAGTGGCTAATAATTCTATTTGAGATTTGTATGGTTTAAAAATTCTAGATGGAAATAATTTTATTGCATAAGATTGATTTCTTGTTGATATATCATACTCAAATCTTGTATAAAAAGTATATTTAGGATATCTAGTTGATAATATAGTTGGGTTAAATCCTACACTTTCTTTCAATCTAGTTAATATATAATCATAATCATTAAGTATTAAGGATAGTGGACGTATTGGCTCTCCTTCAGGTACTGATTGAGAAGCTCCTTTACCCTTTTTTTGTTTTGTTTGTGCTACAATTGGTTGATCACAATCATATTGTTTATAATCAACTATTTCTCTACCTAATCTTAAATTATTTAGTCTTATTCTTAATTTTGACATATACACAATCAATTCATAAATTTTATCTTCTTTTTGCGGTATTTTTTTTTCTGGTACATTTATTAAAATATCTGCTAATACAAATAATCCAGCTATTCTAATATCGAAATAAGGTGTTTGTCTAATAACTTGATTTATTAAATTATCATAATCAATGGCTCTTGGTTTTAGGGAATTTGGCAAATTATCATCTAAATCTTTTTTCCATTCATCTACGGATTTTTTCTTATTCTTTAATATTTCTCTTTCTTGACCCTTCATTTTTTCAAATAATTTATTAAATTCTGCCCATCTTCTAACACAATTTGTATTCTGATTAAGAATTATACCTAATCCTTCATCCGACGATAATTTTTCTCTTAAATGTAAATAAATCATATCTAAAAATTGTAATTTTTGTACATTAATAATATTTTCCTCCACTAGTTCTGATCTTAATATGTCTTGATAAGGAATATTATCTTCTATTTTCACACGTATTCTTTCTTGGGTTTGATCTAAACTATCTAATATACTAAATGATATGTTGTCATCATTTCTATCAATAATTAAACTATTGATATAAGTTAATTCATTTGTTGAACTCATAAATATTTATATTATATAATTAATTGATAAATAAAAAAATTATTTTAATTTTAATTTTAATTGTTTTAACGATAACTAAAAAATCCTGGTCTAAATGTTTGTCCAGGATGTTGTCCAGGGTTTTGGCCTAAAAATTGGACTTGGTTAGGTACTCCATATGTTGATCCATTAATAATTGCTACACCTCCTCCAGCTACTGGTATCATTGTAGCACCTGGATTAATCGCCATCATTCCTGTTGGAGTATTTATATATACAGGTGTACCAGATACAGGTATACCTGATGTAGGATTTAGTCCCGTATTAATACCCATTCCAGAACCCATACCGTTCCTACCAGAATTAAATACACGATTTCCCTCTCTCTCAGCTTCTTCTGCACGTGCATGACGCATTTCACGTCTCATAGATGCTCTAAGTGCGTCTTCAGGAGTACTTCTAGATGAAGACATTTCCTTCTTCATTGCATTACGTAGTCGTTCTTCAGGAGTTGACATTTTTGAATTATAATAATATATTAAAAGTCTTATCATTATAATTAATATTCAATTTTTATGTAAAAGATGTTAAATTTTTATGTGGTATAATTATTAATGAGCAAAGATATAATTGATATAATAGATATAATAAGTATAATAAATAAGATAATTATTGATACTTTTAGACATAATAGTATACAAGTATATTTATCAAATGATAATTCACTTGATTTATTCATTAATAAAAAAATAGTTAACAAAAATATAAAATTATTTTTTACAGATGGATACGTATATGATATAAATTTTTTAGATAATTTTAAAAAATATTTTTCAAAGATAACTCATGAAAAAGAAGAGGTTATAGGGATTAACAAAAATTTTAAAATTACTTTAGAAAAAGATAAAACAAAGTTTATAATTGATTTTATTAATATAAGTATTTGTAATATTCCTAAAAAAAATAATCCACTTTTAAATATTTATTATGATATAAAAAATTTGTCTTTTGTAGAATTTTTTGAAAATAATTTTAATCCTATTAATGAAAATTTCGAAGTTTTTATTAAAAACAATACTGAAAAGACTGTACAAAGTTTTTTTTATGATTTTAGTGAACTATTAAGTATATGTTCAATTTATATCATATATTCAATTCATGATTTAGAATTAATTACAAATAAATTTATTGACAAAATTAAATCTGATAAAAAATTAAAAAAAAATATTAAAAATTCTTATGATAATACCCTAGAAATTAATATTAAAAATAATTTTGATCTTGTAAATAAAATATTTAATTATTCAAAACAAAGAGAATGGATATTATTTTTAAATAATAACAAAGTGATTAATAAAATTCTTTATGATATTGAAATATTTAATATTTATGATTTTGAATTAAAAAATATTAATGAATACTATGTTTTTTTAATATTGTCTAAATCTAAAATCCCTAATGATAATTACATATCCTCATCAATAAAAAATTTTAATAAAGAATTAAATTGTTTTGATAATTTTGATTATGTAGATAATTTTGATAATTTTGATAATTTTGATAATTTTGATAATTTAAATGAATTTTCAAATGTTCTTAAAAATAAACTTGTTGATTATCGTAAAATTAAAAATATTTCATTATCTCAAAAATTTGATAAATATTTTAATCTTTTTAAAACAAACTCAACAATTAAAGTTATAATTCATGTATTAAATATATTATTTTTATATATACCTGATACAAAATACGATCTTATATCATTAAAATTATCTTACATATATAAAAGATATGGATATTATGGAATAGAAAATATTAAATATATTTTTAACATTTACAACCAAATTATTAATAAACTTGGACTTAATAAATTTGTTAATTGTGATGACTATTTTTATAATTTATACACTTCTAAAGTAATAAAAGATTTTGATATGGAAAAATCTTTACTTATTCCTGAAGTAAGAAAAAAATATGAAAAAGAAGACGATGTCATAGATATAATTGATTATCAGGATGTTATGGGGTTGTTTTTTGAATTTTTATATACTAATAAAATAGATCTTAATACTACAGATAAAGATACTCTAAATGATTTCTTTAATGCACAACTAGAAAATATTAGATCTGATAAATTAATTAATAACAATAATTCAAAGGTTTTTGATGAAATTTTTAATCAAAATATTCAAGTTAAAACTAAAATAAAAACAAAGAAAAAGTCATATAAAATTTGTAATGATAGTGTAAATAATAATGATGATAACAGTTCAACTGATGAAATAGGAATAGATCTATATGAAAATAATAGCAGTGGATTTAATTTAGATAATATTTTACAGTCTCTTATGGATAAATTTGATATTTTTGATTATAATGATAAAGATAATAATATAGATACTACTGATACAGATGATGTAAAAATTGGTTTTAATAATGTTAGTGAATATGAAAACGAGGAAACTGATGAAACTGATGAAACTGATGAAACTATAGATAATAATGAATTTGAAAATGAAGAAACGATAAAAGAGTTAATGTATAAAATGAAGTATCATAGATATAAAATTAAATATTCTAAATTAAAAATAATAGAAAAATTAATATTATCAGAAAAATTTGATAGGGAAATAGTTAAAGGATATAATGAAATAACTGATGAACTTATTGATATATTATTATCAAAAAATAACTATGATCCAAATAGTTTTGTATTATGTGAAAAAGAGTAGATTTGTTTATATAAAGCAAATAAAATATACATGATATAATATTTATAATACAATGATTAATAGTTTAAAATATCCTTTTGGAATTGGATTACTTCATCTATATCAGGAAAATAAAAATTTATTTATACCAGAAAAAGAACCTATTCATATTATAGGTAATGGTTGGGCAACATATCATTTTGTCAAAGAACTAAATAAAAACAAATATATTCCAATAATTATATCTCCAAACGAATTTGTATTAAATACAACAAAATTAATAGATTATTTAGAAGATGGAGAAAAAGATAAATTATATTTAAAAAAGATAAATAAAACGGTTTGGATTAAAGGGGAAGTTAAAGATTTAGATTTACAAAATAAATCTATAATTGTTGATAAAAAAAATAACATAAAACCATTATATTATAAAAATTTAGTTTTAGCAATTGGTTCAGAAATAAATGATTATGGAATAGCTGGAATAAAAGATAATACAGTTTCAATAAAAAATATTAAAGATATTGATGACTTAAGAAAAAAGATTACTACAAATAATTCATTAAAAAAAATAATTATTGTTGGGGGTGGTCCAACTGGAATTGAGTTAGCTTATAAATTAAATTCATTTGGTCATAAGATTGAAATAATTGAAGGACTAACCAAAATACTACCAAATTTTTCATTAAATATATCAAAAAAAATTTTAACTGATTTATCAAATAAAAATATTCTATTACAACTAGATAATAAAGTTTGTAAAATTGATCCTAACCAAGTAATTACTGATAAAGGTAAATATCATGGAGATATTTTAATTTGGACAGCAGGTGTTAGATTTAATGGTTATAATGAAACAAAACTTTATAACAAAATTAATACTATTAGCAAAATAGTACCAAGAGGTATCAATGTAAATCCAGATTTTAGTATAGGAAACAATACAGATATTTATTGTATAGGTGATATTGTTGCAAATAAAGGTCCTCCTACAGCACAAAATGCAAAATATCAGGCAAAATGGTTAGCATCATATTTTAATAATGATAAAAAAATACCTTATGAATATAAAGTAAAAGAATTAGGAAAAATACTACATACAGATAATAAAATATATCTAGAAAGTGAATATTATTCTGGTTACATATGTAAACACATTGAAAAACTAATACAGTTTTTTTATAAAATATAATTTCTATGCATCTAATTTGAAATTATCTTCTTTTTGTTTTTTTATATTATCATTATCTCCTCTCATTTCATTTCGTTCTTGTATACAAGCTTCTAACAGTAAATTTGGTGATAAATTCTTTTTCATAAATTCATTTAGAGCATTAGTATCTTTAGGAAAACAAAGACCTCCATAAGAAATATTACCATCTGGACCTGGAATATTTGTATGCATAGGATTAATCCAATTGTTGTTTAACATTAATTTTTTAACTGTATCATAATCACAGTTAATATTTTTACATAATAAGTATAATTCAGTAAAAAATTGAACTTTTACAGCATAAAAACTATTACAAAATATTTTCATAGTTTCTGATTCTGTACTTAAACACTCGCTAATAATAGCATCTGGATAATATTGTGAATAAAAATTTTTTATATTATTAAAATTTTTATTAGAACATCTTAAACCTTTTCCTAATACTATATGGGTCTGGTTATTAAAATCTTCATAAGCTGTTCTTGCAGTTAAAAATTCAGGATTATGGACAAAATTCAAATTTGGATATATTGATTCCAATTGTGAAATTGTTCCAGGTTCTACTGTTGATTTTATTACTATAGTTCCATCATAGTCATTAGTAGACAAATAATTACAACATTCATATATAGGATCTAAATCATAAGAACAAAGTTCTTCATTATATATAGTAGGTAAAGCTAAAAAAACAATACTAGATAAAAGAATATTTTCTATACTACCAATTCCACCATTTTTATATTTGTCATATAAAAATATATTTTCATCTAGTAAAAAACCTTTGTTTTCAAAACTTTTATACATTGCACTGCCGACAAATCCAAAACCAATAATTGATATTTTTATCATTTTTTTAAATTATAATATGGTTTTATATATAATTTTTTTTATTTGTTCGTATTAAGTTATGGAAAATTTAATTATTAATACTAAAAATTTAATTGTTAATGAAAAAAAAAAAAATTTAGAAATCAAAATAGATTTAGATAAGGAAGAAGATATGGAGAATATGGATTTTTTTAATAATGAAAAATATAATATTTATATATGTTCTAAAAAACAAGTTTTACATGTTCAATTTAAAATTAATACAAAATTTGTTAGTGATATTATTTTAGATTATAAGAATAAAGAATATAAATATACAAATATCCCATATAATGGTATTTTACTTAATTTAATATTAGATTATAATAATTTTATAAAAATTAAACCAAAATTTAAAAATGAAAGTGGTACAATCAATATATGGGATATTGAATTACTAAATCCTAATTATATTAGTAAAAATATTACTTGGGATAGTATATATATTATTAATCTAGAAAGAAGATTAGATAGAAAAATAATTATGGAACAAAGATTAAAAGATCAACAAATAACTAATTATAAATTTATATCTGCTATTGATGGAAAAAAAAGAGATATAATAAAAAAATATGATGATCTAGTTAAAAATAAAAAAACAAGGATTGTAAATTCTGGTCATTATGCGTGTTTATTATCTCATATAAAAATAATAGAACAGGCAAAAAGTGAAAATCTTAATTCAGTTATGATATTAGAAGATGATATTATATTCAATGATAATTTTATTAATAAAATTAATAATATTATTTTACCTGAATATGATATTTTATATATTGGAGGTATAACTGATGAATTAAAATTTTTCCCTGAAGGATGGGGTAAATCTCTAGAAATTATGGGTGCGTATGCTTATATTGTTAAATCTCATATGTATGATGTAATATTAGATTTAGTTGCTAGTAAAAAATATTGTATTGATGTTGCTTTTAATGAATTTATTATAAAAAAATATAATGTATATATACTTGATGATTTAATTAAAACTAATTTAGATACATCAGATACGTCAGATAAAAATAAAATTTTAATTAAATTGTTAGATTATACTTGGGTAAAACCTGTAATATTATAATATAATTTTCATATATAAAACTACATGATAGATGTTAAATTTTATAAATTTCTATATAATCTAGCCGAAAATGAAGATGTTAATTTACATTGGAATAAAATTGGAAAAGATAATGATTATTATCCTAATATAGAAAAATTTTATGAAAACTTTCCTGATTTTGATTTTACTAAATATTCAGATGAAAAATTAAAAGCTATAAAATTGTTTTTAGATAAACATGGTAACAATCTTTTTTATCAAAAATATTTCGATAAGTTTTTTTTCAATTATATTCAAAATTACAGTATAGAAAAAATTATCGAAGTATATAATAAAAATAAAAGCAATTGTTCTATTTGTATTGATTATGATGACAATAATTTAACTTTTAAAAAAATTATTAAAGAAATTAAGGATTTATATAAATTTATTAAAGTTTTTAAAATTTCAGATATTAATGACTTAAATGAATGTACTCTATTTATTAATCTTAAAAAAAATATTTCTAAACATTTTTTTAATTATTGTTATGAAAATAATATTCTTTATTTTAGCTATGATTTTGAAAAAAATATTAAAATAAAAAAAACTGGATATCCATATTTTTTTAAAAATAAATCACAGCTATTTAAATTAATTGATATTTATTTATCAAATAAAACATTTGATATTGTTGTACCTTGTTATAATTGTGAAGATTATATATTAAATACTTTAAAATCATTATTATCACAAGTCTATAAAAAATTTAATATTTATTTAATTAATGATAATTCTTATGACAACACATTAAAAATTATTAATAAATATTCTAATTATAACAATATCAATATTATTAATAATTCTATTAATTATGGTAAGTATGTTTCTATTAACAAAATTATTCCTAATTTAAAAGGAGACTATGTATTAATTGTTGATTCAGACGATCTAATTATTAAAAATAGATTATTTAATGATTTAGTTGCATTTAGTCTAGAACCTAATATACAAGTTGTTCAATCTAAATATTATAGATATGATGAAGAAAATTATCAAATAATACAAAAACCTTCATTTGGTGAAAATATTATTACTTTTTCTAGACAAATTTTTTCAAATATAGGCTTGTTTTATCCAACTAAATTTGGAGGTGACACTGAATTTATTGAGAGAATTCTTAAATTCTTAGGTGAAAAATATATTAAACAATATAACAGAATTACTTATATTTCTATTATTCGTAAAGATAAAAAAAATCTAACAAAAAAAGTTACATTAGAAAAAAGATTAGAATTTATTAGAAAATATAGACAATTACATGAGAATAATAATATTGATTTTTTTCTTAAATTATTTAAATAATTCTTATGGATAATTGTGTTTTTACTAGTTTTTATAAAAAATGTTATAAAGATTTACAACCTTTAAATGACAAACAACTTTTTGAACATTGGAATACTATTGGTAAAAAAGAAGGTCGTCTTCCGAATAGCTCACTTTTTGTAACGAAATATCCTGTTTTTGATTATAAAAAATGGAAATCTTCTAATAAAAATTATAGTTTTGATAATAAATATGAAATTATTGGTTGGATTTTTCTTGAAAAAAAAGATAATTATAAAGAATTTTTAAAGTCTAATGGATTTTATAAAAATTCTAGTAATAATTATAAAGGAAAAGATAATCCTGTTATTACTAAAAATTTTGATAAGTCTAATGAAATTGTTATACTCTCTGAAACTATTGATAAAGTTAAGCCTATTGAAATAGTTAAGCCTATTGAAATAGTTAAGCCTATTGAAATAGTTAAGCCTATTGAAACAGTTAATCCTGATCAAAGTATTAATTTAGAAACCTATATAGAAATGAAAAGTATAAAATATATATATGTATCTAATTCGATAATACATTTTAAAGACAGGATTGAAAAAAAATTTAATTTAACGACATATAACAAACAAAAACATTATTTAAAACCAACAATATTTTTTGGTGTATATGATCAATATGACTTTAAAAGAATATTAAAACATGAAGGTGAAAAATATATAATGTGGGGTGGTACAGATTGTGATGATCGTTTTAAAATAAGAAAAAATTCTATTTTTGTTATTAAAAAAGTACCTGGATTAATACATTTATCTATTTCTGAATCAATATATAAAAGACTAGAAAAATATAATATAAGTTCACAAAAAATTTATTTAAATATGGTGGATAAAAATATATTTAAACCCATTGTAGAAAAAGGTAATTCTGTATATATTTATAATGGTTTTACTAAAGGAAATGAATATTTATATGGAGAAAATATTTATAAAGAAGTTGTTGATAAATTAAAAAAAAGTAATATTAATTATATTTTTAGTAATGAATTAGGTCTTCCAATAGAAGAAATGCCTTCTGTTTATTCTAAATGTTTCGTAGGTCTTAGATTAACAGATGAAGATGGTAATGCCAATACAGTTCAAGAATTTAATTCTATGAATATACCTATTATTAGTAAAAAATTTAATAATATTGATAAAGTTATTGAGTGGAACAATAGCGATGATATAGTTAAAACTATAAATAATATACATATTCAAAATATAACTAGTAACATTGACTATAAAAAAATTTTTAATGATATATCTGATACTAAACAAGAAAAAGAAATTGATTGTTATGAAATTGATAATATTAATAATTCTAATTTAGAAATTATGTATAAAAATATTGATCTTTTTAATGATAAAATTAAATTTTTTAATAATATATTATTTATCAGTTATGACTATCCATCATATGGAGGTTGTGCTACAAATTGTAAAAATATAGCTGATTATTATAAAAAAATACATCCAAATATTAATATTTTACAGTTATATGTTTTATGGGAAACAAAAAATTATGATGAAATAAAAAAAAATTTGCTAAAACAAATGATATAATCATTGCAAATAATCGTAATGTTTTAGATAAATTATCAAAATTAAATTTCTTTCCTGATTTAATTATTTTAAGAAGTAGTTTTACTCATGATATATCTAAGTTTTTTCCTAATGTTAAAATTGTATTTCTAATTCCTGGTATTTTTCATAATGAACTTGATAAATATTGGTATAATATTGAAAGTAAAGAAGATATTGAAAAATATATTAATAAAAATGTTTTAAAACAGATTAATTCTTCTGACTATTCGTTCACAAATAGTTTACATACAAAAGAAATACTTCAAAAATATTATTCAATCAATCTTAAAATTTTATATTTTAATCTTATAGACAAACCAAAAACATTTATTATATCTAATTATGACACACATAAAAAAATATATAAATACGGTATCATTGTTTCTGATTTTAAAAGAAAAATTAAAAATATTGAAGGAATTATTAATTTTATTTCAAAATATAAAGATGTAGATAAAGTTTTACTTATTGGAAAAAATTCAGATATTTATTCAAAAACATTAGATTGTGACAATCTAGATTTAATTAATAATACTGATATTATAAAATATATGAATTGTATAGAATACATTATATCAGATAGTTTTTATGAAAGTTTTTCAAATGTTGTAGTTGAAGCAAAATTTAGTGGAAACAATATAATATCATGTAAAGAATGTAATAATACTATATATAATTCTTTATTTGACCTAAATATATTAATAATTTGTGGAAGTATTGATACTAATAATTTAAAAGAACAAAATGATTATATAAAATATTTTAACAATATCAATGTGAAACTTTATTTTTTAATTTTATCTCAAGAAAATAGTATATTAAACTCTACTAAACAAATTAAAATTATTGACTTCACTAAAAAACATTTTGTAAACGACAAAATAAAACATATTATTTCTAACATGGATATGATAAATAACGTTATAATAAACTCAAATTTATTTGAAGTTGTTAAAAATTATGAATTTTCTAAGTATTTTAATAATGTTCTTTATTCTGAAAATGATATTAATAAAATCATTAAATTTGATATTATTAAAAAAATATTTAAAATATTTATTAACTATGAACCGATTAATGGTCCATATGGAGGTGGAAATCAGTTTGTTATAAATTTAGTAGAGTTTATTAAAATTAACTTTTCAAACATTATAATTACTTTTAATTTAGAAGATGATATTGATATATATTTTATTATTGATATACGTAAGGGTTCTTATAAAAAATATGCATTTAATGAAATAGTAAATCATAAAAAACATATTAATAAAAAATCAGATAGAAAAATTGTTTATAGAATTAATGACTGTGATTTAACTAGAGAAAATAAATCTCTAGAAAAACTTATTATAGATAATCAGTCTAACATTGATTATTGGGTTTTTAATAGTGATTTTATTTTAGAATACTATAAAAATTTTGTTAAAAATAATTTTAATAATTATAAAATTATATATAACACAGCTAATTCCAAATTTTTTTATCCTATAGACAAGATTTTTAATAAAGAAAAAATTATTATTGTTACACATCATTGGTCTGATAATATAAATAAAGGTTATGAAATATATCATAAACTATATGAATACTCCAAAACAGTTACTAATATTGAATTTAGATTTGTTGGTAGAAAATTTAATGATCAATTTGTTTCAGATATTAAAGTTTATGGTCCTTATAAAGAAATGGAACTTGGTAATTGTTTAAGAGAAGCAGATTTATATATTACTGCATCTATTTATGATGCATGTCCTATGCATGTGTTAGAAGGTATATCATGTGGATTACCAATATTATATTTAGACCATATTGGAGGTGCTAAAGATATTTGTGAAATGGCTGATAGTAAAATTGGTGAAAGTTTTATAGATTTTAACGATCTAATCAAAAAAATAAATATTATAGCTGACAATTATGAATTTTATAAAAAAAATATTAAAGATAATTTAAAACTTTATAATTCTGATTTTTGTTATAAAGAATTTGTAAAAACATTTTTATATCTTGGTTTTTAGATAATTTATTATATTATTTTCAACTGGATTATAACGATTAGAATAATCAACAATTTTTTTTTCAATATCACTGTAAGACATTATTTGTTTAGCTATGAATGGTATTGGTATAATAGCTTTAAATTTATTATGCCATATTTTATCAATTGGTTTATCAATTGTTTTTTCAATAAAATAATTGTATACTCTATTATTATATATTACAAAATTAAATGTTTTTCCTTCTGATACATTTATAAAATCAATTTCTTTATATTTAATATTAGACAGTATCTTACTTGTTTTAAGATTAGTAATACCTCCTAAAAATATATCCCATGTATCTAAATTATTTTCTAAATATTCCATAATATTTTGGAATTTATTTTCAAAATCAACAACTATATCACAGTCATCTTCTAAAACTATTATGTATGGTAAGTTGTTTTCTTTTGCATATTTAATACATTTTATATGAGATTTATAACAACCAATCCAACCTTCTTCTTCTTTTATACCTTCTATAATTATAAAATTTATTTTTTTATAATTCTCAAATATTTTTTGTATATGTTCAAGTCTATCTTTTCTTTCTGAAAGATTAATTATATAAAAGTTATACATTAATATAATTTTATATTATAAAATATCTAAATTAACAAATCATTAAATACTATTGATATAAATTTTTCTAAATAGGTTGATATTTTATATTCATAACATTTTTTATAAGCATATTCTACATTTGGTTTAGCCTTAATATAATCTAATGGACTATCAGAACTATATATACTTTCTGGATGTAAAATTAGTTCTGAAATACCTACATCAGTTGAAATTATCGGAGTTTTTACTAAACCACATTCTATTATACTTCTAGGACCACCTTCTACTCTTGAGGATACCACATACAAATCTAAACAATTATATAATTCATTGATTTCATTAAGTTCAACTAGTTCATAATAAACATAATTTATATTATGTTTTTCTAATTGATTGATTAACCATGTACGTCTCCATCCTGTTAATACTACAAATATATTATGATTTTTTTGTTTTAAATCTAAAACTACTTTTAAAAAAATATCTGGTCCTTTTGAATATTTTGGTAAATTATCATCTTTACCTTCAGTATCTTTTTGAAAACTTCCAACTACATAACTATTTAGAGGGATTTTATATTTTTCTCTTAAAATATTTTGTTTATTGTCAATTTTAAAAAAGTTATGTTCATTAATCCAAAAATTTGCTTGAATTATAGGTTTATTTGTAAAATTTCTTAGAGTTGCTTCGGTTTTTGGACATATTATGTGATATCTATTTGTTATACTATCTATAAATTTATAATAATTTGTATTTTCCTCTATTTTGTCAATATCTATATGATGAATTGTAGTTATAACAAATTTTTTCTCTAAATATGTTTTTGAAATTTTACGTGTAGCCCATGGTGCTAATAACCATATACAATCTGCATTTTCTGGTCTATCGACTATTTGTATTTTTGAATTTGGATTCAGATATTTAATAAACTCTTCTTTAAATACATCACATATCCATTTAGTTTTTATACTTGTTAATTCGTCTGCTAATATAAATAATTTTATCTTTTTGTCAAGTCTGTTTTTAATAACAGATAATAAATTTTGTACATAATAACTTTGAGTATATTGTTTACTCCATTCTAAACCTTTTTTTCTTATTTCTTCTAGTTTATCTGGATTTTCTAAATAATATGATAAATAAGAAGCTATTTCTTTATTAGTCATTTTTTCATCTATTACTATCATGATTTCTTTAAAAGTATTATTATCCTGATCAGGAATATCACATGCTAAAACTGAATTACACATAGGAATTTCAACCATTTTTCCAAGTCTGTATTTATATTTTGATGTACATGTTAAACATATTTTAGATTTTGAAATGTGTTCAGCAAAATCCTCCAAGTACTTGTTTGTGAAAGAATCGGAATGTATATATCCTGGATGTTGATATTCTCTGCAAATATATTTATCTTGTAATAATTTTAATACTTCTCTAAAACGTTGTCTTAAAGGATAATGTCTACCTATTGAACCACATAATAATATGTCAATTTCTTTTTTTATACATCTATCATAAAATATAGTTGGTTCAGCACAATGAGGTATATGATACATAGGAGAATAATTATATATTGATTTAAATATTTCTAATGTGTTTTTATATTTTACCATATCATTTTCGTGATGACATATAATCATATTTACTTTCGAACTATTTATTTCATTTAAAGTATATTTGATATCCCACATTTCATTATATGTTATAATTTTTAGTATATTAATTTTATCAAATTCCTTAATTGTATCTGGCTTGTATACAATTAACACATTTGGATTTAAATTAATATTTTTTATATTGTTTTCTAATGATTTATCTTCGTCATATAAATTCCATTTTGGACCCCAAATATAAGTTGGAACGTTTTTATTTAATTCAGTTATTGAATGGAATCTTACTCTTGATAATTTAGTAGCAAATTGATTTTTATCAATTAGATACAAAATATTAATATTATCTTGTTCGTTTTGCATTTTTGCTTATTTTATATATATAATAATAATACTTTAACAATTAATTATGATCACACTTATTAATGAAAATTATCTTGATACAAAAATAAATTTAAATAACAAAATTATTAATTACAAAAATAAAATATCTTATAAAAAAATTATTCTTAGTATACATTCTCTCCAAAATATTAAACTTATCTTAAATAATAATATTTTTAATATAAGTAACAGATTTATAAATATATTATATGATATCAAAGAAGATGAAAATCTAGAAATTAAAATTAGTTGTATGTATGGACTTGATATTAATCTTCAAAATATAAAATATCTTTATATACAAGAATATTCTAATCCTGAAATGATTTCAACTGAACCTTATCAATTTGTATATTCATTTGATTATAACTATTATCAAGGAGCTTTTTCTAGTATAAATTCTCTTATAAAAAACTTGAGTAATAATGATCTGGTATATAAAATTAATATTAGTTTATTAATACCAAAAAATGAATACGATATTATAGTTAGAAAATTAAATAACTTTATTATGTTAACAAAAATAGATTGTAAATTTTCATTTTATATAGTAGATGATAATTTTATGGATATTGAAATTAAAAAAACAAAATGTTTTAAAGGTAGTGGACATCTTTTAAAACTTAGTAATTATTCTAGATTAATAATAGGTCATATTATTAATACAGATAAATTATTATATCTAGATTCAGACACAATAATATGTTCAGATTTAACAAAAATTCTTGATAAAACTGATAATAATTTTGTTATTAAAGGAAAAAAATCAAACTTGAATTATTATAATTTATTTAATTCAAACAATATTAAATTTTTTAATAAAGATAATTTTGTTTTTAATAAAAATGTTATATACACAGGAACTTTATTGATTAATCCTATAAACTATAAAAAATATTTCAATAATATGTTAGAAATAGTTAAATTACATAATGAAATATTACATCTAGGTGGTTTGTATAAACTTTTTACTATGAGTATTATTAATATTGCATTATATGATAAAATTGAATATTTTGATGATATATTATCAAATGTTGTAGATCTTGGTTACAATAAAAGTATTGATTATAATACTATAAATAAGGCAGATGTTTTAGATTGGAGTGGTGTTTATAAACCATGGTTTACTAATGGATTATACCAAGAATATTGGAAAAAATATAATGTATTATATGAAATTACTAATACAGTTTCTCAAAATAAAAATAGTGTCGAAAATATGTAAAATTATTAACAAAATATATCATAAATATCTTCTTTTTCTAAAATTTTTGTTGATGTTGTTAAATTATATTTTATCCAGTTGTTATTTTTATCTATTATTTTTAAAACTGAATTTTTAAAACATTCAAGTTTTATTTGATTTATTTTCTGCATAAATATATCAAGTTCTATTTTATTAATCGCATCTTTATATATTATATTTAGTTTACTTAAAAATGATGTTAAATCATTTATTTTTAATTCTAATTCACATATGTCTTCTGAATTAAATTGAATTAAATTTTTTGTATAATTTTTAAATATTTCTAACGTTTTTGTATTTTCATTAGTTATTATATTTAATGATATGTTTTTAAAAATTATATTAATATTGTAATTTTGTAGATTTTTATTTTTAAAATTACTATTATAAAATTCTATACAATTTTTTGACATATCATTCCATTTTTCCAAACCATTTTTATATGCAATATTCAAAATATTTAATAAAATTAAAATATTTGTATTGAAATTATTTTCTTCATTTTCTGAATTTATTATATTAAAATTATCAATATCATTTTTATAATGATGATAGTTGTTTAAATTAAAAAGATATCCATTATATCCATGAGTTATTATTTCATTACATCCATTAATGTTTGATGTTATTACTGGTATACCTATACTTAAACTTTCAATAATCGTATAAGGCATTCCTTCAGACAACGAAGGTAATATTAAATAATCACAATTTGATAAATAAAATAATATAGTTTCATAATTAAGTTTTCCTGTAAAAAATATTTTTTCATGATGAACTTTTTCATAATTACCATCTCCTATTATTATAAGATTTACTGTATTATTACTAATACTAAATTTTTTAAATGTCTCAATTAATAAATTTAAATACTTTTCATTAGATAACCTACCTACATATAATAGATTGTATGAAAAATTTTTTCTTTCATTATGTTTAGTAATAATATTAAAATTTTCATTATAATTTAAATACTTAAATATTGGAATATCTAAATTATTTTGTTTTAACAAATTAATATGTTCGTAATTTACTGTAAATACTTTTTCAATATATTTATTATTATCAATAATTAATCTATTTACAGGATCCATCGAGTTATGTGTAATAAATATTATTTTAGAATTTATCAATGATAAATTATTAAAAATCTCATTTAGTTTATTTACAATGATTTTATCATAATTATTACTATTTATTAATTTGTAATATTGATCCTTTTCGGAAATTATTATATCATCTAAATCAATATCATCTAATAAATCTTTTTTATTTAAACATAATATATCAACATCATAGCCATATATTATTAACTCATTATATAATTGTATACCAGTTTTTTGATTACCACCATAATTTACTATATCTTTACTTATAAATAATACTTTTTTCTGTGTGAATAAATCAATATTATTTTCAATAAAATTATCTAAATCACTAATACAAATGTTATAATTATTATTTCCTGACCAAAATGCTAATAACTTTATAAATTTATATTTATTATATTTATTATTAGGTATTAACTTAATTTTGGTTACAAAACTTAATATTAAATCTTTATAAAAGTTTTCAATATTTTTAAAGTGTGTTATCATTTCATATAATCCCAATTCTCCATATAAAACATAGTTTTTATAAATATCAATATATTCTAAATTATTATCATTAATTATTAATAAATTATTTTCATAATAATGATAGGTATCTTTAAATATATTATTAAATGTTGTCATATCATCCAAATTATTTAAAATTATACCTAATTCATAATC
>JACCDO011497056.1_pt1 | contig 17378 bp, 6 predicted proteins | sample 7446101 | NCBI WGS metagenome assembly JACCDO01 (sample SAMN15323440, study PRJNA562643) | freshwater metagenome | isolation source: river surface water | place: USA:Blue River Watershed | collected 2017-08-16 | reverse complement strand
CTCGGGATCTTATTATGTGTGCTCGGGATCTTATTATGTATGCTCGGGATCTATTAAGTATGCTCGGGATCTATTATATGTATGCTCGGGATCTATTAAATATGCTCGGGATCAATGTTAAGTATGCTCGGGATCTATTATATGTATGCTCGGGATCTATTATGTATGCTCGGGATCAATGTTAAGTATGCTCGGGATCTAGTAAGTATGTTCGGGATTTAGTATATGTTAAATTGGTACTATTCTGGATACTATTCAGTTATACACTTATTATTTCCGATGCAAATAGGACGAAATATCAATGATATAATATTATTCGATAATAAAATTACTTTAATCCAATCACCATTGCATATAATATTTATATATTAACTCATGTTATATAATAAATGAACAATACAGAATCATTTTGGTACTATATACTAAATCTTATATAAAGTTATCCCAAAAATATTCATCAATATATTAACGACAATAAAATAATTAATTAATTAATCATAGTATGAATTTTAATTATATTCATACATAATATAATTATTTACTTTAGTTTGTCAAACAGTCATAGCATTTTCAAATGTTTCAATGAGTATATCATATATAATACCAACAATTTCAGCATAATTTTTTAATTCATGTAATTTTTTCATGGCTAATTCTTTAGTAGTAACAACATTTAAATCACTTACTCTTCCAGCACTATTTAATAACCATACAAAACCTTGTGCACCAATTCGAACACATGCAAATCCTTTTCTATGCATATATTGTCTATCAGTAGTTCGTGGTCGTCTTATAGAATTACTAACAAAATTTTTATTATTAGCTATTGAAATATTATTAATAGCTAAACTTGATTCAACTTCATGAAGTAATGATATTGAAAAAGTATTTGATGGACTAAATGATCTACCAATATTATTATTATTATTATTATGATTATTATTATTATTATTATCACCAGATGCATTTGAATTTAATGATAATGATGATGATATTTTTCTATTTGGACTAGCTAATTTATTATTATTATTATTATTATTATATGGAATAGGTAAACCAAGTGCTTCCCAATCAGTATGTTGTTCTTCATGTTCAATCCATTCTGTTTTATCTTGTTTTAAATATAAATTTTCGACTAATAAAACAGCAGTTAATGACCATAATCCTGACATATGAACATTATTTATAAATGATGATGGAACTTGTATATATGGTTGTGCACGAAATGGATGTACTTGTAAATTACTAGTACAAAAAAATTCTGGTATTTGTGCCATACGTAATGACCATGATGTACAACGTCTATGTAATATATTCACAAAATCATCCATTAACCATGAATCACATGCTAACCAATGAAATTCTAATTTAAATGCTCTATTCATAGAAGCACTACCATCATATTTAAAAAATGCCCATTTTGGATTTGAATGATTTGGTCCTTGTAACCATATTTTAACAACATTATAATTTTTACTATTATTTTTTGTTTTATAAATATCATTAATATCTTTTATAACATCAATAATTACTTCATTAGTAGAACAATATTTACCAATATGTTGCATTAATTTATCTATTTTGCTATAATATGTATCAACATCAGTACTATTATTTAAAGTATTTTCATCTGTATAATCAGGTAATATAGCAAATCTTAATCTTTTAGCTTTAACATTGTCATTATTCATATCTAATTCAATATTACCTAATAATATTTCATCAGCAGTATTCCATGCATATTCTGGTGTTGGATATTGTTGAAATGTTTGTGTCATTGTTTGATATTCACCTGTTTGTGGAACCCATAATTCATACATATATGTTGCTTTTTTACTTGTTGATGAAAAATTATCATTAAAATTATTATTATTTGATGTATTATTAGTATTTTTACCAGTCCATAATAAACGTGTTACTCTGACTTGAGACATTGATGGATCATATGATAAAAACTGTATTCTATGTCCCATTGATAATATATAAAATAATTCTTTTTCATTGTTTTTATTATTACTACTATTGTATTTATTATTATTATTTATTTGATTTGATTTGGAAATATTTGTACTAGGTTTTTTTAATACACTACCACTCCAGCTACCATTTGATAGAATATAATTCTTATATGCAAGTAATTCTTCATTCATATTTGTTTCAATTTCAACTAATTGAAATTCTTGTGATAATCTTTGACATATCATTTCAGTTAATAAATCTTCTGCTGACATAAATGCACATAATTGTTTATCCATAATTAATTCATAATCACCTTGTATATGATATTCTTCATTTAGTTGAGTAACAGATGGAATATATGATGTAGTTAATGGTAATATTGCAGGTTGACATAATGATTTCATATTTAATCCATAATGTCCAATCAAACTTTTCTCAAATTTACCAGATGGAAATACATGAGACCATCGTAATCTATTATGAGTTCGTTTCAATACAAAACTTTCACCTTCTTCTTTCATAAATGGATTCACTTTATTTCTACTAGCATATTTACTTATAAAACTAATATCTTCTTTACTTTTATCAAAATAATTTTCATTATTACCAGATAAACTATTAATATATCCAATCTTTTTCATAATATCACTACCTTTATCTAATGATGAACTTAAAATTGATTTAGTATTATTTAATATGGAATAATAATGTGGCGATGATGATGGCGAAAATCCTAATGGATTATTAATATTTAATGAATGATCCTTTTCTTTATTATTACTACTACTATTATTAGAAATAGCAATTGCATTTGAAATCTTAGTATTGTTTCTCGTTGACAATATTCCTTTTTTTAAAGTATTAGCTGGAACTGCATTATTAGTAACTGATTTTCCTAAATTGATTTCTTTTTCAACGCCCATAACTGAATATGATGGATTAGCTACATTAGTTGAGTTACTCATACGTCTAGATGATGAAGGGGATCCTAAATTATTTGCTGCTAAAGGTAAACTCTCATTATTTGAAGTTATTGGTGCAAATATACTACTATCATGATTATTCATTAATGACAGTACTGAAGATATACTGTATTCAGATGATAATGAACTAAGTACTTGACATGGATCTTTGTCATTATTTTCTCTATTTGTAGTAGACCCAACACTATTGACACTATTTGACCGCTCTCGTCTTTTATTATTTTCAAATAATGTATTTGATAAATTATTATAACTTAAGGTACTATCTTTTTGAGATTTATTTATAGCGTTTTCAAAATTTATTTTACCCCAATATGGTATTGTCATATTGAATTTATTATCATCATAACTTATTGAATCATTACTACCAGTACCTGCAATGTCATCATTACTTGTTCTTCTGCTTAAACTATGAGTATTATTATTATTATTATTAAAATCACTATAATATGATTTTGCTAATAGACATTTTAACGTCATAGGTAATGAATGTGCATGAATTAATTGCATTTTATTTTTACTAATCTGTGTATTATAATCATAGAAATATGAAAGAGATCCATTATTTTTTTCAGCAAATGGTAGTGCTACAAAATTTTCACCCCAATTAGCTTCATCTTTCGATATATTATCATTATTTTTATCACGCATATTATTAAATTCATGTAATCCAGACCATCTATAATTTCTACGATCCATAGCAGCACTATCACTTGTATTACTATTATCAATAATAGTTGAACTTGATATATTACTATTTTCAACAGATGTTGAACTATCTTTATCACAATCAACAAAACTTACATTAACCCAGTGTGGTGATTCATAGAAATCAGGTAAACCATGCTCTCTACATTCAACATGAAATAATGGTACTGTGTGCAATGGTGGTTGTGATAATGAAACGAAATCTAATCCAATACCATTATCCATCATTCTTTGTTTACTAATTAATGCCATAATAGGTTTAACTTTAAATATACCAGTACCAGCTGAAATCATAACAATAGAGTTACCTGTACGAAGCAAATCTCTATCCATATAATGCTTGTCTAATATATTTAAGGTAGTATTAATTGCTTCTAAAAAATTTCCACTAGCTGCATCTGAAGGTACAGCAATAGGTGTTGAATATGTAGATTTATTATCATTCATATTCATTCTATTCGAAAATTCTTTGTTACTAGAAATTGAATTATTATGAACACTTAAATCAATCGGAGAATCATATCCACCACCACTAATACCAGACCATGTTCTACTGCCTAATCTAGTATTATTTTTAATAAAATCATTAGATATATTCCAGCCAACAGAAGAAGAAAACTTCCAAAATTCATCTCTTAATACTTTTAATTGAGATGTTTTATCAACATCAGCAGCATTTTCAATAACAACTTTAAAAAAATCTTGATACCATACACCATCAATACCTCTTTGAACTAATGATGGTTTAGTGAATAATTCGGGTTGAACCATTTTATCAGATTTATTCAAATATAATGTTCGAGTAAAAAATATAACAGTTAACGAATGTGAAACAGCTAATAATTTCCATTTATCAAATATTGGTTCTACAAATTTATGTAAAAATTTTTCAAAATATATATCACCATTTTGATCATATTCCCACATTTCACTTGATATTTGAACAAGCCATATAATTCTGGTTGATCTTGATCTAAAAATAAAATGTGATCTTTCGGTGATAATTCCTGATATCATAGGTTTACCAGAATTACCTAATTCTTGAATTGTTGCTTGTACACCATCAACACCAATATTTTGACCAATATATACTGGTCTACCAAACATAGCACGTTTAAATCTCCACATATTACCACGCTGTAAAAATTGGCGTTTAAATGCCAATTCAACAAAATCTATCGATGCATTTTCTATATTAACTTTTGTTACATTCACACGACTAAATGATTTAAATGATAATGATTCGGCAATATTTTTAGATAATGAAATTTCTAATCTGCCACCAACTGTCTGTAAAGAAGGAACTTTTAAGATTAAATTTGCACTTGGGCGATCAGGATCTGCTACACTTATATAATCGCCAACTTCAAATTTACCTGAAAATATATCTTTATTTAATATTATATCATCTGTACTATGCGCTGTCGTATGTACCATTAAAGTAAATGAATTAGATGCATTTATGTTGCCAGGCCAAATAGCAGAAGTGGCGCTAGGAACACTTGCCATTTCAGAAAAATTTTGATGCTTTACTTCTTTACTTCATGAAGTCGTCCTTGTCTCGATCGACGATTATTTTCGACATTTTTAAGGGATTTCAGCTCTGCAAAATTTTATATATTAATTCGCGGTCAAATAAATCTATACATTTATGCATAAAAGCGATCATATGCAGTGATTTAACAATTGAATGTTATACGTTTCATTCATTTTTAATTTATTGGACTTTCATAAATTAAAGTTTTAAAATGGCATACATAAGATAAAATGAATGATTGGCTTGATCATTTTATGAAGTTTATAGTAGAATATTACTGCTTGGAAATGTAATATCTCGGGAATGGACTCGGGCCGGTTGTTGATTTCGGTTAATTTTGAGTGAGCGATATTGGGATATTCCGGAGATATATCGCTACGACGCTGCGGGGTAAAAAACTAAAGTTACCTGGCAATAATGTACAAGGTTCCATCATGTGCTCGCTCTATGTCTAGTAATATTGACGAATTAAAACGTCGCCATGATTTAGAATCTCTACGACCATATATTATCCGTGAACAATGTTTTCCATTAAATGTAGATGGTTCACATGCTCCAATAACAATGGAAGAATTAAAAAAGTTAGCAAGAGCTTGGAAATTGCATGAAAGAAGAAATTTTTGGAAGAATCATACTGAAAGAAATGCTATGGTTGCTGTATTATGTTCACATGTGTTAGAGAAACAACGACTTCGTAGTGGTGGTACTACAAATGAAAATGAAAATACATCACTTGATCAGAAAAGTGTTAATAGTTTAAATGACTTATCAATGGCATCTATGACTTCAGCGTATTCAGTCCCATTGGCACCTACTGGATCATTTAAACATACTAGGAAATCGCCTAGAGAAATTAAAAATTATTGTGGATTGAAATATTTTTTTAGAGAAGTATCTAGTGTTGAATTAACAACTAAATCAAAATTTATTGAACCACCTGAGCCTGAAAACAAACCAGAAGTACAAGGTGTTAATTGGAGGAGAGAAGATTTTAATTTAAAAATTGATACACCAAGTATGGGAGAGAATAAGAGTAATAAAAATTCCTCATTAATATTAAATTCATCACCTACTGGAAAACCTGTTATTATATCAATTGAAGATCAATTGCGTAAACATAGATCATTATCATCACATTTACATAATTATTCTTATACGAATAATTACAAAGTTAGACCAGTTACAATAAACAATATCCAAACGTTTGTTAATTTATCAGATACTACTGATTATGTTGTTGCATTAAATCTTGTTACTGGTATGTCTAATATTGTTAGAAATCCAGTTTCGCGACATTTATTAGTTGAAATTAATGGTATGCATAAAATAACAGCATTAGCTAATGTTGTGAATGGTAAGTCAAAAGAGGGCACATATGGTTCAGCGTTATTTTATTATTATTATTCTTGTGAATCAGATTTTGAAGATCGTATATATAATGAATCAAATACAACATTACAAAGTAATATTGAAAGCACTGATAGTGAATTGATTTTTATAACATTATTTACTTTGAACAATTTATTAACATGTGTTGATCGTGTTAGAGTTGCAGAAACATTATTAAAAGTATTCCACTCATGTTTTGAACATGAATATATTAATTTAAAAGATAAAAGTGTTATTGAAAACATTTTGATAATTATATTAAATGCTACAGGATTTGTTAATTTACATGCACCCATGTTTCGTGCAGACTTACTAGATATATTAAATAATATTGCAAGTTTTGCAGTTAAAGAGAAGCATAGTGATATTGCTCTTTTAGTAGCAAAAATTATTAATTCGTTGTTGCATACTACAGAGTCATCTGCTCAATATATTTCAATCGATTTTGCTGCTATATTGGTATTAATTATGTCCTTTAAAACACATGATATTAATAAGTACACTTTCAAATCGTTGGCTTGCATAAGTGGTGTGAAAGCATTTGAGGATATTGTTTGTGAAAGCGAACAAGTTACGGTTATTACTTCAATAATTATTGAAACAAGTTTAAAAACAAAAATGCCTGTTGATGTTGCAGTTGATGGTGCAAAATATTTTTATAATATTTCAAATCCTGACAAAGCCAACTACTTGGAATATGTAAGTAGATTAGTGGATGATAATATTATTGATGCTTGCATTAAATTAATGTCATTAACTAGTTTGAATATTGAGGTAGTAAAATACTGCAGTATGTGTTTACAAAATATATTTAGTGTGAATTTTGATAATTATTATGCTAAAGCACAAAGTATTATTGAACCATTATTAGAGATGTTAGAGCGAACACATTTTGTAAATGGTGTATGGGTGATGTATAATATTTCGTGTAATTTATATACTCTCTCGCTTGGAAAGAATCCTGATCCAACAATTAAAACATATCTATATGATAGTAAAATTCATTTGAATATGTTGGATTTTTTTTATGAAGCTAGTGACAAAGTTGATAGTGCATCTGCTTATCTTCAAGTATTAGTCCAAATGTGTCAGAGTTCTGATGTCGTAGATGATTTATTAGAAGCTGAATTACTCCCTAAATTAGCCGAAAGAGTTCAATCTAAACCTCCATCACCTATTATCAAGAGAAAAACGATAGTAGAAACTGAGAATAAAGATAGTGAAAATGAAGAAGATGGAGATGCATCACCACCAGGATCACCACACTCAAAACCATCATCCCCACTTAATAAGAAAAGAATTATCGATCGTTCAAATGAAATCAAGATTTATGATAGTGTCAGTAAACTATTATTGGCAGTTACAAAATGTTATTGCATGAGTGATAATAGTAAAAAATTAGATAGTGTTCAAATATCTGCTATAATAAAATTGCTTGATGTCATATGCAATGCAAGTGGTGTTACCGCAGTTATTATATCACAATGCGCTTTATCATTGGCTTTTCTTACTTTGTTGGATATTGATTATAAGGATATTAATTTAATAGTCAGAAAAATTATAACATTTTCGCATTCTGATAATATGTTTTTGAGTGAAAGTTTAGCTGCTATTTTATATAATTCAACTTGTGCTCAAAAGAATACATCGGCTTTATTAGCTGATGATTTTTGTCTAAATGCTATGATAAAGTTATTACGATCAGGTAACACAAGTGTGCAAACTACTATTTTATGTGCGATGCGTACATTATGCACTATTCAAAAATGTATAGAGATTATGTCTAGTGGAAGTATATTATCGGATTTAATTGTTATTGCTTTACTTCGAACGAGTAGTATTGATATAAAAATTGTATGTGGTGAAGCATTTTACAATATGCTTTGTCATAGTAAAACAAGACTAAAATTAATTAAAGGAGAATTTTGGTGGGGTATGGGTCGTTTGTGTCGCGAAGATCATAATTCTATCAGAGAAACGTGCGTTCGTACATTGTATGACATTTCTTGTGAACCAAATACTTCTAGCGATCCTGGTCAAAATCTTATCAGAATATTACGCGATAATCATGTTTTTTCTTTTATAGTTGATATTAGTACAACATCTCCAACAAAGTTTTTAGAATCAATATTGAGTTCAGTTACAAATTTAATAAATGGTTTTGAAGACACGAAACCATTTATGGCACATCATGAAGTAATATCACTTGTTCGATTAGCTTTAGATGCTGTTAATAGAGGGACAACATTAAAAACTATGATAAGTGCAATAGGTTTATTAACATTAGTTGTCCAGAAATCTCAAGCTGGTGCAGATACAGAATGTGTTCAAAATGATTTAGCAGAGTTGCTTAATAAGCAATGTACATTATGGGCACAGAGTGAAGAATGCAGAGTTAATGTATGCAAATTGTTATATACATTGTCGTTATCTTCATTATTCACTAGAAGCATTCAAATTAATGACTTGAGTAATATTTTTGATGTGGCGTACAGTCAGTTTCCAACTAAAGAAAGTGCTGAAAATTTATTAGGATGCATTGCAAATTATATCGAGAAAGAAAATTTTCATCCTTCTATATTGATTAAAATGCCAGTGTTTACATATTTAACTTGTGATGTTTTGTCAGTGCCTAGAAGTTCATTATCTATTTTAAAGTTTTATGGCATTAATGATAATAATTTGTCACAATTACATGTAGCTGCGTTAAAAAGTATATCAAGTGCTACAGTGTCTCCAACTAAGAAATCTGGCGACAAAAATTCAAATTCAGTCCAATTACTAGCCATTGCAGTATTCAGTCATGTGACTAATATTTTGCTACCAACAAGTAAAGATACAATGTCTCAAGAATTTGTTTTGGGATTTTTGAAAAATTCTTTCATATATGATCCTATATTACTTAAAGTTTTATTACAAATTATTCATAAGTTTAGTGAAAATTCAGTAACTGCTGAATGGATACTTTCATCTAATGGTGATGTTACTTCGATTCAATTATTAACGGCTTATTTGGATTTTGTTCGTGAGCGTGCAATACGTGCAGAAGAAAATCAACTTGCTACATATTTGTGTTCAGTCATACTGAAAAATCTGTCATTACATAGCTCAAAAAATTCTAAAGTATTACCATTACTAACTAGTAGTGAACAAAATAATGGCACAGATATATTAATAAGCCATATGTTATCGGACACAAACAATGCTGGTGATACTGTTTATATGAATATTGCTATTACATTTTATAAGGCTGCAACTGAAAGCAAATTAAGTAATAATGGTTGTATTAGTCCATCATTTGTTTTAGAAACAATTCAAAGAATGAATTCAAGTATGATAGATGACGTGGAAGTTTTATATATTAATAAGTGTACTATAGGTGTTGTATTAGAAAAATTTGGTGCTGGTATGGTTGTTGATCCTGATTTTGTTCAAAGTACATTTGCTGAAATGAGAAGTCCATCAATTGCAATTGTTCCATCATTAATGGCTGAAATTAAGGCGGTAACATATGAAGAAATGTCAACAAAATTATCATGGAAATATAGTGAATGTATTTCAGTTATGAATATCATAATAACTACTATTCCTGTTGAACCAGTAGTCGAATCACAATGGCGTCCAGTATTATTTGTAGAAAAGAAAAGATTAATGGAAGGTGTTAATATTAAAATGACCAATACAGATACTTTCTCTATCAATGATCATGTTTCAATTGAACCATTTAATTTTGCTGCGTTTCAAAAACTCAATAAATTATATGATTGTATCATTGTTGATCAGTCTCAATTGGAAAATATACCTTTTACAACTATTGAAAGTAGTACAAAAGATGAAGAAAATAGTAATAAAGTAGAAGAAAATGTAACTGGTGAAAAAAATGATGTTAATATTGAAGAAAATAATGATTATTATGATGATAGTCAAGAAGAAATCAGACCAGCAGAATAATATGTACATTTTGTTATTTAAAAAAAAATAATCTATAAAATTTCTACATTATCTTCATTATCTTCAAAGTCTTCAATAATTGGAAATGGGTCTGTATACGAAAGCCATATGTCTTTTCCTTTTTTAAACTCAGCATCAGTCAATAAGCATTGATCTATCCTTTTAATAAATTCTTCTTTATTTTGCATATTTGTTCCAATAAATACTAATTCTTGCCTTCTGTCTCCTTGTTCATCATCCCAATCATTTTCAATTTGTTTTAAACTCTCTTCATCATCAGGCCAATGAATTTTAGGTGTATCAATCCACCAATTACCACCAGGTGTTAATTGAAATAAACCACCAGCTTGTGACCATACCATCATCTCTTCAGGTCTAGTAGCCAACCAAAAGAAACCTTTAGATCTTAAAACTTTTTGTCTATCATGATTATTATTATCGTTTTCTTTTTTCTTTATGTCATCCTCCTCATCATCATCTCCTAATTCATTTTCAATAAAACTCATTAATCTTTCGGAATGAAATGGTCTTCTTGCTCTATAAACAAATGAACTTATCCCATATTCCTCTGTTTCTGGTATATGCTCTTCATCGCTATTAATAGCTTTTAACCAGGCTACAGATTGCGATACTTTAGTGAAATTATAACTATTAGAACCAATTATTTCATTAATATTTATTTTAGAATTAATTGATTCAATTATTTTTGCTTCACTATTCAATGATCTTATCATACTTTTAACTTCTTTTAATTCATTTTGACTAACCAGGTCACATTTGTTTAATATAATTATTGAAGCGAATTCAACTTGACTCACTAATAAATCTGTGATTGTTCTTGTGTCATTTTCGCTTGCTTGTAGTCCTCTATTATGTAAATCATCAGCTTTTAGCATATCTTTTCTAAAATTAAATGCATCAACAACGGTTACCATTGAATCAATATTTGCTAAATCTAATAGTGTTGTAAAATTTGAATTATCATTAATTATCTTTTCGTCATTATTATCAATATCATTGATATTAAATGTAAATGTTTCGGCAACTGGTAATGGTTCTGATACACCCGTTGATTCAATAATTAAATGATCATATTCATTTAACTTTGCTATATTACTTACTTCTAATAATAAATCCTCTCTCAATGTACAACATATACAACCATTACTCATTTCAACTAATTTTTCCGATTGATGTTTTACATGTGGTTGAATAAGGGATCCATCAATATTTAATTCACTCATATCATTAACTATTACCGCATACCTTTTCCCACTATGATTACTTGTTAATATATGCTGTAATAAGGTAGTTTTCCCTGCACCTAAAAATCCAGATAGTATAGTAACTGGTAATTTGTTAATTGATTCAATATCAGACCCATCCGCAGTGACCCATTTCTTAAACAAAAGACGACTTGGCCTCTGAAAGGTAATAAAACAATCTTTGAGTGTGAACAATGTAGATAATAGTAATAACACCAATAAATAGGGTGTCATATCGTGGGTGGATTGTTTTTTTGAGCGAAGTGCGTGCATCTTCCTCGGATATGGGACCGGAAAATTGAATAAAAATACCTAGTAGTAGTAAGACCAATAATAATCAGAGAACTTTTAGATGTGGTCGTTCAGGGAACACTATAACATAATTACCAACCTTTAAATACATTTATTAAAACATAAGCGAATTACCGTCTCGTTATATTCTATACTCAGTTCTAATCTTCCTAAAGAAGCTAATGTGATAATTTTAATCTAATCTAATTTAACTAACTGACTGAATGTAATGAATCTAATTTACATCTTTACTAGTCCGCGAGAACTCAATATCGCTATTTAAATGCATTATATTGCCCGTCACCACTGAATTAAATTCATTATTATCTTTCTTATAATTGCCATAATCAATTGAATCGGTTGTAGCATTATTAAAGTCACTTAAAGATTTAGCTACTTGTATTGTCTGTAGTTTCTTGTTTTTATACTTTAAGTATATATATGCACATATACCACTTAAAACAATAACACCAATAACAACTCCTACTACTATTCCAACATTATCTTTATTATTACTATCGTTATTGTTATTAATAGAATTACTATTTATTCCTGTAGATGGAGTATTTGTTGGAATATTAATTGATGGAGATATAGTTGGTTTATAAGAAGGCATATTAGCAATCGTAGGGACTATTGAAGGTTTCAAAGTTGGAGTATATGTTGATATAATAACTTTACGTATTCGACAATTACCATAGTCTACTATATAAACATTATTTATAGAATCAATGGTTGTTGCATAAGGATAATAAAGTTTAGCAACAGTTGCGGGACCATTATCACCGCTAAAACCAGAATTAGTGCTACTACCAGCAATTGTGTTGATAATATTATCAGAACTAGTGATTTTTCTTACAGCATTGTTGCCGGAGTCTGATATATATATATTGTCCGATGAATCGATTGAAACACCCATAGGAAAATTTAATATTGCATTAACTGCTAAACCACCATCACCGCTCCATCCATAAGTAGATAAACCACAAATAGTATTAATTATACCAGTGGAAGCGGAGATCATTCTTATTCTATTATTTCCTGCATCAGCAACGTAAATGTTGTTACTACTATCTAACGCGATACCGTATATATAATGAAAACTTGCTGCGGTTGCTTGTCCTCCATCTCCAGAAAAAGCTGTACTAGTTGAAGAACCTGCTACAGTTGATATTATATTCGATACAATATCAACTTTACGAATACGATTATTTCCGTAATCAGCAATATAAACATTTCCAGACGAATCGAAAGCTACTTTATGTGGCATATTTAATTTTGCACTTGTGGCAACACCATTATCTCCCCCAAAGTCGCCAGCTGTGCTACTTCCAGCAAATGTATTAATAATACCTGATGCAACTTTTCTAATTCTTTGATTACCATAATCACTTACGTAAAGATTATCGGATGCATCAGTGGAAACCCCATAAGGAAAATAAATTTTTGCAGATGTTGCTGTACCAGTATCACCGCTGAAACCAGTAGCGCCTGTACCTACAACAGTACTAATGATGCCATTGGATACAGTTATTTTACGTATAACATTATTATTTGTATCGGAAATATAAACATTTCCTAATGAATCAACAGCCACACCAGTTGGATATTTCAATTTAGCAGATATTGCCACACCTCCATCACCACTATAACCACCACTCGTATAATTTCCAGCAATTGTAATTATATCTTGTGACAAAATATGTTGCAAAAAACTGAAAAACAATAAGAAAATTGGAAGCATCATTTATCTTGACGACAATAATGTACTGATCGACTAATCCTTATAGATAGATGTGAGATAAAGCAATCAAGTCCTACTATTTCGTGTCGTATCACTACCTTTTTTCTTTGGGTGTTTCACCCGAGCATCTGTTCCCCGGGATTTGTTCGACCTTTCCGAACCTTCGGGAATTCTTGGAATTATTTTTAATAAAAGTTTGTAATCAAATTTTGATTAATACAAGTATATTAGGAGAATTAATTTAGATTCTTCAAATATCTTGCACTTTTAGAATTTAAATTGAATTATTTTTTTTTATTATCGTTTCAATAAACATTAGTGTTAAATATATAACAGTAAAACAATAAAGAATGGGTACACATCTTCTTAGTTAAAGTCTAGAAGATATTTTTTGACAAAACAGGTCCCAAATTTTGGATGAAGGAGATTTTACAAACTAAACAGCATGAGTTCATTTAAGGAACCTCAAATCGTTTTTAATTTTGAGGATGGTATAGCACTACCTGAGCCTGAGGCAACAGAGCCTCCAGCTCATTTAAAGTTACCAAAAGGTACATACAAAACTGTAGTATGTTCACATTGGCTAATTGGTATGTGTGCATTACGTGAACGATGTCATCATTTACATCGTCTTGATAGTTCAAAATCGGATCGTTGTAAACGTGGTAATGATTGTAAAGTCAAGACTTGTATGTTGAAACATATTGATGAGCAAGGATTATTAGAATGTTTATATTTTAGACAAGGTTTTTGTTATCAAGGACCATCATGTAAACGTAAACATATTAAACGTTCACCAGATGAATGTCCTAAAGAAGCAGCGTTTGAACAAGTTGGTGGTAGTGTACAAAATCAAAATCAAGTATGGAATAAAAAAGCAAAAAGTTCACAACGTAATGAAAATTATAAAGTAACATTATGTGAAATGTGGTTAGAAAAAGGTGCATGCCAATATAATGATACATGTTTATTTGCACATGGCGAAGCAGAAATATGTGAAAGTATGATTCAACAAAATGAATTATTTCATGATTTTCAAATTTATGATCCAACAAGAAATTTAATGCATACAAGACCTGATATAATTAAACCATTTCCAGAAAATTCAAAAATTACTTATTTTTTAGTACAAGCACCAGATTTAAGATCACTAAGTATATCAAGAAGAAGAAGTATATGGCAAGTATCAACTAGAATTGCACCTGAAATTAATGCAGCATATCGTGCATGTGATTATGCCATTTTGATATTTTGTGTACGTTCATTAAAAGGTATATATGGAATGGCAAGAGTTGCTGGACTTATTAAAGACCATATGAATCCAAATTATCCATTGACAGTTGAATTTCCTGTTGAATGGATAAGAACTTTTCGAGTATCATTACGTAGTATAGCTCAATTAAAAATAAACGAAACTGGTATATTTATTGGTAGAACATTTGGTGATGCAAGAATATCGGAAAAAACATCAAGATTATTATTAACAACAATATGCCGTAAAGAACCATGGGATTGGGGACCTTCACTTGATTATGCTGAAGTTGGTATAACAAGATTATCCGAAGCTGAAACGATGCAAGTAGAAAAATTATTACCAGATCAAATGTTTACTGAAACATGGGTTGAATATGTTACCAAACAAAATCTTAATGCACCAGGTAAAGCCGCTCAATTAGCTAATTTAGGAAGTACATCTTCAGATTATTATAAAGATAATTATCCTGGTTTTATTTTTTCTGCTGTTGAACCTATAATTGGTGAAATGTTTCATAGATTTTTATTTGGTTTACCTGCTCAAATGAAAGATGTTGTTATTCATATTGGTGCACCATTATTCTTATTTGATCCACATTCACAGTTATTATATGGTATTTTTAGTGCTCAATCATTAGTTATTGAAAATTTAGATCCAACAGCATTTTTAAATTGGTCCTTAGGTCCAAATGCATTAGCAGCAGGAAGTTTATTACCATTACAAGTAAAATTTCGTGTTGAATTAGATGCTCCACCTATCAATGTATCACAAGATCATGAATTTAGATCAATATTTAAAGATTTTAGTAAAGCAGTTGGTACTACAATTGGTTTGAAAGAAACAAAACAATTGGCTAATTTATTTGCAACAAGAGCTGGTATTAATATACAAAGTGATAGCAAATTTTATCGAAATGAAAATGTTACATCCATGTATAAACCAGCATTTAAAAATATTGAAATTGTACCTATTGAAATTAATGCACCACCATATAATATCAAAAGAAAATTATTAGGTGATAAAACAGAAATTATTCAAAAATTAATATATGAAGCATCTAGTGGTAATCCAAAATCAGTAAGAGTTCGTATGAGAGGAATAGGATCAGGTTATCCAGAAGGACCTGAACAAAAAGAAGCACCAGAACCATTAAATTTTCATTGTTGTGCTGAAACCGAGGAATTATTAGCTCGAGCAGTTGTGAAAGTGAAAGAACTTGTTGCCAGGGCAAAGCGAGAATTAGAAGGATAATGGTATAAAATCATTGTATTTATTATATATAAACAGTATTACTCGTCATTATTTATATTATTTGATGTTTTACTTTCGTTAGAAGATTCTTCTTTATTGTCTCTATTTTCTTTTTTCATATTTATTTTTTCCATTCTTGCGTTTAATTTTTTCATTTCTTTTGGTTGTTTATTTTCTGTTCCAAAATGTTCTAATACAGTTTCTTGTAATAATTTTTGTGTTTCTATTACTGTATCTAAAATATCAACATCTTCTACTTGTCTTATATCACCTAATTCCTTGATCACTTTTTTAAGATCATATATTTCGTTCATATTATTATTCCATTTATACAAATGCATTCGAGCACTTCTTCTTTCTATTTCAACAATGTCATCCTCTAAATTATAAAAACATGCTGACATCAATGCATCTTCATCTGTAAACTTTTGTGCTGTAGTTTGAATATGATTATTTGCTTTTGATACAAATTTTTGTTCTCTTTTTTCTTCTTTTTTCTTTTCAATACCAAATGTTTCATATGCTTTTTTCAAATTTCTACTTACTTCACCACTTTGCCTTTCAATTGCATCTGGTACAGTTTTATTAACAAATAAATTTGCATCATTTTCAATTTTATCAATTCTTCTATCTTCTAATGGTAATAAATCATCATCAAATTTATTATACACACTTTTTATTTCATCTAATAATGATAATGTAAACTTTTCAATATGTTTTTCATATTCATCGCGCATTGATGTGATTGTTTCAAATGCATCACACGATTCTTTTTTTAATTTTGCTTCCCATCCAGCAATACCATTCCATACATCATCTAAACGATCTTGAAATGCTCTATTTTTAGCTTTTGTACCTTTATCTAACTCTACTAAATTTAAATCTAAATTTTGATCTTCGTGAACTATTAATGGTAATCGCTTTGAAGCAGGATACATAGAAGGTGGATCAGGTGCTATATCAATCAATACTGATTTCTGTCCAGTAGGAGTCACATGTAGAAGACGTTGTGTCATTCTAGCACAAGTAACTCAAAGCGGGAAGG
>JACCDO011396919.1_pt1 | contig 17390 bp, 14 predicted proteins | sample 7446101 | NCBI WGS metagenome assembly JACCDO01 (sample SAMN15323440, study PRJNA562643) | freshwater metagenome | isolation source: river surface water | place: USA:Blue River Watershed | collected 2017-08-16 | reverse complement strand
AGTTCTTAAAAATGAACCTCTTATTAATGATTATTATAATAACGTATTAAATGAAATGAAAATAATTATGAATTATAAATTTGATGATAGTAAAAATACCATTACATATATTCAAAATAGTGATTCTCACGGAGGTGCTGAACAACCCCATACTGAATTAGATTCATTTATTGTGCCAACAGACACTACTGATAATCAATATAAGATATTTTTATATCAAAAATTATTTGTAAAGGATTTAGAAGAAAAAATTAATAAAGATAATAGAAGCACATATGAAAATAGACTTAAAGCAAATTTTGTTGAAAATAAAGATTTTAGAGATAGTTGTAATATATCAGATGTTGAAAAGGCTGAATTAAATAATTTTATTTTTAAAAGTGATGATGTATTCGATACAGTTTTTAATTATACAGACAAATATAACGTAGTATTCAATATATTATATAAGGATGCGGACTGTTATAAAGAATATTTAAATGAAAAACTTAATAATATAATCGATTATGATGTTTTATTCAGGTCTTTTATATATGAAATAAACAAGAAAACTGATAAACAATTCTCTTATTCACTTTTTAAATCTGATATGAAAGATATGAAAGATATGTATTTTAATGATGATTCATTAAAAATAAATTTAGATTTTATAGATTTTCAAAATACTATTAATAATAATTTTATTACAACATTAAATAATTTAGACAGTAGTAAATTTACTTTTTCAGTTAAAAACGATAGTACTTCTTCTACAATAGTTGGTATTTGTTATAAGATAGATAATAATAATTTAGTTACAAAAATGAATGTTTGTAGTCCAGATTCTGATTTAATTATTTCAGTTAATAAAGAAAATGGTTTGTTTAATATTATTTTTTATTTTAAAGGAAATGCATCAACTGGCAATAATTCTAAACAAGACGAAGAAGTGCAAATAAAAACAGATGAGCAAAAAGATACATCTAAACAATTAGAACCAGAACAAGAAAATACTGAATCATCAGGTACAGAACAACAAGAAAATACTGAATCATCAGGTACAGAACAACAAGAAAATATAGAATCATTAGGTGAACAACAACAAGAAAATATAGAATCATTAGGTGAACAACAACAAGAAAGCATCGTACAACAAGAAAATATTGAATCATCTGGTGCTGAACAACAAGAAAACATCGAATCATCTGTCGAACAACGAGATGTTGAAAGTGATGATGATGAAATAAATCGTTTAGAGAAAACAAAAATAAGAATTGACCCTACAAAGAAAATGGAAAAACCTAAAAATATATCTAAATTAATAGAAACAACTGTAAAAGATATACCGAAATTACGAAAAAATGGTGCAGAAGTTACAATAGTCCAAAAGGATATAGATGAGTCTTTATTAAATAGTATAAATACACTTTATCCTGAAAATAAAATAAACCAATTGGGAGGTTCAGATAAAAGCAACATAACAATATTAAAAACAATTTTACAAAAATTATATTTAAATATTAAATTATTTACAAGAAACAAGAATTTTTTAAAATTAATAAATTCACCATTAACAGAATCACCACAACTAGCTGAATGGAAAAAATTAATATTAGATTTATATTTAATAGATATTACAGAATTATATAATAAAGTATCAAATATAACAACCACATTAAAAGATTCTCTTAATAAAGTAAGTAAATTAGAAAATACAAATCAAGTAGATAAAAGATATATTGAAATTGAACATTTAATTAAAAGTCTGATAACGTTTTTAAATAATAAAGATGATAATTATTTTAACGACGAAACCCAAAAAGTTATATTAAAAGAAATTTATATTTTAATATACAAAATAAATAAAATAATAAGTCTATTATTAGGTTATAATGATTTAATAAATACACAATTAACTTATGAAGTTAATAAAAATAAGGATTCAGATATAATTACATTTGTAAAATTAAGATATGATGGTGACGAGACTGGAATAAATGAAAGATTTAAGATTGCATTCAATAAAAGTTATGATTCAATGCAGATAGATTACGATAGTCGTAATATGCCTTTATATGATAATAATAAAATAGAAGACCCAGAGTATTCAATCACAAAGTTATTTGGACCATTTACAGAGATTTTTCCAACAAGCAAATCAAATAAAGATATTGCTGAAAGTCAAAATATTATTAATTTAAATCAAAAAATACTTAACGGTGAAAAGGTAATGATTATCGGTTATGGTGCGTCAGGTGCTGGTAAAACATCTACATTAATTAACTTAAATATTCCTACTAACGAAGAACCTAATCAACCAGGTATAATGATGTATATGTCAGATTATATTGGTGGTAAAGGTATGAATAAATTAAATTTATCATTTATTGAGTTAGAAGGAGATATAACAGATTTAAATCAAACAAATATAAAAGTTAATACAAAAAATAATCAACAAATTTTAGGAATGACTGAAATAGATTTTAAATTTGAAAATTCATCATGGGTTCCAAATAAAGATATTAATAAAAGTAATGGTTCTAGTGTATCTAATTTAGGTGAATTTATTGTTGATATATTAGATAATAAAAGAAATGTAAAGGCTACTACAAATAATCCAGTTAGTAGTAGAAGTCATATGATTATAATATTAGAGTTTATAAATGGATCTAATGAAAAAGGTTATTTAATTATTTGTGATTTTGCAGGTGTTGAAAATACATTTAATTGTAACTCAAAAGATGTTTTAGAAATGTTATTAAATATTAAATCAAATAAAAATACTAATAATACTTTTTATAATGACACATTAAATGATATGATGAAAAATTTTTTACCAGATTTAAATAAAAGAAATACAGAATTATATGAAATGATTAGTGAATCTCAAGGTAATACTAAAAACAATATAACTTTAGTAGATGGTGGAGGTAGACAAACAGAGATTTCTAAAATACATAAAAATATTAATAAAAATACATCAGAATCTATAAAACCGCCTAGTACTAAAAAAAATAATATACCATCGTCTATACAAAACAATAATACATTGTCTAATGCAAAATCTTCTTCTAAAGAAGATAATAAAAAACCAAGATATTCATTTGGTACTATTGATGAATATATTAATACTATAACTAAAATGATTAATAACGATTCTGCTTTGAAAAACACTTTTGATAATACTATTAAGAATATTAATAATATTGAAACTGTGAAAAATTATATTAATAATATATTAAAAATAATTGAATTAATTGCTGGAAAAAGACATATTTATGCACCTTCTCAGAATAAAAGTAGTAATAGTGATAAGTTTTCATTTAATAAATTAATCAATAAAGAAGAAAAAATAGAATTAAATAAAAATCCATTTAATATTGCGGAATTCGATACTACATTTACAAAAAAAAATGATGTAAAAGAATTATATATTGAAAATTATATGGCATTTTCAAATTTATTTATTGGTATGAATATTAAAGAGCTATTCTATTTTGGTAATGATAAACAGTTTGATTCAAAACTTTTATTAGGTAATATTGAGATTCCAAAGACATTTGAAAAAGACCCATATATAATTAAAATGTACCATGCGTTAAATATTAGATTAATTGAACTAATTAAGGAATCTAATATAAGTACAATTTGTAAACAACGTGTAATAGAAGGAAGATTTATTAATGATAGTTTACGTAAGTTAAGAGAATTTATAACTAATTTAATATTAAAACGCAATAACGGTATAAAATACCCTGAATTTATAAATGGTTGTTTAGAATTACAATGTAACCCATTTTATGGCGAATGTTTTGGAAAAAAACCAGAAAAAATAGACCAAGATTATAAAGATAGTATAATTATGAATACAATTGGTAAAAAATTATGTATAGATGAAAATAGTTTAGGAGATAACAAATGTTTAAATGATATGACAATTGTTGTATTGAACGTATTAAATTTATCAACAAAAGCTAATAATCCACCTCCAATATCATATGTTAGTGTTGATGATTTAATTGAAATCGCAAATAGATTAAGTGATTTAAATACTCAAAATGATTATATTTATTTACCATCTGAAAATAATAAACTAACTATTGATAATTTGCTAAAAAATTATAAAGATCCTAATTTAGAATATAAAATAATAGATTGGCATTTAGATAATTTAATTTTAAGAGTTAGCGAAAGTAATTATGATGAAACAATAAAACAAGAAATAAAAAACAAAGTCCTTATTATTAAAAATAGTAAAGACCCAAAACAAAAAATAAACAATTTATTTAACTTAATAAGTTATATTAGTAAAATTAATGCAGTATCTGCAATAGGTACTATGGAATTTATTGATTTAATTTCTAAATATGGTATTAATCGTATAAATTGTAGTGTAAATCTTGATATATTAAATAAAATTGATGAAAATACTAACCAAAACTTAAAAAATATAATAAAAAGAAATACTATTATATTAGATTCTATCAAAGAAGAATTTATAAAAAAGAGTGCTATTAATTTCGATTAAATTATTTAAGTTTTTTAAAATATAATTTACGTTAAAAAATTAAAGTAAGTTATATTTATATATAATATAAAGATGGAATCACAAATGACATCAGATGACTCAAACTTAGTAGAAGATATTTTAAATGAAATGAATAACGGGGCACAAATGTCCAACTTACAACCTATGCCTAGTTCAGGTGATTATAAAGAAAATTCTCATTTTAACATGAATAAAGATGTTATGTATAATCAACAACAACAGCAACAAATTAACCGTCAAATTGACCCATCATTAATCCAACAAAATCCTATGACTCAACAATATAATACTACCGAAAAGAAAATGCCACCTAGAATTCAAGTTAATTATCCAAATAAAGAAGGTACTTTAGATAAAGCTATCCGTTTATTAAAGAAACCGATTATTGTTATGTTATTAGTTTTTATTGTTTTTAACCCATTATTATTAACAAAAATTAGCAATTTAGTACCTATGTTTAATACAAATGGAATTATGTGGAAAGCACAATTAAGAGCTGGTATATTATCAATTATCGTAGGTTTATTATTTTTATTAATTAATATGTATATGTAAAAATAAATATTATGTTAGTTTATATTATAAAATGAAAGGAGGATTCAATTCTAATGATATATTTTTTATTATTATAGTAGTTTTGTCAGCATTACTTTTAATTCCAAATATGAATTTAACTGTTGCTATAGGTATTGCTTTAGCTATCTTAATTGGTTATTCTATTTTAAAGAATTTATTAATGGCATTAGCATTGGCTTTTATATTAGGAAATATATTTGTCAGTTTATATAAAGCTGGTAAAATTCATATAGATACATTCGAAAATTATGATAAAAAAAAGAAAACTGAAGATGAAGATGTTGAAGAAGAGGAAGAAGATGAAGAAAATGATACCAAACAAGATAAAGATTATGAATATTTTATTGATTCAAAAGGTAGTTTTACTGAAAATATTAAAAGTTTATCACCTAAAGAAATTTCTGGTTTAAATGATGATACTAAAAAATTAATAGAAACCCAAAAACAATTAATCGAAACACTACAAGTTATGGGTCCTCAAATTAAACAATCTAAAACTATTTTAGATTCATTTAAAAACTATTTCGGAGATGACGATATGAAAATGGATAAATTATTATCATCTAATAAAAAATAAATAAAATAATTTAATATTATATATATGAATAACTCTCACGTATGGATGTATATAATAGCTATTGTATTAGTTATAGTAGGTTCTATTAATTGGTTATCAATAGCAACAATTAATTATAATTTTGTTGAAGGTTTAGCTAGTTCTATTAAATTACCAATGTTAAGTAAAGTCATTTATATTTTAGTCGGTATTGCTGGCTTAAGTTTAGCTTTAAAAAGAGATGTATATCTTCCATTTTTAGGCCAAGCTGCTATTCCTTGTGGTAGTGCATTATTTGCAGATAAGGTACCTGATAAAGCAGATATTAGTATTCCTATTCAAACTATACCGAATTCAAAAGTTTTATATTGGGCTAGTGAAGAAAATTCAAATAAAGAATTAGTTAAAGATAATCCATGGGATGCATATGCTAAATTTGATAATGCTGGTATTGTTACTTCTGATAATGAAGGTAAAGCAATGTTAAAAGTACGTGACCCAACTTCTTATAAAGTACCTGGCTTAATTGGTTCTAAAACATTGAAAAAACATATTCATTATAGAACCTGTTTAAGCAAAGGAGGTATCTTATCTAGAGTAGAAACAGTTTTTGTATAAAAAATATAATTAATATATTAGTTTATCTATTTAATAAACATCTATTAAATAAATATGCTACAAATAAGACAAATGATAATATAGGAAATGTTTTAATTAAATAAAATGCTTCACTCAATAAAAATGAGAATATGATTAATAATAGAATTATTTCCAACATTTGAATAGTTTTGATATTAAAAATCATAAATAAAAATAATAAATCAAATTTTTAAAAACTTCTATTATATTATATAATGAAAATAACAATCGAATTTATTATATTTGTTGGATTATTAATATTTTTAATGTATATATTATCACCATTAATGACTCCAAAACCTGCATTATTTGAAAAGTTTGAAGATAATTCTCCTAAAAAAATAGAAAATGAATTAGAAAAATATATACCAATCTATGAAAAATTAATGAATTTAAATGCAAATGACACTATGGATATTGGTAATTTAAAGATTCCTATGCCAAACTTTGATGCTCCAAAAGAGAAATTTGAAAATCAAACTCAAAAAATAGTTGAAAAACAAAAAAGAGTTACCGGTTCTGCTAAACCAGCTGTTAAACCGGCTGCTAAACCAAAAGGTAATGTAGCTGTTATATCTAAAAAAGATATTACCAATCAAGATTTATGTCGTTTTCATCCAACTGGGAATATGGCAGATAAATGTCCGGATGCTTATCCAGTTTTCACAGGTGCATCATTTTCTGCACCAGGTTATTCATTATGTGGTGAGGGTGTAACATATAAACCAGCAGATGCGGTTGGTTTTTTAAGAGATGGTAAATTAATATCTATTAAAGTATTGGATGGAGGTGATAATTATGAAAAAGCACCAGCAGTTGCAGTTGTTGGTGATTCTAGATTACCGGCAAAAGCTGAAGCAGTTGTTAAAGATGGTAAAATCATAGATATCAAAGTAACCGACCAAGGTAAAGGTTATGCATCTACACCAAATATTGTAATTGCTAAATCAGACAAACCAATAAATTGTAAATTATGTTGTAAACGTGAGTTATAATGCTTGTTTTGCAAGTTCATCCGCTTTGTCATTCCATATCGATTTAAAGTCTTGTTTACCGGTATGTGACCTAACGTGTGACATAAAAAGATTTCTTTTAGACATATGATAATCAATAATCATTAACAAATCTTTATTGAGTACTATATTACCATCACTCTTTTTCCAATTATTACGTTTCCAATTTTTAAGCCAATTGGTAATACTTTTTATTAACAGTTCTGAATCAGAATAAACAGTCAAACTTTTTCGATATTGAGGGTCGATTTTATCAGCTTGTTGAAACGCTTTAATTAATGCGGTGTATTCTGCACGATTATTTGTAGCAACAACTCCATCATTCAATTTACCGCTAGTATTGTATTGGGTGTTGAATGGGAAAACTGCAGCCCAAGAACCTTTGGCATATTTCTTACCGTTATGTATACACGCACCATCGGTAAAACATATTATATTTGTATTCTCATTAACTTTTATATCTTCAGTTTCCTTATCTTGGTATGTTGTAAAATAATTTAAAATACTTTTTTGTTTATTATTCATATATATTTACTTAATATTAATTTATCATTAATAATTAATATAAAATCTAATAAATTATGTCTTCCGTAAAAACTAATCCTAGTTATTTAAATACGATGTATGAACGTATTGATGAAATCGGACAAAATACTATCGAATATATAATCGAGAAAGGTATGGAATATCAAAATATTGAATTAAATTATACATCTGAACATCGTCTTCGTCATTTTAATTCAGTTATAATTAATTATATTAATAAATTAGAAGATATTCATAATGATATTGACGATTTATTTAATATACGTTATGTGTGGGAATTTAAAATAATTCTTAACTTTATACAATTCTACTCAACTAATACTGGTAAATTAGCCTATTTTAGTTTCGATAGAATATCAAATGAAGTCAATAAAGTAATTGAAAAATATTTAAAAATTACAGTTGATAAAAAATATAAAGATATTACATCTGCAAATATATTATATACATATTTATTAAAATACAAATTTGAATTAGAAGAAAAATAAAAAAAATTGATAATTAATATCTAATTAATTAAATATATTAATAATCAATTCAATATGGAAACCTGTAATTTAGAGAAGGATATAGATTCTATAATTCAAGAAACAGAAGAATTAATAGGAAAATCAAATGAACAATGTGAAGAATATAATAAAACTAATGATAAAAAAAGGTTTTGTATTATGATAAAAGAACTATTAGATTATATAAGTAAATTATCAAGTAGATATAGCTATCATATATATAAAAACCTAAATAAACATCCAAATGCAAAAGAATTATATCATTGTAAATTAAATCTAGTGTATACGGTCTTTAACATATTAATGAGTAACTTTGGTTTACAAATCTTAAATGATTCGCCTAATCTACGTTCAACAACTATTGGTCGTGCACACTATCTTTTATATGAACTTATAAATGTGTTATCGTTTTTAAAAGATATAAAGATTTATAATAAGTTAATTGAATTATTAAATAAATATATAAATAATATATCTATTTTATAAGATTTTTGAATAAATTATATTTTTATATAGTAAGATGAATTGCCCAGATGGTTTCTTTTGTTTTGATAATAGTACAATATTAATAATTATTTTATTTATAATTATGATTGTTGTTTACTTAATTCAAACTAACAATAATAGATTTGCTGAAATTAAAAAATCTCTCTTTTTAACAAAATCATTATTTGATAATAAAATAAATCAATTAAATGGTGAAGAAAATGATATGATTCGAGATATAGAATATCAAAATTTAAAAGATATTTCACGTATTACTAATCCTTTAGAACCTCCTGAAAGAAGTTATCCATATCGTATTAATAGTCGTGGTATCGCAGTTAATTATCCAACTCGTGGTTTACCATCTGGCTATCAACAAGTTGGTATTTTAATACAAGAAGTCCCATCTCATAACAATTTTTTTAGTTCAAGTTTTAATTTCAATCCTTTTAATGTGCATACTGTTGAAAAGAAGAATAACGAACAACCTGTTATTCCAAAACCTGAATCTAAACCAATTAGTACACAAATAAATACCCCTCCACAACCGGAAAAGGTATCTGAACCTGTTACACCACAAGCTAATCCTATTCCTGAAAAACCAGCGGAAGAAGAACCTAAAAAAGATGAACAAATCGAAGAAGGATTTATGAATTTTGTAAATGATAATAATAAAAAAATGTTACCATTATTTGGTCAAGAAACATATAGCGGTTCAAATAAATGGAATTATTACACAATGAATGATACAGGTTTTGGGGTTAAATTACCAGTTAGTTATAAAAATAGACAATGTCAAGACGAATATGGTTGTCAAGAAATATATGATGGTGATTCGGTACAGATATCCGGATTATCTGGAACCTATAAGGCACAAATATATAAGCTAGATGGTCCTAGATATATACCATTTTTATAAATAAATAAAAAAAATTGATAATTATTTAAAGATTATTACAATGGTATAATGATAGAGAATGAGTGTTTGTACAAAAAAGGTAACAATTTATTCGTTTGACAAGATTCAAGAGATAGCATCATCTTTTAAAGCAACTTTAGACGATGATATTATCAACAAATTATTGGAGATTAAACGAAACAATAAATTTATAACTCGAAGAACACCATTACGATTAAAATACCAAATTCAACAATCCGTTGCAACTGCTTGGAGAAAGGAGCGTGAAGAACGTGAAACCCTATCTGCAAAAGAACGTTTTGTAAATAATTTATTATCTAACTTAAATAAATTATCTGTTAAGAATTTTTCAATTATTTCTGAAGATTGTATGAAATGCTATCGCATTGCAATCGATGAGTATATTGCAGAATTTAAAAAGAATAATCCAGAAATGAAAGAAGAATCAAAGGAAAATGCAGATAATTGGGAAGACCAATTTATTGAAACTGACATTGATTGTAGTGAAATTGATAATGAATTCTTAAATACTATATTTACTAAAGGTATGTCTGAACAAAACTTTTCTGAAGTTTATGCTAAACTTTTACAAGATATCTGTGTTAAAAAAGTTATTAAAAATATGGATATTGTATCTAAAATCAGAGAATTATGTGATAATTTCTATGATAAAAATATCAATGAATTAATTCAAAGTGTAAATTCTAATGTTGATTATGATGAATTATGTCAATTATTCGCTAATAAAACTAAATTTGTTGGTGGATTTGTTATGATATCTAATTTATATAAATACAGAGTTTTGACATTTAATATTGTTAAAAAATATTTCAATGGTTTATTAGAATATACTAAACATTCACCACAAGAATTCATTGAAAAATATTTAGATACTATTATCACAATTATTATGAGTTGTGGTTCTGAATTAGATAAAGAAAATAACGCAGAATTCAAAAATAATTTTATGAATCCAATTATTGAATTAAAAAATAACAAAAATATTGTTAAACAAAAATTCAAATTCAAATTTATGGATTTAATTGAATTATATGAAAATAACTGGATTGTTGATACTGAATGGACTGTAAACAGAAAACGTAAATAAGTAATTTATTTATAAATTAATTATATTTTTTTAAATTTAATTTATATTATGTATAAAACAACTTAATATAAACTAAAATACCATATTAATTATCTATCTTTTCTTTACATAATAAAATATTGCATAAATATGTATGATTTTATGTTTATTATATGCAAAAATAGGTTTATAATTATTATAATTTAAAAATCTCGATAAATGAGAATAAATAATAAATTTGTTATTATTAATATGAATTCTAATTTTATAAATAATAAAGAAATTTCAATTAAGTGTGTAGTAGTTGGCGATTCAAATGCTGGAAAATCATCATTACTCAATCGATATATAAGAGACGTATTTGATTTACTTGGAGGCGAGCCTACTATAGGTAGTTCTTTTTTTCATAAACATATAGTTGAAGAAGGTATAAAATATAGGTTTGATATGTGGGATACTGCTGGACAAGAAAGATATCGTTCATTAATGCCAATGTATTATAGAAACTCTGAGATTGTATTTATATGTTTTGAATTATCTAGACCCGATTTTATGGAACAAATACGATATTGGATTAATGAATTAAATAAACATAGTAATAAATTAAATGCTGAAATAGTTTTAGTAGCGACTAAATGTGATTTAATACCTACTGCAATTCTAGAACATAATATTTATTTAATAACAAATAAGTTTCCTTATTCATCTTTTTATACTTCTTCTAAAAATAATATTAATGTTTCTGAATTATTTGATGTTTCATTTAAAAAAATCATTAAAAATAGAAAAAAAGATTTAATTTTAGAAAACAATAATAAAAAAGCCAATATAATAGAAGTTTTTGAAGTTGAAGAAGAGCAATCTAATAGATGTTATAATAATTTGTTTTGCATAATATCTTAACTCTTTTACTTCTATACAATATGTAATTCAATAAAACATAATTTAATTCAATATTAATGCATTATTAAATAGGCGTATCTAGTATGTATTTAAATATCTTCGATAGGATTTACATCTAAACTACGCCTAAATAATAATAATCACTCGATTTAATAGATTATATTAAAATAATTGATTCAATATAATTTATTAGTATGCTCCATATATATCAGGTCCCATAAACATATGTCTAGTTAAAACACATTGTTTTTGTGGTTCTTTTTGTTCATTAGCTTGTTTAGCATCTGGAAATATAAAATTTGCAATATTTGGTCTATTTACATCTTTAGCAGATGCATTTAAAATACCTGAAAATGGTGGTAATGGCATTTCAAAACGTGTATTTGAAAAGATAGTTGTAGGTGGTTTAATATCATTTGCATGAATATTTTCCATTTCACTTATATTTTTATCAGGTTTAATATCTTGAATTGACTTTGGTTTAGAACATTCTTTTAAATCACTCTTTAAAATATATTTTGATAAGTCAACATTATTATTTTCTCCAGGTATATCTGTTTTCAAAACATATTTACTCATATCAATCTTTTCTCCAGAATCAATATTTGTTTTTAATATATAATCGGAAACATCTATTGTATTACTTGTTTTCGGTATCTCAGACTTCATTATATATTTACTTAAGTCAATACTTGTTGGTATTGTTGGAATTTCTGTTTTTAATATATATTTACTCATATCGATAGAAGGCTTATTTGGTATCTCAGTTTTTAAAATATATCTACTTAATTCAGATTTTGGTATATAGTCTGATAAATCTACGGTACTAACCGGTTTTTTAGATGATGAATCAGTTGTAGATTTATTATCAGTTTTTTTATCTTCTGTTTTTGGTTTATTATTTTTAGAATCCTCTTTTATTTTTTTATTAAGTTCTTCAATTTCTTTTTGTAAAGATTCTTCGGCAGTCGGTAATACTTTTACAGGTTCAAAGTCCAATTTAATAGTATTATCACCCATTCTTATTTTTTCACCTAATTTATCACGGGCTTCTTCACTTAATTCATTTGGGTCTACAAATGGTGCAAACCTTTCTATACTATTATTTTTATAATATGTATATCCTAATACTGCAAAAAATATAAAAACTATTATAAATAAGTACATTATTATTTATATTAATTGGAGATTTAATATTTTGATAAATCTATTTTATTTGTACAATTTGAACAATTTTTAACTAAATTCGGTAATTCTACACTAGGATGATACTTTGGAGGTGTCGATTTTGTTTCCATTTCTTTTTTATATTTTATTTCTCGTAGTTTATTACATCCATTATCTGTAGTATTTCCTTTACAATAATCATTAATTTTAGATTTACATATAATATTAACATTTTCAGGATTATTCCAATCTATACCTTGACATTCTTTAATTGTACATAAATTACTATCATTAAAAATACACTCTTCTGGTACTATACCCATTGGTCGAATATCATTATTTGCAGATATTGGTATCGCATTATTTGCATTCGTAGGTATTGCATTCATTGGTATCGCATCATTAGATAATTTATTATTATTTGAAGATGGATTAATTAAACCATCTAAATAGTTTTTTATCTTACTTAATGTACTTTCATTTGATAAATCTAAACCGTAACTCTTATAATTATCATTTACCAATTTAAAACATGATTCTTGTAACATTTGTTCTATTTCAGGAAAATAATTTGATATGAATTTAAGTTCTTGAGTTAATTTAACTGCTTTATCTCCAATTGATTGAATATTAAAAAATGTTGTTTCATCCGAATAATTTATTAAATAAATTGTATATGGTCTGGATAAACGATTTATTATTACTTTATTCACAGATTCTATATTATAATCTTCTTTTATCTTACATTCTGCTAAAACATTTTGAAGTGTATTTTTACTAGTACCCGGATTGTCATTAATAAATGGTGCAGATTCATTTGTTTCTAATTTTGTACAATTATTCCAATTCATATTACATTTTTTTATCCAGCTAGTCCTGTTTGTTTTATCATTTATTTCTATTTCATCCAATCTACATTCTTCAGTAAAATTACCTTCAGATGAACATTTATTATTACCTATATTTTTCCAACCATTTGGACAAGTTCCATAATTATTTGGTTTTACTTCATCGATTTGTGTACATTTAATTTCGACACCATCTACTAATAATTTTATTTTATATGCTAATTGAGAAATGGTTGATAAATCTTCGACTATTATTGTATATATTCTATTAATTATTATATTACCAATCTCAAAGGTATATTTACTATTTAAATATGAAACTATTAATTTAGAATCGATACTTGCATTATTTATCAATCTTACTGAAAAATCTAATTCAGAAGTTAATGGCATTTTAAAGAATGTCTTATCTTCTATTTCAGAACTTGAGTATGTAAAAATTAAACCAAAACTTTTATCTTTACTATTTACATCAGGTCTATATTTTAAAAATGATGAATTAGTTTTAATTTCAGTATCTTTATCATTAGAAACATTATAAAAAATTGGTACATTCTTTCTAAACCATTCTAAATTAAAAGTATTGAATTTAGTATTTGTTAATAAAACTGAATTTTTTGTTATTTTAAAAAAATCTAATTTTATTTTATCTAATTGAGTATCGTCAATTGTTTTAGTTTCTTCGGTAATATTACCCATCATTTGGTCTAAAAAATGTTCTTTTGTTTTTGAACCAATAAAACCTTCAGTTTCTAATTTAGATGTATTATTAAACTTTTCTAAATATCTTTTGTTCATATATTTTTGATAATAATAAGCTAATATAGCTATTACAGCAAATGATATAATTATTTTATAACGTTTATTCATTTATATAATAATTATATATAATTTTACATTCTATATTCGGAAGTTGGTGCCGCTAAATTGTATGCATAATATTCTGATTTAAAATTTTTTGGGTTAAAAGGATATTTAATTTCTTCTTGACCTGCGACCCATCCTGGATGATAAAAATCAGGATTATGAACTTCTTTATATTCAAATTTAGGTAAAATAGAACCGACTTGAGTCCAATCTAAAGCATCAGTTGGTACAGATTTATCATAAATTGCAGCAACAGTGTTTTGTTGACCTTGAGCTGGAATACATACTGGTGGTCTCTTTTGTGGTACGGACCAAGATTGTGGTGGCATATAACTCCAACCATATGCTGCATAAACTTCTTTTGATGGTTCCATATGATTTGTATTATATTCAGGTTTATATGCAAAATTGTTATTTATATTTTGACCTTGTTTAATAAATTCTGGTCCAGATTGTAAAAATTTATTTTTAGCTTCTTCATGTTTTGCTAAGTTATCAGGTGATGTAATATCTTTAATTGGCGATGATGGTGTATTTGGTTTTGTAGTACTAACTGTTGGTTGTTGTGCAGTTGTACTTGGGACAGATGTAGTTGTAGAAGAAACTGAAGAAACGGATGGTTGTACTGAATTGTTTGCGTTAATACTATTATCATTTGCAATTTTATTTGCGATTGCAACTGATTCATTAATATATTTATTTGATTGTTTATCTAATTCTGCAATTGCTTTATCTGCTGGTTGATTATTAACTTGATAGTTATTAAGATTTTGGTCAAGTTTAAAAGATATATCTTCTAAAGTAGTACCGATATCACGAATATAATCCATTAAACCAGTATTATCATATTGAGAAGCCAAGTTAACGTATTCAGTTGGTCTTAATGCTGGTCCAGTCATTTCATCTGGGTTAATTTGTGAAACTGGTGGCTGTGTAGTTGTATCTAACATATTATTATTTGGAGCATTGTTAGCACCACTGTTTTTAGATTGTGGGTCTGTGACTTTTGAATATTTTGAAATTAATGTATCACAGTCAGGTAAATCTCTATATATAGCTACGAATGCTTCAGCTTCTTTTAAAGTCATAGATTCAATATCGCCTTTTTCAGGTACATATCCTATACGTTTTTGAAATTCGTCTCTCATGTATGCTGAAAATCCACTTTGAAATTGTACATAAAATTTGTTATCTCTTTGAGCTAATTTATTTTTACAAACTGGATTCTTTTCTAAATATTGTAAAATAATTTCTTGAGAATCTCTAATTAATGTATCCTTTTTTCTTTTAACTTCTTCAGTATCATTACTAGGTCCACTTGCATTAAAATGTTCTATATTAAAATATTTAGGATGAACAAATCTAGGGTCTAAAATTGAACCATCTGTAAGTTTATTTAATCTATTTGTAGGTTTTAAAGGTGCGCTATCATTCTTTCTTGCTGAAAAATTATAATATTTCATATAATCTTCGTATGTATTAAAGACCATTGAAATGGAATTATTTTTCCATAATTCATAGGTTTTACCATTAAAAACTAATCTCTCAGTATTTTTATTTAAAAATGTTTCATTAATACTATTCTTATTTTGGACTGTGTACAAAACAGACATTAATATAATTATTAAACCAACCAATATAATGTGTTTCATTTATTATAAATAAATATATTTTATTCTAAATATATAATAAAATAAATGGAAAACAAATATAACAACTCATCTGTCGCCGAATTAACAATTAAGGATTTTAATGGAATTCAACTTGTTAATAACTCTTTTAAAAGTAAATTTGGATTAGTCAAAGTTTATGCTCCTTGGTGTCCACATTGTACTAGTATGGTTGAAAGTGTCAAAAATGCTGCGGATTCTTTAAAAACCAAAGATATTATCGTTGGTGCAGTAAATGCTACTAATCCTATTAATGAAGAATTAGTTTCTAAAATTGGTACTCAAGGATATCCATCTTTTTATTTTGTTAATAAAAATGGTAATTTAGAAGAAATTAATCTTTTAGATAGAAGTTATGAAGGTATTATCAAAACTGTAGAAGAAAAAATAAATGAAGCTTCTCAAAGAAAATCACCTAAAAAATCTCCTAAGAAATCACCGACTAAATTTTTAAAAACAATTGGTGTTAAATATTTTGGTGGTGCGTTCAGTATGTTAGGCGGTGCTAAATCTCCTAAAAAAAGACGTTCTCCTTCTAAATCAAAGAAATCTAAAAAATAAATATTTTAAACTGGTTAATTATCTAATTTAAAATAATTATTATATTAATTTATAAAAATTTGATAAATTCGGTGATTTATAATATTTTTTTAAATCTAAAAATTTAATTAAAAATGAATCTTTTTAAACCGAATCAAGTTGAAACTGCTACTGAGATATTTAATCTCTATAAAGATGACGAAACTAGATATGTTGTTTTAGTTTCTCAAATGCAAGCTGGTAAAACTGGTACATATAATAAAGTGATTCAATTAATGATAAATAATAATTTAGTCGAAAGAGTATATGTAATTAGTGGTTCAAGTGAAGTCGTATTAAAAGCTCAAGCAATTAATGATTTAAAATTCTATAATTCAGAATTAATATCTAAATGCAAGGTTTATTTTAGACAAGATTTTAAACACATTGACCAATTCGAAAATACATTAATCGTTATTGATGAGAGTCATTTAGACCAAACTGTTCAACAACAGATGCATAAACTTTTTGATAGAAATGGTATATCCCTTACCGGT
>JACCDO010870344.1_pt1 | contig 17393 bp, 12 predicted proteins | sample 7446101 | NCBI WGS metagenome assembly JACCDO01 (sample SAMN15323440, study PRJNA562643) | freshwater metagenome | isolation source: river surface water | place: USA:Blue River Watershed | collected 2017-08-16 | reverse complement strand
CTGGCGCGAGTCCGGGGCAGGACGGAGCGCGGGGAATAAAGGATTCGCCGCCGCGGGGGCGTCAGTGGGGACGCGGGCCGGTCGGGAGGTGGCCGGCGTCGACCATTTCCTGGAGCATCTTCTCAGCGAAGGCCCATAGCGGGGTGCAGCCGTCGGCGATGTGGCGGTTGCGGGCGACGACACGGTCGTGGGTGACGCCGTGGCGATTCCAGCCGGCGCCCTGGGCGCGGCAGTTGAGCAGCATGGGCTGGAAGCGGTCGACGGCGGTGGCGAACTTCGACTCGGGGGTCTGTTTCGCCTCGAACTCATCCCAGAGCCCGCGGAATTCGCGGGCCTGATCGGCGGGCAGGAGACCGAAGATCCGCTCGGCGGCGATGGCCTCGCGCTCGTGCTGGTTGGCCATGGCGGCGGTATCGTAGGCGAAGGTGTCGCCGGCATCGATCTCCACGAGGTCGTGCACGATGAGCATCTTGAGGACGTGCAGGACATCGAGGCCGGGCGTGTTGGCGTGTTCGGCGAGGACGATGACGCAGAGGCAGAGATGCCAGGAGTGCTCGGCGTCGTTTTCCTGGCGGCGGCTCGCGGTGTTGAGCGTCTGGCGGAAGATCTCCTTCAGCTTGTCGCACTCGGCGATGAACTCGATCTGGCGGGCGAGGCGGGCGGCGGCGGTGGCGAGGTCGGCGGACGGAGGAATCACGGCGGCGACGAAAGGGCAGCGCGTGGCGGCGCTCAAGGCTGGAGCCGGTGAGCGGAAGCGGTGGAGCGCCGGCGGCGAACACAGAAACCGTTCAGCGGTGCGGCGTGGGGCCGACGTGGGCGAGGAGGTCGCGGAGCGTGGTGGAGGCGGGGAATTTTTCGAAGTAGTCGTCGGCGCCGAGTTGCGCGGCGATCTGCGCGTCGAACTCCTCGTTGGCGCCGGAGAGCATGAAGATCTTCATGCCGTGCAGCGCGGGCTGCCGGCGGGCCCAGGCGAGGACATCGAAGCCGCTGAGACCGTGCATGTTCACGTCGAGGAACATCACGGGCGGCAGCGGCCCTTGGGGGCGATCGGACACGCCGAACCGGCGGAGAAAGCGGAAGGCATCGCTGCCGTTGCGAAACTGCAGCACGGGGTTGCGCAGGCCGGCGGTGCGGAGCTGCCGGGTGAGGAGATACGTGTCGTCCTCGTCGTCATCGACAATGAGCACCGGTGCCGGCAACGGATCCGCCTTCATGGTGCGGGCATGGACCCGCGGGCGGGGAGGCGGTTGCGTGCGCGAGGCGAAGAATTGTCCGCGTGACGCAACGGGGCCGGTGCGCGCGGCGCAGAAACTGCGTTGAAACCGACGGGCGGGACGGAAACGTGGAGGCATGCGACCCCTGTGTTACCCGATCGTGGCGTGGTGTGTTCTGGCGATGAGTGTGGCGGCCCGCGCGCAGACGCCGGCGCCCGACGCGGTGTGGGTGAACGGCAAGGTCGTGACGGTGGACGGCGCGTTTGCCGTGCATGCGGCGCTGGCGGTGCGGGACGGGCGCGTGGTGCGCACGGGCGACACGGCGGCGATCCGCGCGCTCGCCGGGCCGCGGACGCAGGTGCATGACCTGCAAGGGCGGATGGTGCTGCCGGGGCTGATCGACTCGCACGTGCATGCGCCGGCGGCGGCGGTGTTCGAGTTCGACCATGAGATCCCGCCGATGGAGACGGTCCAGGAGGTGCTCGATTATATCGCGGCGCGGACGAAAGTCGTGCCGGAGGGACGCTGGATCCAGGTCCAGCAGGTGTTCATCACGCGGTTGAAGGAGTCGCGCTATCCCACGCGGGCGGAGCTGGACCGCGTGGCGCCGCGGCATCCGGTGATGTTCCGCACCGGGCCGGACAGCATGTTGAACTCGCTGGGGCTGGCGAAGTGCGGCTTCGACCGGAATTTCGAGGTGAAGGACGGCGGGCCGGGTTACCTCGAGAAGGACGCGAACGGCGAGCCCAACGGCCTCGCGCGCGGGTTGGCGCGCTACATCAAGACCGGCGCGATCGGCCGCGTGCCCACGGATGCGGAGCAGCGCCAGCGGCTGCAGCAGCTGATGCACGACTACAACCGCATCGGTTTCACGGCGGTCGCGGACCGGGGGGCGTCGGCGGAGTCGATCCGGCACTACCGGGCGTTGCGCGATGCGGGGCAACTGACGGTGCGCGTGGCGCTGTCGCACACGTTTCCCACGGTCGGCTCGCTGGAGACGATCAAGGCGGCGATCGACGAGATCGCGGCGCACCCGTTGCGGCAGCGCGATGCGTGGCTGCAGCTGATCGGGACCAAGGCGTGGCTGGATGGCGGCATGCTGACGGGCAGCGCGTTCATGTCGCAGCCCTGGGGCCGCAACGAAAACTACGGGATCCGCGACGACACTTATCGCGGGGTGCAGCTGATCCCGAACGACCGGCTGCTGGAAATGGTGCGGCAGGTGGCGAAGCACGGCATGCAGTTCACGGCGCACGCGCAGGGCGATGCGGCCGGGGCGACGCTGCTCGATGCCTACGAAGCGGTGAACCGCGAGGTGCCGCTGCGCGCGCTGCGGATGGGCATCACGCATTCGAGCTTCATGACCCGCGAGACCGTGGAGCGCGCGGCGCGGCTGGGCGTGGTCCTGGATATCCAGCCGATCTGGCTGTATCTGGATACGCGGACGCTGGTGGGGCAGTTCGGCTACGACCGGCTGCGGTATTTCCAGCCGCTGCGGACGATCGCGGCGCTCGGCGGCGTGGCGGGCGGCGGTTCGGATCACATGTTGAAGATCGGCGACCTGCGCTCGATCAATCCCTACAATCCGTTCCTCGCGATGTGGACGACGCTGACGCGGCGCGCGAAGTGGTATGACGGCCAGCTGCATCCGGAGGAGGCGCTGTCCCGGCGGCAGGCGATCGAGTTCTACACGCGCAACAACGCGCACCTGCTCTTCTGGGAAAACGAGGTGGGCTCGCTGGAGCCGGGCAAGCGGGCGGACTTCATCGTGGTCGACCGTGACCTGCTGACGTGTCCGGACGACGCGGTGCGGGAGACGCGGGTGCTGGAGACGTGGGTGGAGGGGAAGCGGGTTTGGACGGCGGGAGGCTAGAGGCGCGCGGTGGGAGACGTGAGGTGGGAGAATGCGTTTGCCGCCGTAGGGGCGAGCCGCCACGGTCGCCGATTCCGTATCCATGAGCGACATCCCTCAAGACATCACGCATGACCAACACGCGGTGCGCCGGCAGAAGCTGGCGGACATGCGCGCGGGAGGCTTCGATCCGTTTCGCGCGAACGTGGCGACCACGCATTTCTCGGCGGACGCCAAAGCGCTCTACGTGGACGGGCAGGACTACGCGACGACGGTGACGGCGGCGGGGCGGCTGGTGACCTTCCGGGTGCAGGGCGGCAGCTCGTTCGTGAAAATCCAGGACCAGCAGGGGCAGATCCAGCTCTACTTCCGCAAGGATGTGCTCGGCGAGGAGCGCTACGGCGTCTTCAAGAAGCAGCTCGATCTCGGCGACATCATCGGCGTGACGGGCGCGCTGTTCAAAACCAAGACCGGCGAAATCACGGTGCGGGTGGATTCCTTCGTGCTCGTGAGCAAGGCGCTGCGGCCGCTGCCGGAGAAGTTCCACGGCCTGAGCGATCCGGAGGCGATCTATCGGCAGCGTTATCTCGACGTCATCATGAACCAGGAGTCGCGGGCGCGGCTGATGCTGCGTTCGCGGGTGGTGTCGCACATCCGGCGTTTCCTGGAGGACCGGAAGTTCATCGAGGTGGAGACGCCGGTGCTCGAGGGCACGGCGGGTGGCGCGGCGGCGCGGCCGTTTGTGACGCACCACAACGCGCTCGACGTCGACTTCTTCCTGCGCATCGCGACCGAGCTGCGGCTGAAGCGGATGCTGGTGGGCGGTTTCGACCGCGTGTTCGAGATCGGGCGGATCTTCCGCAACGAAGGCGTTTCGCGCCGGCACAATCCCGAGTTCACGATGCTCGAGGTGTATGAGGCGTATTCCGACTACCGCGGCATGATGACGCTGATCCGCGACATGCTGACGACGCTGGTGCGCGACGTGATCAAGCCGGCGGACGGGTCGCTCAGGATCCGGCACGCGGCGAGCGGGCAGGAGATCGACTTCGGCGGCGAGTGGCGCGAGGTGCGTTACAAGGATCTGATCAAGGAGGCGACGGGTGACGCGGAGTGGTTCACGCGCAGCAAGGCGGACAAGATCGCCGGCGCGGAGAAACTCGGCGTGAACGTGAACCCCGCGTGGGAGGAGTTCGAAATCACCAACGAGATCTTCTCGAAGAAGATCGAGCCGACGCTGATCCAGCCGACCTTCATCACGCACCTGCCGCGCGAGCTGTGCCCGCTGGCGAAACTCAATGCCGAGGATCCGAGCGTGCTCGATGTCTTCGAGCTCACGATCGGCGGCATGGAGGTGGCGCCGGCGTATTCGGAGCAGAACGATCCCGACGTGCAGCGGGAGATGTTCGAGAAGCAGGCCGGCGAGGAGAAACAGAACATCGACCAGGACTTCCTGCTCGCGCTCGAGCACGGCATGCCGCCCGCGGGCGGCATGGGCGTCGGTATCGACCGGCTCTGCATTCTGCTCACCGGGGCGGAGAGCATCCGCGACGTGATCCTCTTCCCGCAGCTGCGGCCGGGCGCGGCCTGAGCGATTGCGGATCGCGGATTCCGGATTTCGGATTGGAACCGAACTCGCCGCGGGATTTCCACCCACGATCTGCACTCCGCAATCGCCAATCCGAACTCCGCAATTGCCCGTGCCCTGGTTTCTCTACCTCGCCTTCAAGCAGCTCTTCCCGAGCGGGCGGCGGTTTCCGTTCTTCACCTTCATGTCGGGGCTCGGCGTGGCGGTCGGCGTGGCGCTGCTCGTCGTGGCGACGTCGATCATGGGCGGATTCGGCCACGGCATCCGGGCGATGATCGTCGACACGCAGGGCGAGATCCAGATCGCGGGGCCGGCGGTGATCCAGGACGCGCCGGCGTTGATGGCCCGGGTGGAGAAGATGCCGGGCGTGGCGGGCGTGACGCCCTTCGCCCGGGGCATTGTGCTCCTGCTGCACGAAAACAAGCCCGACTATCCGGCGATCATCGGCGTGGACCTCGATCGCGTGGGCAAGGTGATCCCGCTCGACCGCTACATGCTGCAGGGACGGCTGGAGGACCTCGATGACGACTCGGTGATCCTGAGCGCGACGCTCGCGGCGAAGCTCGGCGTGCGCGTCGGCGCGGAGGTGCAGATCGTGTCGCCGCTGATTATCGAGAAACTGAGCAACGACGAGGTGATGCTGCCGCGGAATTTCCGCGTGGCGGGAATTTTTCAGATCGGCCACCAGCATCTCGACCGCGCGCTCGTGATCGCGCCGCTGCGGCTGATGCAGGAACTTTACGGGCTCGGACGGACGGTGCACGGGCTCAACGTGCGGCTGAAGCCCGGCGTGGACGAATACGCGACGGCGGCGGAGATGAACCGCACGATTTTCGCGGTGGGGCCGGTGCGGGCGTGGACGTGGTTCGAGAGCGAAGCGGATTTCCAGAGCATCGTGCGGTTCGAGAAATACATGATCTTCTTCCTGCTCACGTTCATCGTGGTGGTGGCGGCGCTCTCGATCATGAGCTCGCTGCTGATCTCGGTGGTGCGCAAGACGCGCGAGATCGGTCTGCTCGGCGCGCTCGGCGGGAGTTCGCGCGATGTGGCGCTGTGTTTCTGCGCGCAGGGCCTGCTGCTCGGCATCACGGGCACCCTGGCCGGACTCGGTCTCGCGTGGGCGGTGCTGACTTACCGCAACGAAATCGTGCAGGTGCTCGCGCGGCTCACCGTGGGACCGGAGGTATTCCAGCAGTTCTATGGTTTCGTGAATCTGCCGTCGCACACCTCGACCAACGACCTCGTGGTGATCATCGTCGGTTCGATCCTGGCGTCGACGCTCGCGGGCCTCGTGCCGGCGTGGCGGGCGGCGAAACTCAAACCGGTGGAGGCCTTGCGCAGTGAGTGACGCGGTGCTGAGCGGGCGCGACGTGCGCAAGACCTACCTGAGCGGCGACCGCCGCATCGAGGTGCTGCGCGGAGCCAATCTGGAGGTCGCCGCCGGGGAGAGCGTGTCGATCCGCGGCGAGTCGGGGTCCGGCAAGTCGACGCTGCTGCATCTCCTCGCGGGCCTCGATCAGGTGGAGGGCGGGCAGATCCTGTGGGCCGGAGCGCCGGCGGATGCGGCGCGGCGGGCGGAGTTTCTCGGGATGGTGTTCCAGGCTTTCTACCTGATTCCGGAACTCGATGCGCTCGCGAACGTGCTGATGGCGGCGCGGATCCGGCGCAGCCCGACGGCGGCGGACCGGGCGCGGGCGAAAGACCTGCTCGGGCGCGTGGGGTTGGCGGAGCGGCTCGATCATCTGCCGGCGCAACTCTCGGGCGGCGAGCGGCAGCGCGTGGCGGTGGCGCGGGCGCTGATGAATGCGCCGAAGCTGATCCTCGCCGACGAGCCGACGGGCAATCTCGACGAACACACGGGCGATGCGGTGGTCGGGATGCTGTTGGACCTCTGCCGGGAGACGGGCACGGCGCTGGTGCTGGTGACGCACAATGCGACGCACGCGGCGCGGACGCAGCGGCAGCTGTTCCTGCGCGAGGGGCAGCTGCACGATATCGGGCAGACGCGGGCGGGCTGACGCGCGCCCGGGGCGGAAACGGCGCGCGGACACGCGCCGCCAAGCGCAAAAAAAAGCGGCGCCCGGAGAAGGGCGCCGTGGGAAACGGGCGGGAGTCTCGTGCTCCGCTCAGCGGACGACGCGGGCGCCGCCCCCGGAGATCTGTTTCTCGACCTCCTTGCGGGTGGCCATGGACGTGTCGCCGGGGGTCGTCGAGGCGAGCGCGCCGTGGGCGGCGCCGTATTCGACGGCCTTCTGCGGATCGTTGAACTCCATGAAGCCGAACTGGACGCCCGACGCGAAGGAGTCGCCGCCGCCGACGCGGTCGAGGATCTCGAGCTCGGGATACGGGCGGCTCTGGAAGAACTTGCCGTCGTGCCAGAGGATCGCGGACCAGTCGTTCTTCGTCGCGGTGATGACGCGGCGGAGCGTGGTGGCGGCGACCTTGAAGTTCGGATACGTCTTCACCGCGGTCTCGATCATCTCCTTGAAGGCATCGATCTCGATCTTGGAGAGGTTGTGATCGGCGCCCTTGACCTCGAAGCCGAGGGAGGCGGTGAAGTCCTCCTCGTTGCCGATCATGACGTCGACATACTTGGCGATCTCGCGGTTGACCTCCTGGGCCTTCTTGAGGCCGCCGATGGTCTTCCAGAGCGAGGGGCGGTAGTTGAGGTCGTAGCTGACGATCACGCCGTGCTTGTTGGCGGCCTTGACGGCTTCGACCGTGAGCTCGGCGGTGGACGCGGAGAGGGCGGCGAAGATGCCGCCGGTGTGGAACCAGCGGGCGCCGAGCTTGCCGAAGATGTGATCCCAGTCGATGTCGCCGGGCTTGAGCTGCGAGGCGGCGGTGTTGCCGCGGTCGGGATTGCCGACGGCGCCGCGGATGCCGAAGCCGCGCTCGGTGAAGTTGAGGCCGTTGCGGACGGAGCGGCCGATGCCGTCATCCTCGCGCCACTTGATGAACTGGGTGTCGACGCCACCCTGCATGATGAAGTCCTCGACGAGGTGGCCGACCTCGTTGTCGACGAAGGCGGTGACGACGGCGGTCTTGTAGCCGAAGCACTTCCGGAGGCCGCGGGAGGTGTTGTATTCGCCGCCGCCCTCCCAGACCTTGAATTCGCGGGCGGTGCGGATGCGGCCCTCACCGGGGTCGAGGCGAAGCATGACTTCACCGAGCGAGATCTGGTCGAAGGCGACCGACTTGGCGGGTTTGATTTGGAGGCTCATGGTAGCGACAACAAAAGAGGGTTGGCGAATTACGGGAGCAGAGAGTCGGGCAGCGAAGGGCAGCGGCGGGCGGGGGTCAACCGTGCGCTTGGTGCCCGTCGGGACTGTCGAGCGGCGGAATCCGGCCGGACGGTGGGAAACGCAGCGGACGCGCGCACGCGGGCGAGGGATTGTTGGCTTGAGGTCGGGCGGCGAAGGCGTTCCACCATAGTTCCGGCATGAGCAACATCCCCGGCGATCTCCGCTACTCGAAGTCCCACGAATGGGTGAAAACCGAGGCCGACGGCACGGTCACGATCGGCATCACGGACTACGCGCAGAATTCGCTCGGCGACATCACCTACGTGCAGGTGCCGAAGGTGGGCGCGAGTCTCAAGGCCGGCGATGTGTTCGGCGTGGTGGAGTCGGTGAAGGCCGCGAGCGATCTTTATGCGCCGCTGGCGGGCACGGTTTTGGCGGTGAACGGCGCGCTCGAAAGCGCACCGGAGACCGTGAATCGCGCGCCGTATGGCGACGGTTGGATGCTGAAGCTGAAGCCGGCGGACGCGGCGGCGGTCGGTGCGCTGCTCGATGCGGCGGGCTACGCGGCGGTGGCGGGTTGAGGGGAATGGGCGCGGGCGCGCGCGGCCTGATGCGGGTGCGGCGTGCGGATGGGACTTAACGCGCGCGCAGGCGTTTCCTTGTGGCTTTTCGCTCGCAAACGTGGAGTCGCGGCGGCGTGCTGAACCGCGCTTCGCCCCAATCCAACTTACCTGTCTCGCATGCCGGAACACGCCCGTCCTGTCTCCCGATTCGCCTATGGACTCCTGATTGCGCTCCTGGGCGCAGGCAGTCCGCTCCTGTCGCAGGAGGCAGCCAAATCCGGGGCGCCGAAGCAGGGCGGGGCGAAGGCTGACGCCAAAGGGGAGCGCGGGACGAAAGGCGGCGGCCGCGGTGGCGGCGGGGCGCAGAAGCAGGCGGTCGAGGTGATCGCGATCGCGCGGCGGGATCTTTCGGAGTCGCTGCGGGTGGTCGGCTCGCTCGCGGCCAACGAGACGGCGACGATCCGGCCGGAGATGAGCGGGCTGATCCGCGAGATCCGTTTCGAAGAGGGCCGCCGCGTGAAGAAGGGCGAGGTGCTGGTGAAGATCGACGACGCCGAATTGCAGGCGCAGCTGGCGCAGTCGCGGGCGCGCTTCGAGCTCGCGAAGCTAAATCTCGCGCGGGCGGACAACCTGCGGCAGACGCAGTCGAACACGCAGGCGGATTTCGACCGGGCGCGGAGCGAGTTTACGGCGGCGGAGGCGGACCTCGCGCTCCTGCAGGTGCGGCTGGCGCGGACGGAGGTGCGGGCGCCGTTCGACGGCGTGGTGGAGTCGCGGACGCTTTCGGCGGGCGACTACGTGAATCCGCAGTCCGCCATCACGACGATCAACGACCTGAGCCGGCTGAAGGTGGAATTCCAGGTGCCGGAGCGGCAGCTCGGCAAGGTGCGGCCGGGCACGCGGTTCGCCGTGAAGACGGGCACGATCGACGGGATGAAGCCGGCGGAAGGTGAGGTTTATTTCGTCAACTCGGTGATCGAGCGGAACACGCGTTCGAGCGAGGTGAAGGGCTACGTGACGGGGGCGCCGGGCGGGCTGAAGGCGGGCATGTTTGTCGAGATCGAGGTCGTGCTCGATGTGCGCAAAGGCGCGCTGGCCGTGCCCGAGAGTGCGATCCTGATCGACCCGCGCGGGCCGCAGCTGGTGACGGTGGTCGACCAGGGCGGGGAGAAAATCGCGGCCTTCGTGCCGGTGAAGCTGGGCATCCGGATGCGCGGCCTCGTGGAGGTGGCGCCGTTGAAGGGCGAGCTTTCGGAGAAGGATACGATCGTCGCGGCGGGCGTGGGATCGCTGGCGTTGTTCCAGGGCGCCAAGCTGGATCCGCGGCCGCTGCGGAAAGAATTCCGTCTCGTGGACTGAGCCATGGTCCTCTCCGACATTTCCATCAAGCGGCCGGTGATCTGCCTGGTCGCGTCGATCCTGATCGTGCTGATCGGGGCGCTGTCGTTCCGGAAGCTGCCGGTGCGCGAGTATCCGAGCACGGACCAACCGACGATCTCGATCGATACGTTTTACCCGGGTGCCTCGGCGGAGGTCGTGGAAACGAAGGTGACGGAGCTGATCGAGAAGGAGGTCTCGGCCATCGACGGGCTGCGGATCATCCGCTCGAGCTCCTCCGAGCAGCGGTCGCGGATCACGCTCGAGTTCAACGTCGACCGGGACATGGACGAGGCGGCGAACGACGTGCGCGACAAGGTGGCGCGCGTGCGCGGCCGGATCCCGCCGGAGGTCGACGATCCGCAGATCGCGAAGGCGGACTCGGATTCGGACTCGGTGATCTCGCTGTCGTTCCGCTCCGATGTGCACAGCCGGCTGGAGCTGACCGAGCTGGTGGAGCGGCTGGCGGTGCAGCGGCTGCAGACGATCCCGGGCGTGGCGTCGGTGGAGCTGCGCGGCGAGCGGTATGCGATGCGGCTCTGGGTGGATGCGACGCGGCTCGCCGCCTACAATCTCACGGTCGGCGATCTCGAGCGGGCGCTGCGGCAGCAGAATGTCGACCTGCCGAGCGGGCGCATCGAATCGCTGGCGCGGGAATTTCCGGTGCGGCTCCGCGGGCGGATGGACAACCCGCACGAGTTCGAGAACCTGATCCTCGCGAGCCGCAACGGCTACCAGGTGAAGTTCAGCGACGTGGGGCGCGTGGAACTCGGGCCGACGGATTATCGGAATTTCACGTTCGTGAAGGGTGAACCGGCGGTGAGCGTATCGGTTTACCGGCAGGCGCAGTCCAACGTGCTCGATCTGGCGAACGGCGTGAAGGCGCTGATTCCGATCCTGCAGGCGGAGCTGCCGGAGGGGGTGACGGTGATGGTCTCGTCGGATTACAGCGTGTTCGTCGACCGCTCGGTGAAGGAAGTCTACAAGACGCTGTGGGAAGCGGCGGTGCTGGTGATCCTGATGATCTTTGCGTTCCTGCGCGACTGGCGGGCGACGCTCGTGCCGCTGGTGGCGATCCCGGTGTCGATCATCGGCACGTTTTCGGTGATGCACTGGATGGGCTTCACGGTGAACACGCTGACGCTGCTCGCGCTCGTGCTCGCCGTCGGACTGGTGGTGGACGACGCGATCGTGATGCTGGAGAACATCTACCGGCGGATCGAGTTGGGCGAGGCGCCGATCACGGCGGCGATCTTCGGGGCGCGGCAGGTGGCGTTTGCGATCATCGCGACGACGCTGACGCTCGCGGCGGTGTTTCTGCCGGTGGCGTTTCAGTCGGGGCGCACGGGGCGGCTGTTCTTCGAGTTCGGGCTCACGCTGGCGATCTCGGTGACGGTATCGGCCTTCGTGGCGCTCACGCTCTCGCCGATGCTGTGTTCCCGCATCCTGAAGGCGAAGGTGGTCGACGGAAAGGCGTCGCACAGCTGGCTCTACGAGAAGACGGAGCCGGTCTTTGTCTGGATCAACCGGGTGTTCGAGGCGACGCTGCGGGGCTCGATCCGTTTCCGCTGGCTCGTGCTGGCCGGCGCGGTGGCGTTTGCGGCGACCGGGCCGTATCTCTACACGCAGCTCCAGCGCGAGCTGACGCCGATGGAGGATCGCGGGATCTTCACGGCGAGCTTCGTGCCGCCGGTGGGGGCGACGCCGGAATACAACGCGGTGTATTCGCGGCAGATGGAGCAGATGATTCTCGAGATTCCCGAGATCGACCGGACGTATCACCGCACGGGCGACGGGCGGGCGTTTATTTTTGCGACGTTGAAGCCGTGGGAGGAGCGCACGCGGACGACCCAGGAGGTCGTCGAGGAAGTGCGGCGCAAGTTCCGGCAGGAGATCACGGGCGGGCAGTCGTCGCCCTCGCCGGTGCGTCCGTTCGGCAGCGGGCGGCGCAGCAGTTTCAGCTCGGGTATCCAACTCGTGCTGCAGGGGAGCGATTTCGACAAGCTGCAGGAGCTCGGCCAGCAGGTGCTGGTGCTGATGCGCGAGAACCCGATGTTTCAGGTGCCGCGCGTGGATCCTTCGCCGACGAAGCCGCAACTCGACGTGAAGATCGACCGGGCCAAGGCGGCGGATCTGGGCGTGCCGGTGTCGGAGGTGGCGGCGACGCTCGAGACGCTGCTGGGCGGGCGGCGCGTGACGCAGTTTCAGCGCGGCAACCAGCAATACGATGTGCTCGTGCAGGTGGAGGACACGAACCGGACGAGTCCCTCGGATCTGGCGCGGCTCTACGTGAAGTCGTCCAGCGGGGCACTGGTGCAGCTGAGCAATCTGGTGACCTACGACGAGTCGGTGGTGCCGGAGAGTTTTCCGCATTTCAACCGCCTGCGTTCGGTGACGGTGTCGGCGCAGATCTCGGCTGGGAAAACGACGGGTGACGCGGTCGCGCTGTTGGCCGAGGAAGTGAAGAAGATCCTGCCGCCGGGGTATGCCTTCACGTGGGATGGCGAGGCGCGGGAGTTTGTGGAGAGCGCGGGCGACACCTACATGCTCTTCGGACTGGCGTTGCTGTTCACGTTCCTCGTGCTGGCGGCGCAGTTCGAGTCGTGGATCCACCCGATCACGATTTTCACGGGCATCGTGCTCGCGATCTCGGGCGGGTTGATCGTGCTCTACTGCAGCCGCTACTGGGGCGTCGCGCTGACCGACAACATCTTTTCCCGGTTCGGCCTGATCATGCTGATCGGCATGGTGGCGAAGAACGGCATTCTCGTGGTGGAGTTTGCGAACCAGCTCCAGGTCGAGGGCAAGCAGGCGGCGGAGGCGGCGTTCGAAGCCTCGGCGGTGCGGTTCCGGCCGATTTTGATGACCTCGATTTCGACCGTGCTGGGCGCGGTGCCGATCGCGTTTGCGACCGGCGCGGGCGCCGAGTCGCGCGTGCCGATGGGACTGGTGGTCGTGGGCGGGCTGACGATCGCGACGTTCCTGACGCTCTTCGTGCTGCCGATCGTCTATGTGCTGATGGACCGGATGTGCGTCGCGCTGACGGGCCGCTCGAGTGCGCACGGTCTGATCCGGGCGGCGCAGATCGAGCGGGAGACAAACGCGGCGGCGGATCCGGAGCTGGCCCGCACGCATTGAGCCGCCCGACCGCGCGGCGGACGCGCGGTCGGCGGGGAAAGACGCTCAGACCCGCTGCAGGGCAGGGCGGCCGTCCTCGACCACGAAGCTGGCGCGGGTATTGAGCGGCGCGCCGGGGCGCGTGACGTAGGGGACGGTGCGGTAGTCGGTGCGCCACTGGCGCGGCGTGAGCTCGCAGCGCACGTAGCCGCGCTCGGCGTTGTGAAACTTGATGAAGGGATTTTCCGGCAGGAGGTGGGCGATCGTCTTCGGCTGGTCGATGCCGTCGCCGCTCGAGCTGATCGAAGTGCCGACGAATTCGACGCCGACGTTTTTCGAATCGAGCCGGTCGAAGTCGGCGATGAGCTCGTTGGCCCAGTTGGTGTGGATGTCGCCGGTGATCACGACGGGGTTGCGGACCTTGCGGTCGTGGAAGTGGCGGAGGACGCGGCGGCGCTCGAATTCGTAGCCGGGCCACTGGTCCATGCTGTGGGTGACGGCGGGATCGGCGTCGAGATCGACGCGGGCCATCATGATCTGCTGGGCGAGGACGTTCCAGGAGGCGGGTGAACGCTCGAGGCCGTCGAACAGCCAGCTGCGCTGACGGTCGCCGAGGAGAGTGCCGCGCGGATCCATGAGCACGGGCGAAGTCGGTTTGCGGCCATCGCCCTGCGGCTGGTCGGTGCGGTATTGGCGGGTATCGAGGACGTGGAAGGAGGCGAGGCGGCCGAATTCGAGGCGGCGGAAGAGGAGCATGTCGGGGCCGTTGGGCAGCTGGCTCCGGCGGAGCGGCATGTGCTCGAAATACGCCTGGTAGGCGGCGGCGCGGCGGCGGAGGAAGGCCTCGCGCGTGGTGGAGTCGGGGCGCTGGGGGATGTCGGCCGCGTAGTTGTTTTCCACCTCGTGGTCGTCCCAGGTGACGATCCACGGGGCCATGGCGTGCGCGGCCTGCAAGGCGGGGTCGCTCTTGTAGAGCGCGTAGCGGGCGCGGTAGTCGTCGATTTTTTTGATCTCGGGGCTGTTGTGGCGGCGGAGTTGTCCGTCGCGCGCGGCGCCCTCGTAGATGTAGTCGCCGAGGTGCACGACCAGATCGAGCGGCTCGCGCGCCATGTGCTCGTAGGCGGTATAGAGGCCGGTCTCGTAGTGCTGGCACGAGGCGAAGGCGAAGCGCAGGCGCTCCGGGAGGGCGCCCGCGGCGGGCATGGTGCGCGTGCGGCCCTTGGGGCTGGTCTCGCTGCCGACCTTGAACTGATACCAATACCAGCGGTCGGGCTGGAGTCGGCCGGCCTCGATATGGACGGAGTGGGCCCACTCGGGCCGCGCGGTGGCGGTGCCGGAGCCGACGACGCGCGACAGCCCCTCATCCTCGGCGATCACCCACTGCACGGCGACGGGCTCGGGCGTCATGCCGCCGCCGGGCTCGAGCGGGCTTGGGGCGAGGCGCGTCCAGAGCACGACACTATCGGGCGCCGGATCGCCGGAGGCGACGCCGAGGGAGAACGGATAGGATGAAAAACGCGGCGTGCCGCTGACGGCGCCGGAACCGGAGGCGCGGCTGGAGGAGGCGAGGGCAGCGACGGCAAACGACGCGGAACCGGCGACGAAGGCGCGACGACTCAGGGTCTGGCCGGGAAGGGGAAACAGCGGCGTGGACATGCGATCGAGGAAGCGAGCGGCGTTTCGGTGCGTCAAGGAGCGGGAGGAAAAATCCCCGTGACGAAATCCGCGGCGCGTCCCGGTGCGGCGGGGTCACGGTGCGGGCTTGCGGGGCCGGAGGGATTTTGCGGCGATCGGTGGCACCAACCCATGAGCTTGTTCATCGGCATCGATTCGGGCACCCAGAGTGTGAAGGCGGTCGTTCTCGACCTCGAGACCCGCAAGGTCATCGCCGAGGCGCGGGCGCCGCATCGGTTGATCGACGGATTGCCGGTGGGGCACATGGAGCAGCATCCGCAGGAGTGGGCGGAAGCGATGGATCGCGTGATCGGCGAGGTGGCGGCGAAGGTGGACCGGGCGCGCGTGCGGGGCATCGGCGTCTCGGGGCAGCAGCACGGCTTCGTGCCGCTCGACGGTGCGGGCAACGTGATCCGGCCGGCGAAGCTCTGGTGCGACACGAGCACGACCGCGGAGTGTGCGCTCATCACGCGGAAGCTCGGCGGACCGAAGGCGGCGATCCGCAAGACCGGCAATCTCATCCTGCCGGGATTTACGGCGCCGAAGATCCTCTGGTTGAAGCGGCACGAGCCGGCGAACTACCGGCGGTTGCGGCACGTGCTGCTGCCGCACGACTTCCTGAATTTCCACCTGACGGGGAATTACTTCATGGAGCACGGCGACGCGTCGGGCACGGCGCTGATGGACGTGCGGCGGCGCGCGTGGTCGAAGGAGGCGATCGGGGCGATCGACCGTCATCTCGCCGACTGGCTGCCGGCGCTCGGTGAATCGAGCGCGGCGGCGGGCACGCTGCGGCCCGAGTTGGCGGCGAAGTTCGGCCTCGGGGCGGACGTGGTGGTGAGTGCAGGCGGCGGCGACAACATGATGGGCGCGATCGGCACGGGCAACGTGTCGCCCGGCGTGATCTCGGCGAGTTTCGGCACGAGCGGGACGATCTATGCGTTTGCCAAGGCGCCGGTGGTGGATCCGGCGGGCGAGATCGCGGCGTTCTGTTCGTCGACGGGCGGCTGGCTGCCGCTGCTGTGCACGATGAATGTGACGACCGTGACCGAGCAGGTGCGGCAGCTTTTCGGCCATGACCATGCGGCGCTGGAGCGCGCGGTGAACGAGACGGCGCCGGGCGCGGGCGGGCTCGTGCTGTTGCCCTATTTCGCGGGCGAGCGGACGCCGAATGTGCCGGACGGCACGGGCGCGCTGGTCGGCCTGAACGCGAAGACGCTCACGGCCGGGGCCCTGGCGCGCGCGGCGATGGAGGGCGTGACGATGGGCATGAACTACGGCCTGCGGCGGCTCGCGGAGCTCGGGGTGAAGGCAAAGGAGATCCGGATCACGGGCGGCGGCGCGAAGTCGGCCGCGTGGCGGCAGATCATGGCGGATGTCTTCGGTGTGCCGGTCGTCGGGATGGTCGAGGAGGAAGGCGCGGCGCTCGGTGGGGCGTTGCAGGCGGCGTGGTGCGTGGCGCGGCGCGACGGGCGGAAGGCGGCGAAGATCGAGGAGTTCACCGCCGGAGTCGTGGCGTTGAAGGAGGAGACGCGTTGCCTGCCGCGGAAGGAATTTGTGGGACGCTACCGCGAACTGCAGGCGGTGCAGGACAAACTCAGCGGCGCGCTGCGGGAGAGCGGCGTCTTTGCGGCGCTGCGCGGGAAATAGCGAGCGCGGCCGATCCGGGGAAGGAAAAGACCGGACGGAGCGAGCCGCCCATGGATTTGGCCAAGGGGCCAAATCCTGGGATGCGGGCGGCGGCAATGGCCGCCGTTCTGCAGGGGCGCCGCCACGGCGGTGGAGGCGGAACGCGGAGGGCCTGGGGCGCGGAGTTAGCGGAGGAGGGAGCCGAGGCCGGTCTCGAGGAGGATGGACCAGAGGGCGCTGCGGTCGGGCTTCGCGGGAGTGCCGCCGATGGTGAACGTCTTCGACATGAGGTAGTATCCCTTGTCGTCGGTCTGGCCGCTGAGGAGCCGGCCTTGGTTGAGGGCGTGGGCGAGCGCGCCTTTGGCGCCGAGCTGGAGCACGATGTTCATCGGGGCGTTGGCGACGTCGTCGGTCGACTTGCTGGCGATGGTGCCGGTGCCGGAGGTGCGGAGGATCGGGGAGACGATCTCGATGGCGGTGAGCTTGAAACTGAGGTCGGCGCCGCGCTCGACCTGGACCTTGACGCTGTCGAAGCGGACCTCGTTGAGCAGCTGGCTGAGTTCCGCGGCGGCGGTGAGACCCTGCGAGTTGTTCTTCGCGCCGAGGATGGCGAGGCCGATGGTGGCGACGTTGGTGATGGTGCTGGCCTTCTCGCTGCGGGCGAGGATGCGCGTGATGCCCTCGGTGCCGGTGAACGAGAATTTGCCGTAGGCGTTCTTGCCGAGGTCGAGAACATTGAGGCCGGTGCCGGCGAGCTGGGCGGTGAGGGTGGCCTTGGTCTCGAAGACGGGCTTTTCGTTCGGGGCGGCGGCGCGGAGGATTTCGCCGATGTCGAGATTCTGCACATCCGCGGAGGCGGTGAGGCTGTAGGGCTTGGGCTGCTGCGGCGCGAAGGTGACGCCGCCGGAGAGCTTGAAGGGATTCTGTTTGAAACGCCCTTCGAGGCCGTCGAGCGAGAGGCGGGTATCGGTGATCACGGCGGTGCCGCGGACCGGGCTGATGACGTAGTCTTTGCCGTAGAGGATGCGCTTGAGGTCGACCTCGACCTTGCCGTTGACGCCTTTCCAGAACGGCTCCGTATCGCGCTTCGAGCCGGCGGGGGCGGAGGCGACGGGCGGCGTGGTCGCCGGTGCG